>VFQQ010003264.1_pt1 | contig 16161 bp, 31 predicted proteins | sample 3512341 | NCBI WGS metagenome assembly VFQQ01 (sample SAMN10412373, study PRJNA504923) | tailings metagenome | isolation source: Relicate 2 Philex TSF1 revegetated site | place: Philippines: Tuba, Benguet | collected 2017-08-29 | reverse complement strand
TGGCAACTTTGAGCCGGTTGATTGCTATTTTTGATTCCAATCGAAGACTGCTGATATCTGCCGTAGTTGTTGCCGTTGTTGCTGTTACAACATGGCTGCGGTTCAGGCGGCTGCCACTGCAGCAGCGGCAGCAGCTGATGAGAGCGAGGCAGATGCTTCTGATGGTGAAGTTTCGCGTGCCGTCGCAGGGGTGCACGCAGCGGTGGCTGTGGCGGCAGTGCTTCCAGAGGCACTTAATCTGCCGCTGCTGGCTCCACTGGAGACGCTTGTGCAGAGAGTGATCAAGCGCAAGCGAAAGGTGAGCACTGTGAAGCTACCGCAGACTGCTATTAATGCAACTGATTCATAAACGCAGGTGCCAACCACGCTCCTGCCCCACAGGTCACTAAACGGCTGCTTGGCTGCGCATCTACGCTGTCCTCGCTTTTGAGTGAGGCACCCGCCAGCTTGGCAGCTTCGCTGGCAGGCAGCAGCCTTCCCGGGGGTGTGCTGGAGCTGGCTTCTCGCCTGGGCCGAGCGAGCGACTCTGATGCAGCAAGCAAAGGTAGACGGACACCAAGCAGCAGCAGTATTGCAGCGCGTTGTGTCTGCTTCTACAAGCATGTGGGTCTAGTTTTGCAGAAGCTCGACTTTCAACAAGGGCGCGCACTTGTCCCCACCTGATGTCCCGCAGGCTGCTGTGCTACGTGACGGCCTGCTGCGCTGCATGCACCAGGTGGCAGGTGAACTTGTGGCAGCTGCGGATGCCACAGCTACCAGCGGCGCGCCAGCCGGCCTGCCGGGACAGCTGAGGGTGGCAGCGCAGCGACTGCAAGGCTGGACTCTGGAGGGCTTGGGCAATGTGCAGGAGACGGAGCAGCTGCTGCAGCATGCTGCTGCCCTGATGCAGCAGTACCACACCCTGCCAGCCGTTGAGGAGGAAAGGCAGCTAGCGGTGGCGCAGGCGGCCGCCGGCCGCTCCTGCGCCTACCTGCGCTGTGCTAACCTGGGCGGCGAGGGCGGGCCGACGGCGGGGCAGGGCGCCGGCAGCATGCGCTGCGGGTGTGATAGGGATGCGGCTAGGCTGGCAAGGCTTGCATTGTGGGTTGCAGGTATTGACAGCATAGTGCATGGCAAGCTGATTTGGCATGCTCTGCCCTCACGGTCTGCCTCCCTTACCCGGTGCACTGCCTCCCTTCCTGCAGTGCCTGCCGCGCGGTGTGGTACTGCGGCACCGCCTGCTCGCACGCCGACTGGCGGGAGGGCGGGCACCGCCGCATGTGCAAGGCGCTGGGCGCGGCGCGGCGGGCGGCTAAGGAGGCGGCAGCGGGGCAAGCAGGCGAGGTGCAGCAGGGCAGCTGAAGAATGTGTGTGCGCTGTGCTTTTTGTACATAAACTTTAGGTTTCACTTCATGTCAGTGCCGCCATGTGTCTTTTGGAGCAGCTGAAAGAGTTTGAACAGGACTTTGGCGCCAGTGAGAGGCAGCAGTGCGCCTTCATGTTTGCTGCACAGCATGGGGCAGCCGCAGGGGCGGCGAGGACGCCGGGTGTGCAGCAACATGCAGTTTGAGACTGCCTGTGCACATTGCTCAGGTGTGCAGTCCACATCGCCTGGTCTGACCTAACGCCTGCCTGGTTTCCCATTCTTGCTCGGCTCCTACTGGACGATGGTTGCTGTTTATGTGCAAGTTACAGGGCGGGGAACGGTGATTGTGGCCCAATTGACGCATTGCGGTTGTTGCTTCGAAGCGCTCCATACGCGCTTGGTGAGTGACTGGCTGTGCTCCCTCCCACATTGTCGCGTCCTGGCAGCTGATGGGTCTCAATCGCCGCCTGGCGCCGCTGCCGCCTGCAGCTCGCGCAGCTGCGGCACAACTTCCTCAAAGGTAGGTCTCTCAGTCTCATCTTGCGCCCAGCAGAGCCGCATCAGCTCCAGGTAGGCATTGAAGCCGGCAAAGCCGGATGTGTCTGGGCCCGGCAGCTGGTCGTGGGGCGGCATCTCCAGCCGCCTGCCATTGAGCACCTGGCCCACCAGCTGCCAGGAAAGGGAGAGGTGGGCAGGTGGGGGTCAGGCCACATGGTGCACCGTGAGCAGCGTGAACGAGCATCCCAAGGCAGGCAGGGCTGGGATACCTAGCCCCTACCACTACTCCAGCTGCAGCCCCCATCAACGCAGGGTTATAGGCTGACCTGCCAGGGGTTGGCGGCGCCCCACGGCAGCGTCCATGTGGCCATCTCCCACATCACCACACCAAACGCAAACACGTCTGTATTGACGAGCAGGGAGATGGCGGCCGACCGGTGCATCAGCGCGCATGGCAGGCCAGCAGGCTGCAAACGGCTTGGCGCACGCAGGCAGCAGCAGCGGTGCTGCAGCTGCTTACACATGCACAGACTGAAACTCAGGCGTGGCGAGGCAGGCTACCCGGCACCTCACCAGAGGCACGCGTGGCGCTGCCGCCGCGCATCAGTTCCGGCGCCAGCCATCTGCAATGGCACCAGGGGGCACAGTGTTTCTGGGTGCCACCACCCTGCTCTATGGCAACTCCAGTATTGTTCCTCCACACACAAGCCAGCCAGGCCGTGACCAGCCGCCCTCCCCTGTGCCGCCCACACCTGGGGTTCATGGCTGCTGCAGAGCTGGTGTTACGCGCCTCGTCAAGTACACGGCTGAGGTTGAAGTCAGTGACTTTAGCGTTCCAGTCCTTGTCAACCTGGCATTTGATTGCACAGTGCGGCAGTTGCATGCATAGTATGAGATGCGCTAAAGGGCATGGCAGGAAGACTGAGCGGCAGGCGGCACCAACTTACGGTGCACATGTTAGCCGCCGCAGCAGCTGTGGCGGCAACAGAGATGGCAGGGGCAGCGGCAAATGCCAGGCTGGCTCAATGTACCCTTCCGTCACCAAGAGGCTCACCAGAAGATTGGGGCTCTTCAGGTCGCTGCGCAGAGGGGTTCCCGCCAGGGGCAACTCTGATCAAGTCGGATGCAAATCGCCTGCTGCCAACGCTGCTACATGCACAGCCGATGCAGACCTTGCAACCTCACCACGCCCCCGAGTACACGCACCGATGAATGATGGGCGGCGTTTTGCAGTGCAGGTGCAGCATGCCCAGCGCTGCATCCAGCAGCATGGACAGCCGGCGGTGCCACGTCAGCTGTGCAGCCGCCGCTGCGCTCTGCCGCCCTGCCGCCAGCACGTCGTATAACGAGCCGCGTGCGCAAAATTCTGACAGAATGCAGGGCGGGTCCCGGCACAGCCCATCTGTGGGCGGAAGCGTGAAACACAGGTAGAAGATAAGTGGCAGGTTATGGGCTGCTGGCACATGGAGCATTGGCAAATGTGGGCCTCTTGCAACCACCCGCCCGCCCAGCTGTCCAGCGCCCCGCTTGTATCTAGGCCCGCCTGCCTGCTCTGCTAGCTGCGCTGCTAGATTGCTGCACCACCCAACATGTCAGATCACCACACGAAACTTAGCAGCAGCATCTCGTACTCACAGAAGCTGACGATGCAGGGGTGGCGCAGGGAAGCCAGTAGGCCTGCTTCCTCTTCCAGCTTGGCCATGGTGCGGGCGGACAACGCAAGCGAGCGTTGTGCCTCGTCGGCCACAGCAGGCACGCCGCCGCCAGCAAGCAGAACCTTGCACGCGACGATGCTCTCATGCCACTGCACATGTGGGGGGCAAGCATTTTGCGGGGTCGCCAAGCTGCGGAGAGGAGCGGCAGTGACTGCCACTCCTCTTTCAAGCCACAAGACAGAGGCACCAGCGCTGGTTGGAGTCTCACCTTTGCTCTGTACACCCTTCCAAAACTGCCCTCTCCCACTGCATCCAAAAAGTCCAGCTCCTCAAATCTGACCTCCCTGCGGCAGGTTGAGCAATGGGGGAGGCAGTGGCCACAGCACCAGCCCAGCACCCATCGCCTCAACCCTGCAGCCAGATGCGAGATCTCTCGTGTCCGTACCATGAATGCACGTCAATGATGCCACTGCTGCGCGGCTGGTTGGACAGCGTCGCCTCCTCACTCTCGTCAGATGCGTTTAGGGCCTACGATGCAGCAACAGCGGGTTACGTTGGATGCATTGCGGCCACCCACCTGTTCAGACTTCCCACCGCAATACCAAGCAACTCACCTGCAGCCGCAGTGATGTAATGTACGCGAGCAGAGCATCCTGCGCAATCGAGCTGGTGGGCGCGCTGCTTAAGGAAGACTGAAGAGAAGGGGTGGTGCTGGCGCCGCCACCCAGGTGCGAGGCCACACTCTTGGGTGCCGTGCCAGGTGGGCGGGTGGGGTATGTGGCTAGCGCATCGCCTTCGCCAGGCACCACCACTGCCTTGGCGCCGCCCACCAGAGGACGCACTCCAGAGGCAGCGCCTCCAGGCACAGGAGCCGACGGGCCACTCTCTGGTTTGCGGGCAGCCCGCTCAGCATCTGCTGCAATTGTTTGACGCTGCCGCGCACGGCGGCGCACCAAGTAAAACGTCAGCAGACCTGCGCTTGGTGGTTGGAACATGGGTAGGGATGAGGTTGGCAGGGAATGTTTGGCTGAGGGGTGGGCAAGCAGGCCCTGCCATGGCAATTGTTGCAACAATGCCAGCAACGCCCTTCAACCACACTTACCAGCCGCCACTGCAGCTACGGCCACTCCGGTCACCACCCCAGCAATGATGCCAGCAGAGGAGGTGGATGACGACGCGCTTTGGTCTGCAGGAGCAGGCAAGCAGGCAGACCTTTTTTGCCACAGAGCAGGAGGCCGGCTGGCTGCCTTGCGGCTGGCAGCCGCTATGCACAGGTGGACCACTGTCTGTTCTACATCTGCGCACCTGCTGGCTGGCTGCTTTGGGTGCTTGGCGGGCCGCACTGCAGCTCCTCGAAGTTTGAGCATGAGGAGCTGTCCAGGGTGACAGCACAGTCCTGGAGGGTGGGCTCCGAGCCTGTGCAGGCCAGCTTCGTCACCAGCACCGGCAGTCTCGGCAGGTCGGCCGTTTCAGAACCGCCACTGTATGCGCGCCCGGCGCTGCCCAGGCCCATCTGACGGCATGCCACGCCCGCGGCGGCCTCGCTCAGGCCGCCTTCGCAGACTGCGCCCCACGTGCCATCAGCTAGCACCTCGAGGCGGCCTTGAGTGTCATTTGGCGACAGTCGCACAGCAGAGATGGGGCCTGCATGTGTGCATGAGGGCCAGGCGGCCAGGCACCAATGTGTTGATTTAGCAGCCAATGGGTGCGGTGTAATCCAAGGGCGCACATGGGCAGGGGTCAATGGATCCCAGCAACCACTTTGTATCCACACTCACTCAGCACCCAGTGCACCACCGCCCGCCGCCCTGCTGATCCCCCTGGCAGCCCCCGCCCCCGCGCACCTGTCTCGCAGGCCAACCCAATGTCCTCAGAGTGCTGGCAGTTGTGGTGAGCCGCATAGCTGCAGTTGGCCAGGCTGGCGCCCTCTGCGCAGTCAAAGCTCTCAGCCAGCACAGGCAGTGACTCGTTGGCGGAAGGCACGATATAGGTCCGCCCGCGCGTGCCCAAGCCCAGGTGCATGCACACCACTGCCGCCGAAGCGGCTCCAAAGAAGTCGTTGCAGACCTGGCACAGGGAGGCTGGCAGCAGCAGCAGTTAATTATGTGCACAGTGCATCCCGCGGCCAGCTCAGCTCACTTGCGCCATACACGCTGGCACTGCAGCACCGAGCTAATAGCTAACTGCCGGTTGCCAGTTCAAAACTCCATCGCACCGTTCCCCAGTACTGTCCAATTTGAACCTCTAGACGGCCGGCCATGCCCCCAGGGGTAGTCTCATTTGTCAGCCGCACGTTGTTTATGGTTCCTGCTGTTAGCAGCTAGGAGCACATAGAAGTTAGAAGCACATGCAACACGTTGCAGGGCTGGCGGAGTGTTGGCTGGCGGCAGGTTCCAGCAGATGCCGGAAGGAAACGCCTCGCCTGCTGCATCACTGCGCACCTGTTACGGGGGCACATATGACACCCGCATCCTGGGCGTGCGTGCAGTTGGGCGCAATTGTGTAGAAGCAGTCGGCTAGCGACTCCTCCCCTCCAGTGCACTGCAGCTGCACCAGCACAGAGCGTGTGCCTGCGCCAAAGTAGGCGCCCGGCACTGCCCGGGGCACAAAATCGGAGCTGAGGCCGAGCTGCTTGCAGGCCACATCAGCCTCTCGCCGGTCAAAACCTGCGTCACACACCTGGGGCACGAAAAGGGCAGCAGGAGTAAATGCCACAGTGCCATGCAACCGCACCAGCAGCAGCAGCAGCAGCAGCAGCAATGGTAGTCGGCGGGAGGCCGCCGCAGCATGCAGTCAGGCAGGCAGCGGTGCCATTGCAGCAGCAGAGGCAGCAGCACAGCTGGGCAGCAAAGCAGATTTTGGCGTATGGCTAGCTAGGCAGTGATGAGCTGGCATGGCAACACCGGGACCGTGCTCTGTGGCAGCAGCAAAGCATGTGCCCGCTTCACAGCACTCACGCACCGTGCCCCATACGCCGTTAAAGCCAAGCTTGACCTCCAAGCGCCCGGAGCTCACATCTGACCCGCCCTGCAGGCGGATGTCTGTGATGGTGCCTGCGGCGTGATTCGGGCAAGGCAGGAGCAGTGACGTGGGCTGTTTGCATAACTCCAACAGCGCAGCCAAAATGTGGATCTTACCATTGGGGATGTCGCACGCCACTCCCACAACGTCTACGCCAGCTGAGCTGTCTCCCGGAGTGGCTCTTTCAAAGTAGCAGTCGTTCAGAGAAGCGGCTGTTGAATTGCAGTCAACGGCGGTGAGCAGCGGCGAGAGCACGCCCGTCTGGCCCACTGAGCCGCCGGCAATGCCATGCCCGCCGGCCAGACCAAGGTCTGAACAGATCACTTGGGCCTCGCCATCGCCTAAGGGGCCGACCGCCTGGGCAGATGAGGGTGCGGGGCGGTGGGGAAACACCATTGATGAACCAAGACACTCCCCAGGGTGAGGAGGTGCGCACCCACCTGGGTGCATGCAGTAAGCATAAAAACCTGGGGATGGGCGCAGCTGCGGCAGTTTGACAGGTGCAGCTGCCACCCTTTCGAGCCCGCCACACACCCACCTCATTGCGCAACGTGCCCCAGTTATCGCCAACCAACACTTCTACACGCCCAGCGGTGGCGTTCAAGCCTCCCACGAGGCGCATATCAAGTATAGGGATGCCTCCACTGCAATATAACTTCTCTCCCAGATTGTCAGACGTGGTGGGGCAATGCTCTCCCGTCAGGTTGCGCTGCAAACGGTGAGGCCATGGGAACGGATGGAGGGGCATGGACACATGCAATCAAGGCCAGGGCTTGGTGGGGCTTGACACCAGCTATTCATACCACCCGGCTGCCTAAGCGGCCACATGCAATGCCGGCACGCACCTCCATCAGTGGCAGACAGTCGGCCCTCGCCGTTGTTGCGTTGCACGCCAGGCCGGTGGTGGGGTTGAGCCACTTCGTCCGCGGGTCATCAGCACGTCCGCCCCAAAAAGCCCCGCCCGGCCCTGAGGCATCCATGCCATAAAAGTAATACTGCGCCAAGCGGTAGCCGGTCTCGGGGTCTAAATTGGTGTACAGGCTGAGTTCCTGAAAGCGGTTCGTTAAGTTGCGCTGTGCCAGGCACCACTCGCCCGCTCGCTCGGCGCCATTGGCACATACACTGGGACCCACATCCTGCCCTAGCCGAGCGTAGAGGCCCACAGTAAGGGGAGAGCCGCAGGCCGCTTGCATGGTCAGCGAGAACATCTCACACACATCTGCATTGGTCAAGTGATGGTGGTAAGGGCTGCGGCGGTAGGTGGGCTGTTGCAAGGTCCACCTGATATAGCGCAGCTGGCCACCTTTTAAACACAGCACTACTCGCCTGTGCAGTTGACGCCGATGTCTTCACTGTGTGTGCACGTGGAGGCGTTGCCCCAGGTGCAGCCTTGCAAGCTGCGGGCACCCTTGGGGCACGCCAGTTCGCTGACCAGGATGGGGCCCGGCCCGGACCCAAACAGCGCCTCGCCATACCCGTCCTTCACATCGCCACGATTGCTCAGGTTCAGCTGGCGGCACACTGCGCTGGCCTCCACAATGCCGAATCCGTCATTGCACACCTGTCATCGTCAGGGGAATGTTGCAGTAGTCAGCCCAAGTCCCTCTGCAAAGCAGCTCACCGCGCCAACTGGCCAACTCTGCTGCCTGCATGCCGCATTGCAGCCCGCCTCCGCACCGTGCCCCAGACGCCGTCGATCAACACTTCCAGCCGCCCCGCGTTCCCGGTCTTGTTGGCAAGCCGAACTTGCGTGATTGTCTGATTGCTGGGCAGGGCCTGCAGCCCGCGTGCGCGCGTGCCTTGCCCGTGCACAGATGCCGCACCCTGCATGCATGCGCGCAGGCGGCGCGGCGATGGCGGGCGGTATCTCCAGGTTTCCAGGCGATGCGGCTTGGCGAGGCCCCCTCCTCTGGCGCTGTGGCTGCAAGCAAATGCAAGCGCAGCGCAAAGGCGAGGCTGTCTACATGCGACGGGACTTGCCTTCAGCCCGGAGGGTTCGGCGGGCGCCCTGGTATGCAGGCTGTTCCGCAAGCCAGAATTCAGTACGCTGCAGGCGCCGGCGAGCACCACGAGCAGCAGGGGTGCCAACCATGGCCTCCGGTGAGCGTCTCGTCCTGAACATGCTCCCATCCCAGCATTTAGAGTGTGGGGATAAGCTTATAAGCGGTGGCTTGCAGCGGTGGTCCGATCGCAGCGCGCGCGCCGAACATGCGCACCGAGCCGTGCAAGCGCTCAGCACCGCTCAGTTCCCTTTAGAAAGCTGCTTCAAAGCAGGCGGTGACTGTTCGGGGGTCCCATCCGGTGCTATGAAGAGCGGCCCCGCAGTGTCGCAGTGGACTTGGCTGACCTTCCTGCTGATCCTGGGGGGTGAGGAGAACTCGGACCATTGAAGAGACAGGCCGCAGTACCTGTGCTTCCTGCCGCCTTGCGCTGCCGCTGTCACCGCTTGCCGCTGCTGCCGCCTCCCCCACTTTTCTCGTCAGGTGCAGCTGGCGCCGCCGCTGCCGCCACTGGCTGTGTGGCCAACCCTGAGCACCCATGGGATGCATCAATGTCGTGGGATGGAGAGCGCGAATACGTCGACCTGGGGGGTTGCAGGCGGTGCGATGCAAACAACGCCACGTGCCTCGAGTGCTGGTGGCACTGGAGCCTGGCAGCCAACGGGTCCTGTGTGCAGTGGTGAGCAGGGCCGTCCAAGAGGGAAGTGATGGGGGCGGTTGGCACTGTGGCCCGCTGCCGCTGACTTACCGTCCGTGCCATGTGGCGTGCAGCGGCCCACGCGTTTGCCTCGAGTGCGATCCAAGCAAGCCTGACGTCTGCAGGAACTGCACCTTCGACTATGATGGGGTTAGTGACAGTTGATTGGGCTGCTCAACATGGTTCTGCAGCGCTGCTTAAAACTACCGGCTCACCGGCGGCTCGGTAAGCCACCGCCATCTGGCAGCGGCGGGCGAGTTGATCAATGTGCATGCTGCCGCCTGATGCAGGAGATCGAGCCTTCTTATGCCGACAAGGATGGCAGGTGTGTTGTGTGCCCCACCGCAAGCGCGGGCTGCGCAGAGTGCGCCAATCTTAATGGCGCCTGCACGCGCTGCGGTCCCAACATGGCGCTGGTAGAAGGCGTGTGTCAGCCTTGTGACGACATCAACTGCGAGGCTTGCGATGGCAACACAGATGTCTGCAGCAAGTAAGGCGGGCTCACTGCTTGTGCATGGCAGGAAGCTTGGCAGCTTGCAAAGGAATTGATGCATCAGTTGCCCCATCAGGAGCGCTCAGCGGACTTGACTGAGGTATGCGCTTTGCGTTCCCCGCCTGCTACAGGTGCTTTCGTGGCTTCTTCGTTGACGGCGGCAAATGCTCGCCGTAAGTGCCTGCAGCTAGGGCGTTGGGGTGCACTATCTCCAGAGACTTTACTGTACTCAGACTCTCGCCTTGTCCTCCCCGCCTGCCGTGCAGCTGCTCTGAGGATTGCGACATTTGCACCAATGCAACAGCATGTATAATGTGCCGCGGCCTTTTGAAGATTGTACCTAGCAGGCCGACGCGCGGCGTGTGGCTGGATCGGGCGACAGGGGGGTGCGTGCCATGGTGAGAACATCTGCAGGCGGGCAAGGACAGCCGACCGCTCAAACCAGTACAGATGAATCCGTCGGCTGCTAACATCCTTGCCTAACAGGCTGTTTGATCAGCCGACTGCTGACCTTTCTGCCTGCTGACCTTTCTGCCTTTTGGTGCAGTTCTGAAGGTTGCACCGATTGCGACGGGCCGAATTCATGTAGAAGGTGCCATGACTTCTACTACACCAACATGACAGGGACTCCGCCCTGCGTGAAATGGTGAGCTGGCTGCTGTCAAAGTGCTGGTTGCAAGGGAGAGGCAAGGTGCCCAAAGACGCGCCCGAGCATTGCACGCTAACCCAGATCGGGCATCAGACAGGTTTCAAAACAAGTTTGCCCAATATTCTATGCCCCACCCGAACGCAGCGGCGATCCACACTGCATAACATGTGCACCTGGGAGGCCGGACATTTGCACAGAGTGCGGTGACTTGAGCCCTGACGGCTTGCTGCCGCGGGGCGCTGATCCGGTGACCGGCCGCTGCGTGCCCTGCTCAGTGCCCAAGTGCGTTAGTTGCCAGGACGACCCCGAGCAGTGCAAGGCTTGCACGGATGGTGAGCCATTTTTGCAGCTAAATGACTGCTATCCCTTCGGCAACATCAGGGAACGCCTGCAACTGGGGAGCATGCGCAGTTTGGTGCTGTTGGATGCCAGGCTTCACTGTGCCATTCGTCATCCAACCATGCCTCAGCCCCTTCTCATTGCAGGGTACTGGTTTAATCCCACCACCAAAGCATGCAGCCCGTGCACCATACAACACTGCGTCAGGTGTGGCAGGCGATTGCGCTGCTGATGTGTGTGCAGGGGCCTGCACTAAACAGGCCTGCGCCATGCAGGCCCCAAATCCCTGCCGCCCAGCCTCGACGAAACCCAGGAGTGTTGACGTGCGATGTGACTCCTGCACTCCCCGCAGTTGCGACGAACGCGACGGCATAGAAGCGTGCTCGGAGTGCACTGAAGGATATGTGGTGGACGACTACTCTAAAGTGAAAAAGTGTGTGCCTCTGGTGCCGACTGGCGATTGATGGCAGCGCCAGCAGGTCACAAATTGAAACCAGCAGCAGTTGTAACAAGAGGGCCTTTGGAATGGGCTGAGAAGCAAAGCCACGTGTTGCACTGACTCAGGCAGTGGCATCTGGGACTGTTCCTGCCGCCGCCGCTGCTGTTGTGGGCACAGCTGCCTCTTCGCTACAAAGCGTGCCAGCTGCTCCTCGTCTCAATGCAGCCGTGAAAGCTCCTCCACTAGCTGTGTCACTGAGTCGACTGTCGCGCCGCTGTGCCCACCCTGCATGGCGGCAACCACCGCCTCTGCGCTCTCGTGCCTGCAGGGGACCAGGAAAGGGTGAGTGCGCCTTGGGTGACGGCACGTTTGGGGACGTGGAAAGGCAGGGGCATGCAAGCCGAGCAGAAAATTGGGCTGCAGCAGGCACAGGCTGGCCCCACGCTCACTTCCAAGAACTGCTCAATCAGGTCATTGACTAAAATCAAGCAGCATAACAAGGGGAGAAACAAGGCAGCCCAGGAAGTTTTCAACAGCTCACTTCAAGTCCAAGAACTGCTCAAGCAGGTCTCCATCAATGACGATGTGCACCAATAACACCACCCAAACACAGAACAATGAAGCAACCAAGCTCACTTGAGGTCCAGGAACTGCTCAATCAGGTCTCCATCGATGAACTGCCGCGCCGGCGAGGCCGGGATGTGCTGGTTGCTGAACGCCCGCCACTGCAGGGCACAGGCGAATGGGGGACGGCAGACTATTCAGAATAGTGGCAGCAGGATACGTAGAGAGTGCTAGCCTCAGCTGCCGCAAGTGTAGTCGGTAACGTTCCGGTGTGCCGGCGAGCCCCATCGACAGCACTTCGCCCTGCAGCGCACCTGCGCATGGTCGAAGCCGCCCACTCCCTTGACCACTTTCCGCATCGCTTCCTACAGGCAGAGCAAGTGGGTGGACAGTGTCCAGTTGGTCACAGCTCCTGCGCTCTTTGGGAAACAGCTGTCGCACAACCTGTACCAGCCCGATATAGCTGTTGGCCCAAGAGCCGTTTCCATGACTCGCTTGCAGCGAAAACCCTTGCATGCCTTTCTGCCCGGAACGTGCAACTCACTTGCAGCGACTCCAGCAGCTGGTAGGTGGCGTGCGGCAGGCTGGCCACCACCCCAATCACGCCGTTGATGGTTCCGTACAGCACCGTGGGGATGGCCGACAGCTCTGCAGCAGCGAGTAGCAGGAAGTAGAAGCGAATTCGAAGGTGCAATGGGCAGCCTGACACCCCTGTTAGATGGTTACCGTGTGGCGCAGCGCAGGAAGACCACAGGTGCCCAAGGCACAGCTGCCAGTCCGCCCACACAGTGAAGGTTTAACCACAAACAGTTGAGCCAGGCACTGCAGCTGAGACAGAGACTAGACACTACCAGCAAACTCACCCGAGTCGGGCAGGCGCATGACCAGGGAGCCGTGCTGGAAGCGGTTGACAAACTCGCCCAGGTGGTACCGCCCCACCGTCTGCGCGGGGTGAAGATGGGCAAGCAACGGTTGGGGAACGCCAGCACAAGTCTGTGTGCTGACGTGGCAGCTCTCTCCACCGTGCATGCCCACCGGCACACCCTGGGCGTCCACCTCCCTGCCTGCTTGGTGCGCAACAATGGCTTGGCAGTGAGGCTCGCGCAGCATGCACAGCGTGCTCAGCGAGCAAAGCATGCGCGGCACGTACCTCCAGCCGGCTGCGGTCCTCGTCGGTCGCGGCGTCCGGGTTGCGCCGCACTGCAAACAGGTTGTAGCTGTTCTCCGCGCCTGCAGCAGGAAGTGTCAAATGGCATCCACAGGCGAGTGAGGACTGCCAAGCGTACCAGACTTGCCGGATTCAAGGTGCAGCTTGCAATCAGCTGTGCGGCCAGCCTGTGCAGCTAATGCCAACGACAGCTCCAGCATTGCTTCAACCAAACAGCATGTGTCACTCACCCAGGTACGTGTCATCGTCCAGCACAGTCACCGCGCTCATCCAGTTGGGCTGAAAGTCCCTGGCCCGCAGCTCCAGCGCTCCCGCCTCCTCCTTCCAGGCCAGCAGCTGGATGGACTTCATCAGATCGCCTGCGGAGCAGAAATGTACGATATCGGGCGCTCATGCTCAAGGATGTGCGCTGCCCAACACAAGCACAGCCCAAGATAACAGTTTTCAGAGCCACAGCCAGCCAGGGACGGGACGCACCCACAACCACCAGGTCGCCGCGGGTGGCCAGATAGAGTGCCAGCACGTGGCCGGCATGTGACGCCTCCGGCACCAGCGCCCGCCCGCCGTCGCCGTGCTCCGCCCACCTGGAGGGAAGACGCAAGGGCAGGGACACAGCAGTGAATGAGAGGTGGTGGAATAAGATGGGTGGTCACGGCGACAGAACCTGGCACCTCTAAGCCGACTTGCTGCAACTAGGACAGACGGTGCACACGTCCCCCCTGCACAACTCCCCTCCCCAATAGCCTGCACATGCCCCCTCACTTGTACATCTGCACCCGGCAATTTGATGCCTTCCAGCAAAGTAAACAGCATGCTACCCAACATCTACGTATTGCTTTGTAACTTTGTCACTCATGCCCCCTCACTTGTACATCTGCACCCGCGAGTTGATGCCCGCCAGCAGCCGCCCCTGGAACTCGGTCAGCACGTACACCTGCGGTTGGAAAAGACAACCAGTTAGGCAACAACAAAATCATGCCAGGGGGGTCATGCCCAGTCATGATGAGCTCTTGGTGGCTGCCCAAATCCCGCCAACGGGCAGGGAGAAGCTTGGCAACAAACAGGGGAAGAGGGTGAGACTCCCACAACAGCAGCAGCTTACCGCGCCACGCGTCTCCTTCTCGCACACCACCTGGAACTTGCCGCCGGTGGCCGCCAGCACAAAGATGCGGCCCTGGGGGTGAGCAGTGGGGTGAGGCAGGGGCTGTGGCGTGTTAGAGTGCGTGCAACTGCCGGCCGGTGTTTGCTGCAGTAGGTTCCAGCTGACTCTTGCTGGATGCCAAGCTGGCAGCGGCGCCCATGACAGTTGCTGTTATGGGTGTGCTGCTGTAGGGTTCAAGCCGAGCACAGCTAGCCAAAATCTGACCTTTGTTGACTCGGGTTCGTCGGGCATGGCAAAGGCCGTGCCCACCACGTAGTACGTGGCGGGGTCGTCCCCTAGCCGAGTGCTGCAGGTGGACAAGGAAGGTACAAGGCAAGGGCTCATGACATAGTGTATGTTGCTGGGTCGTCCCATAGCCGCGTGCTGCAGCAAGCAGAGCGCAGGGGGAAAGGGACAGGGGATCAAGCTGCTTGAACTCAGGCCGACTCTAACAAGCGCGCGTGAAGCATGCGCGCTGCCCTGGGACGGCAGAGTGCTGCTGCCACTTTACCAGACATCCAAGGCTGGCAGCATCGGCTCCCACCCGCACACGCTGCTGACAAAAAAGAAGGGAAAAAACCGGCAGCTTTGGAACAGGCTGCCGCATCGGTTCCCACCTGCACACGCTGCAGGCCAGCTCGTACTGCTGCAGCTGCAGGCGGTCCAGCAGCTCAAATGTCTGCTCGTCCAGCAGCCGCACGCTGTCGCCGCCCTCTGCACAAGGGACGTGCAAAGCAGGGCAGTTAATGCAGGCAGGAAAAGCAAGGCGGCAAGTTGGCTGCCTGCACATGAGCTGCGATAACGCAACAAAAATCCCTGCTGCACTCGTGCTGCACCGGCTACGGCAACAGCAGCACAAAGCACGCAGCAGTCGAATCTCAAGCCAAGCCATCCACCCCTTCACCCACCTCCCAGGTTGATGTTGGCCTGCGTGCACGTCACCGCAAAGGTGCGGCTGGTGTCCTGGTGCGCAATGCGCCGCGGCTGCTCCCCCAGCGGCACGGTTCGGATGTGCAGCTTCTGCGGCAAGACAGCAAAGGGTGGCGGGTGTGTGGGCGAGGAGCGCAGGACGTGGCACAGCGCTCTGGGCGTCACAGGCAAGTGTGCAGCTGCTTCGAGGCTGGCCAGCATGGTCGGCAGCCGGCAGCGCAAGTCGCTGACAATGATCGCCAGCTATGGTTGATGGGTTGGCTTGTTTGGCAGCACCTGGACAGCCATTTGCCCACCTGGATTTCGCCGATTGTGCCAACCAGCCACGAAATACCCACTAAACAATCAAGCATTAACCAATCACCCACCTGGATCTCGTCGATCGTGCCGATCAGCAGGGAGTCGGCCTTGCCCAGGGCCAGGCTGTCGGGAAAGGCGGCGGTGTTGAAGCTGGCCATGTGGGACACCTGGCGAAATGTGGAGGAATTGGAAGGCACAGCCATTTGTTGACCGCTGCCTGAACGCACACAACACACAGGAAAAGCGGCGCATTGCCACCCCACCCTCCGACCCTTGCATCTAGTCCAGTCTGGTCTGGTGTGGCAGGCCCTCAGGGCTTGGACTAAATCACTCTACAATATAAGCAAGGCATCCTCACCTCGTTCTCATTGAGGTTGGAGTAGAGCAGCTTCTTGTTGGCGCTGTACATGATGGTCGGCCGGTCGCTGGCCGCAAACACTGCCGTTGCCCCTCGGCTCCTGCGGCAGGGAGCAAGGGGATGGTGCACAAGCAAATTTAGCAGGTGCTGCCAGTTTTTTGGTTGCAGGACAGCTGCCTGCTTAGCCGTCAGGAGGTTTGCAGCCACGCTCTCTCAGTAACGCACATGAGACGGGCCACCCGCCAGCACAGTTGTTGGCTATGCGCTTGCAAAGCATTCCTGCAATTCAACCCAGCCAGCCGCCCACCCACCTGAAGGCGCGCAGCGAGATGGGCTTGGTGCCCAACGCAATCTTCTTTCGGTCGGCGGGCCCGCTGGGGTCCAGCCTGCGGTACGTGGCGGGTGGTGGGATTGCTTGATCTCTGTACGTACCAGCTGGGGTGTGGTGGGGTTGGCAGGAGCAAGTCAGACCGAGAACTGTTGGAAAGCCACAACGACGTCCGCCTTCCCTCCCACCTGTAGTTGACCAGCTGCCCGTCTCCCAGGCCGTACAGCAGGTAGGTG
>VFQQ010003263.1_pt1 | contig 16164 bp, 15 predicted proteins | sample 3512341 | NCBI WGS metagenome assembly VFQQ01 (sample SAMN10412373, study PRJNA504923) | tailings metagenome | isolation source: Relicate 2 Philex TSF1 revegetated site | place: Philippines: Tuba, Benguet | collected 2017-08-29 | reverse complement strand
GAAGGCAGGCTTGTAATTGAAGGCGATGTAGTCGGTGAACCTTGGATCGTGCAATCCACAAATTGCGCTCGTCACCTTTTTCTGCCCCCCGCAAGCGCGTACCGACGCGCGTGAACGACAATCGCAAAGGTCCCGGCGATGTTAGAAAGCGCATTGATCAATGCAAAGGCGACAATTGCGACATAGGCGTCGCCGTACAGATAGCCGAAGACAAGGGCCGCGGTCTTGGCAATGAGCATGGACGAGTGGATGTAAAGATTGAGGTTCTGCGCATTCGTCGCCATGAGAATGAGCGAGACGGAAGAGTACAGAAAATTGGCTGTTATGCCGATGATCAGCCAGCTCGCATAGCTGCCGGCCGCGGCCCATTCCTGACCGAATACCAGCGTGAAAATCTTCTCGCCCCAGAAGAACATGATGAGGGTCGGAAGAAAGGCAACGGCAGCGAGGCCGCCGAGGATGCTCGTCGCCAGATGGCCGATCCGGCCTTGTTCGACGGCATTACGGCTGCGCGAATAGAGAACCTGCCCGATCGATTGGCTGAGAAGGCTCAATGGCGCGCCCAAGGCCCGGTCCGCGAGCAGATAAAGTCCCGCAACGGCAGGATTGAAGAGGATCGCCAGCAGGAAGTTCGGGAGCTGCATGCTGATGGCGTTGATGATGGCCGCAGCGACATCGAATTTTGGAAATCGGCTGTATCGGCGCGCGAGGACGGACAAGCGCCGCCACATGCGCCAACTCACGTCCGTCATCGAAAACGTGACGCCTCGGCCGAGTTTGAATGTGCCGGCTGAAAAGCCAAAGAATTGCCCGATGACCAGCCCGGCGACACCAAATGACGCGAGACCGCAGGCTACCTGGAAGATCACGTTGGAAGCGGCTTGGGTGATCTTAGTGGTCGCGATGGCGTTGAAATCGCCACGGCGTACCGCCCACATGCGAAATGTTCGATAGCTGCCCGCGCCAAGCAACACCAAGGGTAGCATCCACAGCGTGGGCGCCAGATCGGGCAGATTGTAGAGCTGAGCGAGATCCCGGCCCCAAATGGCGACTGCGACGGCCAAGACCATCGCGGCCGCCACGTTGATCAGGAGAGCCAGAAACAGGAGCACGCGCGCGCTCTCCATGCCCTTCGGCAATGGGATAGCAAGCTCATAGCGCAAGCTGGACGCAACAAGGATGACGGCGAGTATGGCGCTGAAAACCGCAAAGATGCCGAAGTCAGAGGGGCTGTAGAGCCGAGTGACCAGTGGCATTGCCACCAGAAGAATGACCTGGCCAACTGCGCTTGCCGAAGTGAGGGCGACGACGGAACGCAGGAATTGGCTTTTCGTGAGGCGCTCTGTCCATGCGCCGAGTTCTCGCCAATTCTTGCCCATCTGCGCAGATTTTCTACAGCTCCGCCCCACGAGAACGCCCGGCCCAGGGACCGTCGGCGCACGCCGCCGCAATAGACATCAGCAAGAGGAAACTGTCCATGGATGTCCTGGAGCCCCGCGATCGCGAAGAGCGGCGAGACCTCGCATGGGGCGTAGCCGTCAAGCCAATTGGCTTCTCGGACGAGCCGGCGAGCTGAACAACAAGGTGAAAAGAACCCCAACGCCGGCTACGGCCAGCGACAACAAAGCCGTGATCAACACCGGCACCCAGGCGGCCGGGCGTTGGTCTTTGACGGAAACCTGCACCAGATTGATCATCCCTTCCCGGCGCCCGATCAGGTAGGAGTTGAATTGGACCAAAATGTCCACGTTTTCGCGCTCTGTTCCCTTCAGCCGATCGCGAACGGCTGAAAATACGCCATCGACTTTCGCATCGATGCGGTGCTCGAAAGCGGCCACGACCTCTTTGAGGTCTTCGACCTTGGAGGCGGCGGCGCTCTCATTCCTCTCGCGATACGGAAAACGAAGCGTAAATACACCCGGGTCGCGGCCAAGAACGGGAACGAACCCGCCAGCCACAAGCGCCGTGCCGAGCTGATCGGTCACCTGATCCTGCGAATCCGTTGGAGTTCCGGTCGCATAGATTTTCAGCGTAATGACCTTGCTGCAGTGGACGGCGTAAAAATACGCAACCGGGATCGATACGGCGATACCCAGAATCAGAAATCCAAGGATGGTCCAGCGCCAGTGACCAATATGCGTGAGAAAATCTGCGAGCGAGAAATCCCGATCACTCAGGTCCTCGTTGGTCACTACCCAAGATCCCGCCATCGGGTGCGCATCCTAAGACTGGAGTTTATGTCTCAAGGTGATGTGAGGCTCGAGGTCCGACGCGCACAGACAATTCCAACGAGCTATTTTTTCATAAGGCAGTCCCCAAGGCAGTGCAACGTCACCGAGGCCACTGCCAAAGGTTGTTGTGGACAGCGCGACGTCGGCGCTTTGGCGTCGATCGAAATTTGCGCATCCAAGACTATTCCTTCGCTATCTGCACCAAACGAAAGTTGCGACCGGGCAACAACGCACAGCGAAAGCGCACATTGAAACTGTCTTGCCCGAGTCTGTTGGGGAGTGCCGGTGGACACGTCGTTTCGTGCACTTGAGACCCCCATTGGAAAGTGACAGCGTGACGATGCGAGCTTGATAGTCGCGTGCTCGTAGTTTCCCCGCGTCAATGCCGGACAGTCGATTGACGATCCGGTCTGGGGCTTGCTCGGGCTCGCAAACGCGATGCCCGGATCGCGGTCCGCTCGAACAATCGAGCGTTTCTCATCGAGTGTCAGAGTAGCGCAATACGCAACAATACGGACTGGAAACTCGGGCCGAATCTGCGGCTAGAGGAAAGTTGCATTTGCGGAGGCATCGTCTCGCGACGGGGGGCTCGTTTCATGGTGACCATCGACTCTGCATCGAACGCAGCAGCGTCCTCGTGGGATCGCGCACGAATCCTGGTCCTCGCCTTATCCGCCGCGGCTTTGTCGGCTTTCGCGCTTCCTTGGATTCAGGGACACATTTCGGCCCGTGCCGACGTCACGGCCTTCTTCATTCTGAGTCTTGCGCTTTGCTTCGCCGTTGCAGAGCTGCAGTCAGTGCGAGCACCGGTCCTTTCGTACCTGGATCGCTTCGCGGCATTCCTCGCGCGGCGTGGGGCATTTCGCTCGGATGCCGTGACCGAGATGCCGAAATTCGCGCTGCTTCGCTTCGCGTTCGGCATGTTCATGATGGAGCGCGGGGCCTACATTCTCTACTACTTGCAGCCGTCGGATTGGAGCCAGCCGGTCATCTGGGGGCTCGCGGTCCTGAACATGATCGCGGCAACGTGCGTCGCGCTTGGCTTCTCGACGCAGATCGCGCTTGCTTACCTGATGATGGTCCAGTGGCAGGTCGGTGATTCCGTACTCGGGACGACCACGCTTGGAAACGATATCGCAGCCATTCTCGCGCTTCTGCTCATCCTCGCGAATGCGGGTGCGCATTTTTCGATTGATCGCATCCTGATGAAGCGCAACGGCCCCCTCGGCAGGGCGATCGGTGCGTTCTACTACTCAAACGGTCTTCCTTCGGACACCACGCTCCAGATCGCGAAGTTTCTTTCGCTGCTGGGCTACTGGTGTGTGTGCATGTACTCGCTGTGCATGCATCTGAATGAATCCGCTTGGATGAGCGGAGTGGCCGGACCTCTCCTGCTCACCAACAGCTTCATGTCGGTCTATTCCGATCAGTTCTCGGCGTTCTTCGCGCTTGGCTCGTGGGCGGTCATGCTTGGCCGCATTGCGCTCTGGGCCATGCTTCCCTGGTACGCTCTGATCATGCCGTTCGTGCTGCTGGGCGGATGGTTCAAGACCTACATCATTGCGTGGGCGATCCTGTTTTTCACGCTCAGCATGTTCGTGCTTCAACTGGGTTGGCTTTCGCACTTCGAGTTCCTGCTGCTCGCGGGTTGGTTCTGGCAGAGCAAGTTCATGTCCGGTGCGAACGTCTTGAATGTCGCCTACGACGACCGCTGCAATCTCTGCGACCGCACGGTTGCCTTCGTTAAGGCCGTCGACGTGTTCGGCCGGGTCAAACTGAAGCCGTTGTCGCAGAACAAGGACTGGCTGATCGGGCACGGGATCGATCCCAGCGACGCTCTGACCGATCTCTACGGCGTTGAGGCAGCCGGCAAGGGACAGATCGAGAAGGGATACGAATTCTACGTTCTGCTCACAAAGCACGTTTTGCTGCTGTTGCCCTTCTATCCGCTGCTCGTCGTAGGTCGCTTTATCGGCGGTCCGGCCATTTATCGGTTCATCGCGGATCGTCGGACGCGGCTCTTTGGTGTCTGCGAGCGCCCGTCCGCGAAACCGGATTACGCGGTGCTGGCGCCGGGTGCTCAAGCGGCCCGCAGGATCGGAGGGCGAGATCCCATTGTGCCGATTTCGATGCACGTGGCTTTTCTCGCGTTGGTCTATTTGATCTCGATCCCGGCTCCGTTCCTCGGCTGGTCCGGAAAGCCCTTTGCAGGCGCCGTCCAGAAGTTGACGACAACGGCTGCGAAGTCGGCGCACTTCTACGGCATCGCGCCCATCAACGTGTTCAATCAGGATGATCTTCGCTTGGCCGAAAATTGGTATGCGCTCTATGCCGTGAGCCCGTCGGGGGAGCGAACCCTGCTGCCAATTCTTTCCGAGGATGGAAAGCGCTTGGCCATTCACAAGTCGGACCGCCTTTATTTCGGAAACACCCTGGCATTCCGCCGTGGCTCGATCGGCAAGAGCGGGTGCCTGTTCGACACCTATCGTGACCGGCTCCAGTATCTCTCTCAAGTGCACCGCGGCCCGGTCGATCACTTCGAGTACGTCCAATATCTGCAAAAGCTGCCAAGCTCGGAGAGGATCCTCGAGGGAGCCTTCGTTCAGAACCCCGCCTCGAAGGTCTGCACGGTGTCGTTCAACGGGCTCTCGTAGTGCGTCCGAAACCAACTACGGACCGGAAATCCGACAGCCGAGAGTAGACCGCGCACGGAATGTGTGCTCCTGAAGAGCCGGGTCTTTCGCGCGTTTTTGGTGGAATCTTCGAGGCATGGGTCCGTTTTCTCGCATAACGTCCGCGTGGATCTGGCCCGCGCTCGTGTTCGTTGTCTTCACAGCGTTGGCAGCGCTGTTCGATCCCGTCTTTCAATCAAGCGACGATAGCACTCTGTCGATGTTGGGAAGCGGCTATGGCCTGACCTCCCGGCCACAGGCTCATCTCATTTTTTCCAATTACCTCTACGGCCTGTTGATCGGCGTAGGGTCATGGGTATTGGCGTCTACGGCGCATTCTTGGCTTACGGTCGTCATGCTTTCCGGAGCGGCTGCAGTCGTTCTGTCCGCCGCCGTTCAAAGAGGGCCGCAGTTTATCGCCATTGGCCTGTTTGCTGCCGTCGGTATTTTCCTCACCGCAATCATGCATCCCCAGTTCACGACAACGGCCGCCGCCCTTTGCGTGTCTGCTGCGGTAGCGGGAAATGAATATGTCGCGACGGCCTCTCGTAGGTGGTTCGCTACGGCCATGGGCCTGCTGTTTCTGAGTGTAATTCTTCGATGGGAGAGCACCGTTATGCTTGCGCTCGCCGCGCTGCCCGCGCTCATGATCGGCCTCGTGTCGTGGGACCGCGTCTTTCGCAATCGAGCGACCAAGATCTTGTCTGCGGGAGTGGCACTCACAGTTCTCGTCTTTGCAATCGACATAGTGGTCTACGCACGTGATCCCGCCTGGCAGGAAGTGCGGCCCTACATGCTGGTGCGTGCTCTCTTTAACGATTTGCACAGCGTGCCGTGGGTTGAGGGCTCGGACGCTTATGCGAAGGCGGGATGGTCGAAGAACGACTACCTGCTATTCAAGGCATGGTATGCGCGCGATCCGCTTTTTAGCTACGAGAACATTAGGCTGATTGCGTCTGCGCACGCGTTCTACAATTCACCCTCACATTGGGTCACTTATCTGTTTCGCTCCTGGAATGTCCTGTCCACGGGGGCTGCCGCGCTCCTCATTGCATCTCTCGCGCTCCTGCTTGCAATTTCTGCCGTCCGCGCTCCGGCCCGGATCTATGTCGCGGGAGGGTTGCTCGGCGCCGCAGGAGCATTCCTCTTGGTTTACCTGGGCGGGAGACCGCCGCTCGAAAGAATATCTCTGTCTCTGATATTCTTCCTCGCCGGTCTCGCTTACGTCTTGATGCTGAATTTGCGTCCAGTCTTGCCATTTCAACGCTGGGCAACGGTCGCGCTATACGCAACATCCGCAGGTCTTCTTGTTCTTAACGTCACCCACGCGGCAAACGATCGTTCAACAGCCGATAGATATGCCGATGCCTTTGCATCCGTACAAAGAGACCTCGCGGATCGGACGATCGTCTGGGGCTCGGCCGTGAACGTGAACTATCTGATGTCGCTGTGGGGCACGGATCCATTTTTGAGAGGCCGGAATTTTATTGGGATCGGCGCCTCCACACGAGCGCCCTATGTCGACGAAATTTTGAAGAATTGGGGTGTCACCGATTTCAGCGGATCTCTCTGTACGGATGGAACGATCTCCATCCTGGCCAGGAAAGACAATATGGAGCTCTTTCAGCATTTCTGCCGCACGCGTTACAACGCCGGGGCCACTTACAGGCTTGTCGCTGAAATGCCGCCGTTTATGGTGTGGCGGCTAGGAGCTGAGCCTGACGCCCAACCGCAATAAGCATTCGTCGGTGCAGTGGCCGATCGGCCCGGCGCGTGAGGTCGGAAAGACAACGGATCATGTGGGCGATCACTCCCGAAGAACTCGTCGCGATCAAGCTCTCGCTCCGCGTGGCAACGGTCGCGATGCTGGCGAGCCTGCCGGTGGGCGTGCTCGTGGCCTACTTGCTGTCGCGCGGCCGCTTCCGTGGAAAATTCATTCTCGATGGCCTCGTCTACATGCCGCTCGTCTTGCCGCCCGTGGTGACGGGATACGCGCTGCTCCTCCTGTTCGGCCGCAGAGGGCCGCTTGGTGCCTTTCTCGAGCAGACGTTCGGGATTGTGTTTTCCTTTCGCTGGACGGGCGCGGCGCTCGCGGCAGCCGTTATGGGATTTCCACTCATGGTGCGCGCCATCCGTCTGGCGATGGATTCCATCGATCGCCGCAGCGAGGAGGCGGCAGCAACCCTCGGTGCATCTCCGGTTTGGGTCTTCTTGACCGTCACGCTGCCGTTGTCGCTGCCGGGTGTCATTGCAGGCGCCATGCTGTGTTTCGCCAAGGCGCTCGGTGAGTTCGGCGCCACGATCACGTTCGTGTCCAACATTCCCGGCGAGACGCAGACCATACCGGCAGCCATCTACACGTACACGCAAACGCCCGGCGGGGATGCGGGTGCGCTTCGCCTGTCGATCATTGCCGTCGTCCTCGCCTTCGGCGCGCTGATTGCGTCGGAGGTTTTGAGCAGGCGCGCCGGGCAGCGCAGAGCAGGCTTCGAATGATCAGCTTCTCCTGCCGCCTTGCGCGTGAACGATTTGTGCTCGACGCGGATTTCTCCATTCCCGGAGGCTGCGTCGCGCTTTTTGGCGCCTCCGGCTCCGGCAAGTCGACGATCGCGAAGCTGATCGCCGGTCTGGAACGGCCCGATCGCGGGCGCATTGCCATCGACGGGCGGGTGCTGGTCGATACCGCCGCAGGCATCGAAGTGCCGGTTCACAAGCGTCGCGTCGGTCTCGTGTTCCAGGACGGCCAGCTCTTGCCGCACCTCTCCGTGCGCCAGAATCTCGCCTACGGCCGCTATTTCTCGCCCAAGGACGAGCCGGGCGTTCCTCTGGACACGGTAGTCAACTTGCTGGGCATCGGTCATTTGCTCGATGCGCGCCCTGCCACGCTTTCAGGTGGAGAAAGGCAACGCGTTGCGATCGGCCGCGCTCTCTTCGCCGCTCCGCGCGTGCTGGTGATGGACGAACCTCTGGCCTCGCTCGACGCCGAGCGTAAGCTCGAGATCCTGCCGTTCATCGAACGGCTGCGCGACGAGCTGGCACTTCCGATTGTCTACGTATCGCATGCCGTTGAAGAGGTCGCGCGTCTGGCCACTGTGGTCGTTCGGCTGTCCGGCGGCCGGGTGATTGCCGAGGGGCCGCCCGCGGAGGTTTTCGCGTCCGCATTACCGGGGGGCGGATCCGACCAGCTCGAGGCCGTCTCCTTCCTGGCCGGCAAGCCGCTTAGGGAGCTGCCGGAGTTCGGCATGACGATCCTCGCGCATCCGGCCGGCGAGATCACGCTTCCTGGCCGCTACAACGAAACAGGCGACGCCGTGCGGATTGCGGTTCAGGCATCCGACGTGACGCTCGCCGTCGAGAAACCGCACGGTCTCAGCGTTCGAACAGTCTTGAAGGGGCATGTTCGCACAATCGCTGCCGGAGAAGGCCCGTCGGCATTGGCGACCGTCGAGCTGCTTGGTGGCGATCTCATTTCGGCATATTTGACGCGGCTTGCGATTGCCGACCTCGGGCTTACGGAAGGGCGGGAGGTCTACGCGCTCGTCAAATCGGTTTCGATCGATCCGCGCGCCGTTGCCATGCTCGGCTCGCATCCGGCTCAGCCGGCCAGATAGCATTCGCGGAGCCTTTCTGCGCGTCGTCGATCGTAGCGGCGAGAAGCTCGATCGGACGCTCCTTTCAGCCACATTGACCCCAAGGACGCACCCGAGCTATGGGGAGACGTAATTCGCTCAATGATGATCTGTACAAAGATATAAAATGACAATCAACAGGCGCGCAGGATCCGTCGGATTTCTGCACTACGGCGATACAGGCAACCTTGGGGATTTTCTCTGCTCTCCGCGCCACTACTTTGATTTTGAGAGCGACCGCAATGCCCTCATTGTCGGGGGAGGGGCTTCGAACAATTTCTTCTGTGGCCGTGCCAGGCGGCAGGGTGCCAACGTTCGCATCGCGTGGGGCATTGGCCAAAGCTGGGCGCTTGGCGTGAAGCCGTCATCCGTGGACGGGCTTGTCAAAGCCGGACTCCGTTGGCTGACCTATGACAAAGCTTCGACGCGCGACCCTTCTCTTGTCTCGAACGGGTTGCCCCTTGTTCCGTGCGTCAGTGTGTTCCACCCCGTCACCGAACTTCCGCTGGGCGAGGAGATCGGTATTTTTCTGAATTCGGCTGCGAAAGTTTCCGGCGAGCTTCACGGGCGCCGGGAAAATGCGCTCACCGCAAATTCCCGCGCCTTCGTCGCCACGAACGCGTTGCCAGCCGCGGAATTCATAAGCGCCCTGACGCGTACAGGAACGATCATCACGAATTCCTATCACGCCGCCTATTGGGGGCTGCTGTCCGGCCGTGGCGTGCACATCATCGGTTACTCGTCCAAGTTCACGAATCTTGCAGCTCTGTTTGGATTTCCGGAAAGTTCGGTAGTTGGAGTGAGCCGCGGAGATCCGAGCGGGCTTGATCGAGCCATCGCCGAGTGCGCAGGGCGTGAACCCCTAATACTTGCGACACCTGAACTGACAAGGGTGCAATTCAGAAAGCGCAATCTCGACTTCGCGGGCAGCCTCGCCGCCGTCGGTGTCGCCGCTACGTTGAAAAGCACGCAGTCCGGTACCAAGGAACTGGAGCTTGCTTCCGAGCCGGTTTGATCTGGGTATGGACTTGCTCGAGACCCGCCGCGGGCAGACGCCCCCAGCCGTTGACTATCCCGATCGGGTGCATGGCCGCACCGGCGGGCTAGGGCTCCGGCGTTTCTGGCATTGGCTTGAAGGGAGATGGTGCCCAGGGGGTGAATTGAACACCCGACACTGCGATTTTCAGTCGCATGCTCTACCAACTGAGCTACCTGGGCTTTTTGCTTCTGAGACCGAAGGCCTGCGTCGAAGCTCGGGCTTTATAGGGGGTCGGACCGGTGCTGTCCAGCGTCACAAAGGCGACACGCAGAGTTATTGCGTCTCATCCCCGGAGCCCCGCCCGCGATCAAGGTTTCCGGCCTCCTTTGCGAAGCCTTCGTCGCCATCCTCATCCGAGTCGGCTTGCCCGCCCGCAATGACATAGGCGCCGGACACCCAGCGGCCGAGGTCGATATCCGCACACCTGGCCGAGCAGAACGGCCTGACGGTATGCACCGTAGGTTTCCCGCAAATGGGGCAGCGGCCCCCCGGCGATGCCGCAGGGTCAGCGCCGTCCTTGCGCTCCGGACCCGTCATGAGAACCTCACTCGGCGTCGATCTCGGCTGCTCTGAGCCAATTGAAATGGACCGGGAAGCCTTCGCCGATCAAAAGGCTGACGACCTCCGTGAGCGGCAGTCCGACGACGTTCGTATAGGAGCCGGTGATCGTCCGTACGAAACAGCCGGCCAGGCCCTGGATGGCGTAGCCGCCGGCCTTGCCGCGCCACTCACGTGAAGCGATGTAGGCCTCGATCTCGGGTTTCGAAAGGTGTTTGAAGCGCACCCGCGTGTCGACGATCTTCGTGCGCACGCGGTCGTCCGGCGTAATGAGGCAAATTCCGGTCAAGACGCGATGCGAGCGGCCGGAAAGACGCTCCAGCGTAGCGACCGCTTCCTCGATGTGCTCCGGCTTGCCGAAAATGCGCCGTCCGACCGACACCACGGTGTCGGCCGCCAAAACATAGGCGCCCGCGACATCGGTATCGTTGGCGATCTGGTCGCGTGCCGTCTCGGCTTTGGCTCGCGCGAGGCGCGAGGCCAGCGAGCGCGGCATCTCGGCCATCCGAGGCGTCTCGTCGATGCTGGAGGGGCGCAACGCATCCGGCTCGATCCCGGCCTGGGCTAGCAAGGTCAGGCGCCGCGGGCTTGCACTTGCGAGTACAAGCTTGGGCGCTTGCGGTGGTCCGTCTTCACGTGCGCGCTCCCGGGCAAGCTCGCGGCGGAGCGTTTCGCGGCGGGGACTGTCGGTGCGCTTGAAGGAACTCAGGAAGGCAGCCTTAACGGAGCTCATGTCTCTTGCCGATAAAGAAGAAACGGGTCTCAGGGGGACTATGGCACACGCGGACGATCGATCGTGTCAACTCTGGCGGCGCAACGTCCGTTCTGGTGTCTCGCCGTTTCGCTGCCGCCGCGGGCGGGGGCGGAAACCCTCGAAAAAACTCGTGCGGAGAATGCAGATAGCCCTCCCGAAATGCAAGAACCACGTTGCCAATGTCCGCTGTTCCCGCGAAAATTAGCCCGGTCATTCTGGCCGGAGGGTGGCATGGTCGCCAAGGAAGCACTGCTCGAAATGCTGGGGCGGACATCGCTCTTCGGCGCGCTTGAGGACGCGGACCGGAAGGCGATTGCGCAAGAGATGCGCGAAACGTCTTACGATGGGGGGCAGTCCATTTTCGCGCGCGGCGATCCCGGCCGCGATATCTATCTGGTTATGTCTGGACGTGTGCGCCTCTCGGTTCTGACATCCGAAGGTCGCGAGCTGTCGTTCGCCCACGCGGAGCCTGGACAGGTCTTTGGCGAGATCGCAGTCCTCGATGGCGGGGTGCGCAGCGCCGACGCGACGGCGGTGACGAAGGTCACAGCTTTCACGTTGTCCAAAGGGGCGTTGACCCGCATGATCGAGCAGCGCGCCATCGTGCGCGAAGCCGTCATCAGGTTTCTCTGCAAACGGGTACGCGAAGCCGATCACCAGCTTGAGGGCATCGCGCTGTATCCGATCGAGGTAAGGCTCGCGCGGTTTTTTCTAGCGGCCTCCCGCCAGAAAGGCGAGCTGAAGCCCGGAGCCCGGATCGTCATCGACCTTCCTATCTCCCAGAGCGAGCTGGCCCTGCTCATCGGGGCCAGCCGGCCCAAGGTGAACGCCGCCCTCGCGCTTCTGGAAGACGGAGGGGCCATCGAGCGCAACGAAAGTCGTTTCACGTGCGACATCGATGAGCTCGAGAACATCGCCGGCGCCTGAAGCCCGGCCGATCATTTCCGATTGTTTCCTGGAAGACAGCTTGGCCCGCGCCGCTGATTTAACCAGCGCTGGGTTCGTTGCGAGCCGCTGTCCACTTATAAGGGCAAATGGTCTACGCTTAAGGGTCGGACGACCGAGTTTGGGAGATCGCGGGCAGTGTCGTCGTTGAAGGCACCCGAAAACGATCCGATGCACCCCTTGGCAAAGGGGTTCGAAAAGCTGACGCGCGCGCGTTGGCTCGCGGGGGTTGGGCCGTTGCTTGCCCGTCTGGTCGAGGCGGGGACGCAAGGCTATCCGCCCGAAACCAAGCGGCGCCTGATGATCCTGAACATGATCGCGTATCTGATCGTGGTCTCGACGCTCATCTATGCCCTGCAGCAAACCTTTCTCGACTTCGATACCTACTGGCCGATCGTCTATATCAACTTCGCAATCGTCGTGATCGTCGCGGCCGTTCCGTTCGTTCATCGCTTCGGCCCCGTGGCGGCGGCGTTGCTTATTCTCGTGACGGAATGCGCGGCGCTGTTCGCGTTCACATATTTCCTCGGCCGAGACTCCGGGCTGCACATCCAGTACATTGCCTTCTCGGCCGCGACCTTTGTCGTCTACGGTCTCGGACGGATGTGGCTCATCATCCCGTCCATCGCCGTTGCCCTCGTGCTGCACCTGCTGTGCTGGTTCTGGTTTCCCCAATCCCAGGCCGCAATTCCGGCGCCGCAAGACGTCCTTGATTCCCTCTACACGCAGGCAGCCATCACGACGTTCGGCCTCATAGCCGCCGCTGTCTTCTATGCGTTCCGCCTTGCTGAGAATGCCAAAGCGGAAACGGACGCGCTCCTCCGCAACATTCTGCCCGACACGGTTGTCGAGCGGCTGAAGGCAAGACCGGCCGAGCCCGTCGCCGATACGTTCGTCGAGGCGTCCATCCTCTTTGCGGATATCTCGGGATTCGTCCCGCTCGCACGGCGTCTCGGCGCGAGCGAGACGGTAGCGCTTCTGAATACGCTGGTCTCCCGTTTCGACGATCTCGCGGAGCGCCATGGGGTCGAAAAGATCAAGACCATCGGCGACGCCTACATGGTCGCTTCCGGCATCCCGGAGCCTACACCCGATTTCGCGACCCGATTGGCGGCAATGGCGCTCGACATGCAAGAAACCGTCCGCGAGCTCCGCGCCGAGACGGGGCACGAGCTGAACATGCGCATGGGGTTCGCGACGGGGCCGGTCATGGCTGGGGTCATCGGGCGCCAAAAATTCAGTTACGACATCTGGGGCGATGCCGTGAATCTTGCGGCGAGGTTGGAAAATACCTCGGTTCCGGGCCGCGTACATATTTGCCCGATGTCATGCGAAAAACTTCGGAATGTCTTCGAGGTCGAACCGCGCGGTTCCATCGAGATCAAAGGCGTCGGCCAACGAGAGACGTGGTTCCTGATCGCCGCTCGCGCGTCTCACGCGCCTGCATGACAGGTCAAACCGTTGGTCCGCCGCCTGTCGGCAGGAACCGCTGCTTGATCCTTTGGAAGAGTGAATCCCGCACATCTCGATAGGCCGCGAGGACCTCCTCCCGGCTCGCGGAATCGATATGCACCGAGGCATCCGGGGTGGGCCAATACTCGACATCTGCCGGCACGATGCGGGTGAGTTCCACACCGTGATGGTGCGCTTCCGGAGAAAGGGTGATGATGAGATCGTACGTCCCGCTGTCGATATCGCGCAGCGTCGTCGGCTCATGATCCGAGATGTCGATGCCGATTTCGTCCATGACGGCCACCGCGTAGGGGTCGGTTATCCCGGCGCGCACGCCAGCAGAGGCGACCTGTATGCGCTGTCCCATGAGGTGCTGAAGAATGGCCGCAGCCATAGGGCTTCGCACGGCGTTCATGGCACACGCGAACAGAACCGCTTGTGGCCCGTCGCCCTCGCGTGACACGAAGCTACCCCTTCCAGTGCAGGGCCGAGATCAGCGTGAAAAGGCGTCGTGCGGTGTCGAAATCGATTTTGACTTTGCCCTCGAGCCGTTCGACGAGGACACGGCTGCCTTCGTCGTGCAGCCCGCGCCGGCCCATGTCGATGGCCTGAATGCGTGAGGGCTGGGCTGTGCGAATGGCTTGGTAGTAGCTGTCGAGCACCAGGAAGTAGTCCTTCATGATGCGCTTGAAGGGTGTCAGCGAGAGATAGTGCGCCACGATCGGCTCGTCCGACGTTTGCGCGGCGTTGAACACCGTCAGCGCCAAACGATCGTCGACCAGCCCGATGGCAAGTTTGTAAGGACCTTCATCGCGCCCTTCGAGTTCGAAAGAGTTGCCGTCGAGAAGGTCGTAGATGGCGACCTCGCGCTCATGCTCGATATTGGCGTTGCCGCGCCCGATCGAGGCGGGATCGAGGACAATCTCGCTAAGGCGGTTGTTCGTTTGGACGGTCTCGGTCGATGCCTCGGTCATGCGCCTTGCCCTTTCCCGGAAACCCGGATCTCCACCGAACGGCGGTGTGCTTCGAGCCCTTCTGCGGCAGCCAGAGTCATAGCCGTCGGGGCAAGCTGGCCGAGCGCGGCCTGGTCAAGCTTCAGAATCGACGTCCGCTTCATGAAGTCGAGCACACCGAGGCCGGACGAGAAACGCGCGCTGCGCGCCGTCGGCAGCACATGGTTCGGACCGGCCACGTAGTCTCCGATAACTTCGGGGGTATAGGCGCCGAGGAAGAGGGCGCCCGCATTGCGGATCCGGTCGGCCAGAGCGTCGGGGTCGCGCGTGGCGATCTCGAGATGCTCGGCGGCGATCCGGTCGGCGAGCGCCGGCGCCTCGTCGAGGGATTTGATGAGGATGATTGCGCCGAAATCGCGCCAGCTCGGCCCTGCGATATCGCGCTTCGGCAAAATGGCGAGCTGCCGTTCGACGGCCGCCTCGACAGCATCTGCAAAGGCGACGTCGTCGGTCATGAGGATCGACTGCGCGGCCGTATCGTGCTCGGCCTGCGCCAGGAGATCCGCCGCGATCCAGTCCGGGTCGTTGTACTTGTCCGCAATGACGAGCACTTCCGACGGTCCCGCGATGCTGTCGATGCCTACGGTGCCGAAGACCTGCCGCTTGGCGGCTGCGACATACGCATTGCCAGGCCCAACGATTTTCGCGACCGGCCGAATGGTTTCCGTGCCGTAGGCGAGTGCGGCGATACCCTGCGCGCCGCCGACGCGATAGATCTCGGAGACGCCGGTAAGCTTGGCGGCAGCCAACACCAGCGGATTGAGCTCGCCGCGCGGAGATGGGACGGCGATCACGAGCCGCTCGACGCCTGCGACCTTCGCCGGCACCGCGTTCATGAGCACGGAGCTGGGATACGACGCGAGCCCGCCCGGCACATAAAGCCCGGCGGATTCGACGGCCGTCCAGCGATGCCCGAGCGTTGCGCCGATCGAGTCCGTGTAGACCTCGCTCGTCGGCAGGTGCCGTTGGTGGTGGTCCGAAATCCGGTCGCGTGCCACGGCAAGCGCGTCCAGGGTCTCGGGGCTGCACGCCCGCAGCGAAGCGTCTACTTCATCGGCTGTCACGCGAATGCCGATCGCGCCGAGGTCCACGTGGTCGAACTTCTTCGAAAGCTCGATCAGGGCTTTGTCGCCTCTCGCGCGCACATCGGAGATGATGTCCCGCACGGCTAGGTCGACATCCACCGAGGCCTCCCGCTTGGTGGCGAGAAACGCTTCGAAGCTGGATGCGAAGCCGGGATCGGACGATGTAAGCCGCTGAGGCATTTAGGGCTCCGGTATGCGAGCCGTTCTTCAAGGCTCATGAGTCCGGCCGTTATAGGCGAGGGGCGCCAAAGGCGAAAGCGCGCTGGCGTCACATAACGTTCCGGGAAGTGTCGGGAGACGGACGATTAAGGCTACTCACCCGCGTGTTCGGGCTTGCGTGGGGTACCCCAGGCTGCCCCGAGATCCGTGAGAGCGGCCTCGATGCATTCGACCTCGAGCCTTACGGCGCCACCGCCCGCAAAGGTGAGCGTAATCGCGCCTTGGGGCGCTTGGCCTTCGTCAAACGTCAGGGTTAAGAGCGACAGGACCCGGTCCTTCTGCGAAAGATCGAGCCCCTGCACTTTCGCGCCACGCACCTGCTCGATCCGGACGCCGGCTCGGCGGCGCACGAAGCGACTCCCCTTCTTTCCGTCCTTGGCGGCATGCGTCCAGTCGAAGCGATTGAGGACGATCGCAAACCGGCGCTCGGCCTTGAGGTAGGCCATATCTTCGATACGCAACACGGCATCCTGCAGATGCGCCGCAATGACGGCGAGATCGTCGGCATCGAGAGCCATGAGCTTGAGTTCGGTCATGTCGAGTGCGTAGTCCGTTTCAGAAGCGCGC
>VFQQ010003262.1_pt1 | contig 16167 bp, 13 predicted proteins | sample 3512341 | NCBI WGS metagenome assembly VFQQ01 (sample SAMN10412373, study PRJNA504923) | tailings metagenome | isolation source: Relicate 2 Philex TSF1 revegetated site | place: Philippines: Tuba, Benguet | collected 2017-08-29 | reverse complement strand
TACGGTGGTGTGAGAGGACAGGTAGGGAAATAATCCCTACCTTCCTACTCGATTGGGGTGGGTTTGGCGATGCACCGCTGGTGCAACCCAGAGCATGCCCCCATGGGGCAAAAAGAAAATGGTCGGCTTTAGCCGACCATTTCTATGTCTTATTCTTTGCTATCTACCTTCCTGCGGTAGCGCATGTTCAGCATTTCAACGGCCATGGAGAAGAATACTGCAAAATAGATGTATCCCTTGGGCACGTGCTGTTCAAAAGCTTCGATGGCGAGCATAAAGCCAATCAGCATGAGGAACGACAGCGCCAAAATCTGCAAACTGGGGTGTTTGTTGATGAAATCGCTGATGCGGGTAGCGAAAGCCATCATCACCAAAATAGAAGCCACCACGGCTGCAATCATCACCGGGATGTTTTGGGTGAGTCCTACAGCAGTTAAAATAGAGTCGAAAGAAAACACCAAATCGAGCAATACAATTTGCATCAAGGTCGATCCAAAACTGGCCTTTTTGCCCTCAATGCCAGGCCGCGATTCAACGCCTTCAACCTTGTGGTGAATTTCCATGGTGCTTTTGCCTAACAGGAACAAGCCACCGGCGAGCAAAATGAGGTCGCGCCCGCTGAATTCCATATCAGCCACGCTGAAAAGGGGTTCACTGAAGCCAATCAACCAGGTGATGCCAAGCAACAATACAACCCTAAAGCCCATGGCCAGCAACAAGCCAATGCGGCGGGCTTTGCCTTGTTGTTCTTCGGGCAGTTTGTTGGTGACAATGGAAATGAAGATGATGTTGTCGATACCCAGCACAATTTCGAGGAAGGTGAGGGTAAGAAAAGCAATGATCAATTCGCTGCTCATGTTTACAGGGTTTGTAGTGCAAAATAAGCGATTTTCGTGCTGTCAATCACCTAAAAAAAGCCCGCCGAAGCGGGCTTGAGTGTCTTATTGATTTGAAGCGATATGCTATGGTCCGCTGGTTTCTACTCAGCGACCTCCAACCAAGCTGCGAAGCAGCGCGGTTGAAAGGCTCCGTTCTCTTCATAAGATGCCGACAGCATCGTCGGTACGGCGCCAGCCGTAGCTGTTTATTGCACTGATTTAAAAGCAGTTTAAACGCAAAGCCCAGATGGTCTGCACGAAAGACTTACTTCTGTAAGAAGTCCTCTGCGCCTCTGCGGTTCAAATCAACGGTTTTCGCCTTAGATGATCAACATCGCATCGCCATAAGTAAAGAAGCGGTACTTCTCTTTGATGGCTTCGCGGTAGGCGTTCATGAGTACATCGTGACCAGCAAAAGCCGATGCCATCATCAACAAGGTTGATTCGGGCATGTGGAAGTTGGTGATCATGGTGTTGGCAATGCTGAAATCGTAAGGAGGGAAGATGAACTTATCGGTCCAGCCGCTGATGGGCTTCAAATGCCCGTCGGCCGATACCGCCGATTCGATGGCGCGCATCGAGGTAGTGCCCACGGCACATACACGCTTGCGTGCATCTATGCCTGCATTCACAATTTGGCAAGCTTCTTCGCTCACTTCAAAATTTTCGCTTTCCGATTTGTGCTTGGTCAAATCTTCCACCTCTACCGGACGGAAGGCGCCCAAACCTACGTGCAAGGTGATTTCGGCGAAATTCACACCTAAAATCTCCAAGCGCTTCATCAGCTCGCGGCTAAAGTGCAAGCCTGCCGAAGGGGCGGCCACTGCACCGGTATGCTTGGCGTAGATGGTTTGGAAACGATCGCGGTCCTCGGGAATAACATCGCGGCCCAAGGCACGGGGAATGGGTGTTTCGCCCAACGAATCGAGCACTTCCTTCATTTCCTCGTCGGTGCCATCAAACAAAAAGCGGATGGTGCGTCCACGTGAAGTAGTATTGTCGATGACCTCTGCTACCAAAGCATCATTATCGCCAAAATAAAGTTTGTTGCCTACCCTGATTTTGCGCGCCGGATCAACCAGCACATCCCACAAACGCATTTGTTTGTTGAGCTCGCGCAGCAAAAATACTTCGATTTTGGCACCGGTTTTTTCCTTATTGCCATACATACGGGCTGGAAAAACACGGGTATTATTAAAAACCATCACATCGCCATCGCCAAAATACTGCAGTATGTCGCGGAATTGCCGGTGTTCAATGCTTCCGTCTTTGCGGTTGAGTACCATCAAACGAGAATCATCGCGGTTGGGAAGCGGATTGGCTGCCACGAGGCTCGAGGGCAGGTCGAATTTGAATTCGGATAGTTTCATGCTAATTTTTACTCCTTACAAGCGGGCAAAGATACGCTTTTATAAAATTTAACGCTACGGCTTTTGTAGGTGCCTTGCGGGTGTGCCAAAAAGCATCCATCTTTGGAAGATGCTGCTGCGTTTTTTCAAAGAAGGATTTTTATTTGCCGTAGGGGCCTTGTGGTCGAACCGCTTGCGTACCGTACTTTCGCTCCTGGGCATTACCATCGGCATTTTTGCGGTGATTTCGGTGTTTACATTTGTCGATTCCTGGGAAATGCGCATCCGCAGTAGCTTGTCGAGCTTGGGCGACGATGTGGTGTACGTTGAAAAATGGCCCTGGCAATTCGGCTCCGATTATCCCTGGTGGAAATACATGAGCCGTCCGGTTGCCAGCTACCGTGAGTACGAATTGCTGGCCAGCAGAACGCAAAATGCGCAGGCGGTAAGCATGACCACCAATTTGAATGGGGGAGTGGCCAAAGCTGGTAAACTGAGCTTGAGCAATGCAACGGTGCGCGCAGTCACCCACGAATATGCGGTGTTGCGTGCCATTGAGCTGCAACAAGGCCGGTATTTTAGTCCCAGTGAATCGCAAATAGGCAGCCGGGTTGTGGTTTTAGGAGCCAAAGTGGCCGATTTGCTTTTTCCAGGCATACAAGCGGTGGGCAAAGAGGTATTGGTGATGGGACAAAAAATGCGGGTAGTGGGCGTTTTGCAGCAGGAAGGCAACAGTGCCATTGGTTTGAGCATGGACAATGAATTCATAGTGCCCATTAACTTGGTGCGCAAGCTTCGAGGTGGCGATTTTTCGAAATTGTATCCGCTCATCATGATCCAACCCAAGCAAGGCGTTCCGGTGGCAGAGCTGAAAGAAGAGGTGCGTGGACATTTGCGTGCAGCCAGGCGTATCCGTCCAACCGAAGAAGATAATTTTGCGCTCAATCAAATCTCCTTCATTGCCAATCAGCTCACCCAGTTATTCAATGCACTCACGGTGATTGGCTGGCTGGTTGGGGGCTTTTCGATTTTGGTAGGTGGATTTGGCATTGCCAACATCATGTTTGTTTCGGTGTATGAGCGCACCAGCCAAATAGGTATTCAAAAGGCCCTGGGTGCCAAAAGCTACTTCATATTGCTACAATTCCTCATCGAATCGGTGGTGCTGAGTGTGATGGGCGGTACTTTGGGGCTCATCACGGTTTTTATAATGACTTTGGTAGCCACGTACGCCTTCGATACAGAGTTAACGCTCACGTTAGGAAATGTGTTGCTGGCCCTCAGCGTTTCGGTAATCATAGGCGTAATTGCAGGTATTTTGCCCGCTTCGCGTGCCGCCCGCATGGACCCTGTGGAGGCCATCCGCTTCAATTAACCTACTAAAATGTGTGCTTTGGGGTAACGGTAGCTTGTTGTTTCCACCCTTGAGGCCAGTGCAAATGCCAGGGTGAGCGTGCCAATGCGGCCAATGTACATCGATGAAATGAGCACAATTTTACTGGCGGTCGATAAATCGGCGGTGATGCCCCGGCTCAAACCCACCGTACAAAAGGCCGATACCTGTTCGAAAACCAAATCGAGTATCTGCATTTTGGGCTCAAAGTAGGCGAGTAAAAAAGTGCCCACCAGGATGTAAGTAGCCGAGAATATAAAAATGGTGAATGCCTTATTCAGCAGGTCGAATGAAATGGATCGGCTGCCCAGTTCCAAACTTTTTTTGCCCCTGATGGTGGTAATTACCGCCAAAAAAATGAGCACAAAGGTGCTGGTTTTGATTCCGCCGCCGGTAGAACCCGAAGAGGCGCCAATGAACATCAAAAAAATGAACAAGATGGCGGTGGGTACGCTCAGGGCACCAATATCAACCGTATTAAATCCGGCAGTACGGGTGGTAACCGATTGAAAGAAGGCGGTAACCCAGCTACTCATGCTATCGGCTCCTTGGAGGGTATGTTGGGCCTCGGTGACTTTGAACACCAGCATACCAAATACAATCAATACAAACGATGCCCAAACGGCAATGCGCGTTGACAATTTCCACTTTTTCCAAGGGGCTTCGAGCCGCGCCCGGATGTTGCGAATGCTAAAAATATCGCGCATGGCCGGAAAGCCCAAGCTGCCGAAGATGATTAACACCGCAATAACCAAATGGGTGAGATAGGCATTCCGTACCCAGTCTTCGTACAATCCGTTTGAGAAAAGCGAAAAACCGGCATTGCAAAAAGCACTGATGCTGTGAAATACCGATTGAAAAATGAGCTCTCCTTGGTCGTCGAGAAAAGGGGTATTGGCATCCCACAAAATATAAATGAGAAAAGCACCTATCGACTCGATGAGCAAGGTAAACAGCACAATTTGCGCCAGCATGCCTTTGGCATTGAACAAACTTTCTTCGGCCATGAAGTCGCGAATCATGGCTTGATGGCTGATGCCCACGCCCTTTTTCAGAAAAAGTGCAAAAAAGGTAGCGAAGGTAAGGATGCCTATACCGCCTAATTGAATAAGTGCTAAGATGACCACTTGCCCTTTGAAGGTAAAGTAGGTAGCTGTATCCACCACGATCAAACCGGTAACACACGAAGCGCTTACGCTGGTAAACAGGGCATCTATGAAAGGCATGCTGCCCGGTCCGCTGGTCATTTCGGGCAGCATGAGCAAACCAGTGCCGGCCAAAATGAGCGCCACAAACGAATAAATAAAGGTAGTAGCGGGTTTGAGGCGAATACGCGTAATGCCCGTACTTACTTTGGTGATTTCTACGCCCACCAACAAAAGCAGGTAAGCTTGAATAGAGAGGATGTACAGCGGCGTAAAGTTTTCAATATCGAGCTGAAGAAACAGGTTCTCTACGGCATTAAAGCCAAACACAAAAACGCTGAAAATATCAACCAGCAGCAGCAAAATGAGGAGGCCTTCGAAAAGTGTGGTGCGTATATACTGCCAAGGTTGCAGCGAAAAACCGAGGCGGATGACATAACTGGCTACAAAAAAGCCGAAAATGGCCTTGGTAGCGCCTAATAGCTGTTTTGATGTTTCGGCGCTGTGTGGAAAACCGTAGTAGTAAATAAAAAGCGCCAGGGCGAAGACGCTGGCAAAAACCCGCATCCAACGCAATACACGCAGCACTTGTTCTTTGTGCTGGTATAAAAAGAGCATCCAGTTTTCCCGTGAAAGGAATTTCACTTTATTCGGCGTTTTTCAGTGCTTCGGCCAGCAATTTATCGCTTTTAATTGGAACTACCCCCAAATGTTCACAAACGAGTCCACCTGCGAGGTTCGACAAGGCGGCAAGGGTGCCCAAAGGCAAGCGTGCCGCCAACGCACAGCCAGCCACGGCAATTACCGTATCGCCAGCTCCCGAAACATCGGCAATGCTGCGTATGTGTGCGGGCAAATGGCCATGGCTCGTTTGGCTGCTAAACAATACCCCGGCTTCCGAAAGGGTAAGTAAAACAGCTTCGGGTTTGATGCGGTTGTGCAATTGGGCTACGGCTTTTTCAATGGCGGGCATATCGTCTTTGTGTAGCCCCACCCCCAAAGCATCGCCCAATTCTTTCAAATTGGGTTTGAACAAACTGCTTCCCTGGTAAGCAAAAAAGTTTTTCTTTTTGGGGTCAATGGCGGTGGGAATTCCCTGTTGGGTGCAGATGCCCATCAGCTGAGCAATATTTCCTGCATGCAATACGCCTTTGTCGTAATCCTGAAAAATTACCGCATCGGCACCTGAAATGGCTGTTAAAAAAGCGCTTTCAAGTCCTTCCGATTCGCTTGGACTGGCATCTGCCGTGCTTTCTTCATCAATGCGCAACAACTGCCGGTTGCCGCTCATGATGCGGGTTTTGATGGTGGTAGGTCTTTCACCCGATCTTACCAATCGCGCGGTGGGCACTCCCTCGGCCGAAAGTAAATCAGCCAGTTCGCGGCCAGCAGCATCGTTGCCTACCAAACTTACCAAGTCAACTTGAACACCCATGGCAGCCAGGTTGAGTGCTACGTTGGCGGCTCCGCCAGGACGGTTTTCGGTACGTTTGATTTGCACCACGGGCACCGGGGCTTCGGGCGACATGCGGTCGGAATGTCCCCAAGCATAGGCATCTACCATGACGTCGCCTACCACCACCACCTTGAGGCGGGGCAACTGGTCGAAAAAAGATTGTACTTCTTGTTGCTTCATTATTTCAACAAGGAAAGCGCATGTGCCATGCGGTCCATGGCTGCATTTAATTTCTCATCACTGGTGGCATACGAAAGCCTGATGCAGTTGGGGGCACCAAAGGCTTCGCCTGTAACTACAGCTACATGTGCTTCCATGAGCAGGTAGGTGGCCAGGTCGTCGGCATTGGCAATGGCGTAGGCCCCTGCCGATTTGCCAAAAAAGCCACTCACATCCGGAAAGACGTAAAAAGCACCATCGGGTTGGTTACAAATGAGGCCAGGAATGGCTTGCAGCTTATTTAACACCAATGCCCTACGGCGTTTAAAAGCCTCATTCATGGCTTTGCTGGGCTCCAAATCGCCGGTAAGCGCTGCAATGGCAGCGCGTTGGGTGATGCTGCAAGTGGCACTGGTAAATTGACCTTGTAGCTTTACACAGGCTTGTGCAATGGGCAGGGGGGCGGCAATGTAGCCAAAACGCCAGCCAGTCATGGCAAAACCTTTCGATAAACCATTCACCACCACGGTACGCTCGTGCATTTTGCCAATAGAAGCAATGCTTTCGTGTTTGCCGTTGAAGTTGATATATTCATAAATCTCGTCGGAGATAACGGTAATATGCGGATGTCGCTCAAAAACGGCTGCCAGAGCTTCGAGCTCGGCACGGGTGTAAACCGTTCCGGTTGGATTGCAAGGCGATGAAAAAATGAAGGCCTTGGTTTTGGGGGTGATTGCTGCTTCAAGCTGGGCAGGACTGATTTTGAAGTCCGACTGAACATCGGCATGCACCAAAACCGCTTGGGCTTCGGCCAATTGAATCATGCTCAAATAACTTACCCAATAGGGGGTAGGTACAATAATTTCGTCGCCCGGATTGAGGATGCACAATAGCACATTGATGATTGATTGTTTGGCACCCGTGCTGGTAACAATTTGATCGGGGGTATACACCAAACCATTGTCGCGCTTCAGTTTTTCAACGATGGCTGCGCGCGTATCGGCATAACCGGCAACGGGGGTGTAGAACGAAAAATCGGCATCAATGGCCGCTTTTGCCGCCGCTTTTACATGGTCGGGTGTTGCAAAATCGGGCTCACCCAAGCTGAGATTGATAACATCAATGCCTTTTGCTGCCAGTTCTCTGCTGCGAGCAGCCATCGCAAGTGTTTGCGATTCAGTTAGTTCTGTAATTCTTCTTGCCAGTACGTCCATGTAGCGCCTTATGATGAGTGCCGAAATTAGGGATTTATCAATTTGGAAGCTTCGATTTTTCGGATTCCGCAATGAATAAATCGCGGGCTACCCACAACCAACCTACAATGAGTAAGAGTCCGCCCAAGGGCGTTACAGGCCCCAGCCACGCTAGCGCGAGTCGGTGCAAACTTTGGGTGCTCAGCACAAAGAGCGAGCCGCTGAAGGCAAGCTGACCCGCCAACAGCATTCGGGCTGGCCACGGCTTGAAGGTCACGCTCAAGGCAGCAACCGACTGCAAAAGCCAATAGAGTACACCTGTTTGGTAGGCCGAAAAACTGCTTTCAGGCAAAATAGGCTTGAGACCATGTGCTCCAAATGCACCCAGTATGATGCCAATGGCCAATGACATAGCGGCAAGGCTCTTTTGTATTTTCATGTTATTAATTCTGCTTAATTGACTAAAATATCCAGCTTTCTTTGGCAAGGTGGGGCCGAAATGCTATGTTTACAACGCGAATTTACGTCAAACTAAGCTTATGCAGTTTTATTTACACCGTCGTTTTCTAACGATCGCCGTGCTTGCAGCCTCCAGTGTGCTGTTGTCGGGCTGTCTGAAAGACAAGTACAATCCCAAAAACTTCATGAAACCCAATTGGGAGCCAGGAATTGGTGTGCCCATCGCCACCTTTAATATCAGCTTGGCCAATTTTCTGAAGAACGACTCCACGCTTACCATCGACAGCGTTGATAAATCAGTGCGTGTGGTTTTCAGAAACGATACTTTGGCCGAACAGAGTGTGGGGGATGTGCTTGAAATTCCTTCACAGGACCCTACTTCTACCACGCTGAAACTGGGTGTGGTGGGCATTGATGGCTTCGGGAGTTCTCAAACCGTATTGTTGAGCTCTTTGCTCAATAACCTCGATCCTGTAACCGGAAATGCCATTAACCAAGGCATTGCCTTGGGTATTCCAACACCATTTCCACCCATTCCTACCCAATCAGGCGGCACCTATAATTTGCCTACAGTAACCGATTTTTCGCAGGTAACGTTTTCTGAAGGAGCGCTCAATTTTACGCTCAACAATGGCTATCCCACCACGCTCGACTCGGTAGTAATGGAATTGAGGAATTCTGGATCGCCAAACCCCATTGGCGTAGCTCGATTTGGCAATGTGTTGCCCAATACGCAACAAATTAAGTCGATCAGCTTGGTTGGACAGACATTGAGCAACAACATGGTGTTCAGTATCACTAAGATTTCTTCGGCTGGTACAGGTACCAACAATGTGCTAATCCAAGGTTCTCAGGCTTTATCTTTCAGCATTGCAGGTGATTCGCTCAAAGTAGTGAATGGCATCGTAATTCTTCCTTCTCAAGATTTTAGCGCAGATACCACCCGGGTGGATTTTGCTACAGGAGGTAATGAGGAGCTGTATGGCATCGACTTGAATTCGGGAAATATCAATTTTTCGTTCAATTCGTCTATTTCAGAGCCTATCCAAGTGCGCATCAGTTTGCCGTCTATTTCAGTGGGCGGTGCGCCCATCAATCGCATCATCAATATTGCCCCCAACTCCACCACCAATGAAAATATTCTGTTGGCTGGCGGTACCATTGATTTGACTACCGACGCACAACAGCCTTACAACATCATACCAGTAATAGTTCAGGCTTCGCTGGTGAGTTCAGGGACCTTGCAGCCCATCGATTCTTCCAACAGTCTCACGGTTACCTATGGTTTCGGCAATATTGGTTTCGACATGGTGCGGGGCTATTTTGGACAAAAGAACATACAGATTGAAGAATCGACCATTGATCTAAACCTTTCATTCCTGAAAGAGCTTGGCGGAAGCATTTTCTTGGCCAATCCTAAGATCGACTTGAATGTGGTAAATTCTATTGGTGCCCCCATTCGCCTCACGTTGAATATGGTTGGTTCTACCGTATCGGGTCAGTCTGAATCGCTCAACTCTCCACCGCAAATGATGCCATTCCCAACGGTAGCGGGTACTTCTGCCAGTGGGGTATTGAGTTACAACAGAAATAACTCGCGTTTGCCTTTCTTGCTGAGCCTGCCACCCGATACACTTACCACCAGTGGATTAATTGTATTGAACCCAAATGGCAACCAAGGCCCCAACTTCTTGGGAAATAACAGCCGAATCAAAATCGGTATGGAAGCTGATTTACCGTTTGAATTGAGTGCCTCAGACATTGGATTTGGAGATACCTCTGAATTCGATGGCTCTTCGCTCAATGGCATTGTTAGCGCCAAACTCCGATTTAGAAGTGTAAATGAGTTTCCGTTCGACATGGTGATGGATGTGGTCTTCCTCGATTCTGTAGATGCCGAATTACACAGAGTATCGGGTAACTTGGTACTCTCGGGTCAAGTAGATGCGAATGGCAGGGTAGTAGCGCCTTCTAATGGCTTGTCGGAATTGGAACTCACCAGCGCTGCCATGCCAGCCGTACGCCGCGCCAAAAAGATGATTATCAAACTCCGCATGAGTACTTCCGAATTAGCCGGAGGCGGTAGACAAGTAGTGAAAATCTACACCGATTATTCGATGCGCTTAACCGTGGGCATTCAGGCAACGGCGCGTGTAAGTGACTTGTTGGGCGGCGGTAACTAATGAATTTGCACCTATGAAAAAAGTTATATTAAGTATTCTGGCTATTGGTTTTTCATGGTCAGCATCGGCACAATTTAATTTGGGAATGCACCAGTTTACGGGCGTTCCACAGTCAACTTACACCAACCCGGGCTTGTTACCACAATCGAGGTTCTTCATTGCGATACCAAGCGTTTACCTGAACTACTACAATCCTACCTTTGTAGCCGACGATATTATTAGGGAAGTAGGAGATAGTTCGATGCTCGATTTTAGCAAGCTTTACAATGAGCGTGCTGGCGGAACTTTTGGGTTTAATATTGAGCAACAGTCGGAATTGTTTCATTTGGGTTTCCGAATCAAAAAGAAGAACTTCATCAGTTTTGGGGTTTACAACTCGCTACAATTTGGCCTCCGTTTGCCGGTTGATTTGTTGCGCTTGGTGCAAGAAGGTACTACCAGTCCCTATTTCCAAAACAATCCAGTATCCTTAGACGGTGTAGACATTAACCTACAGTCGTACGTGGCTTACCACTTTGGCTTTGCCCGTCAGTTCAATGAAAAATTCTCATTGGGGGTGCGGGTGAAATACATCAACGGCTTGGTTGGTGCTGGTACCGAATACGCCAATGGTAGCTTTAGGGCCAATATGGATAGCATTCGAATCACCAGCAACTTCCGTTACAATACTGCTGGTGTATCTCGTTTAGACCAGGCATTCGGATTCTTGGGTAACGAGGGAAATCCCACTTCGGGTTTCAACGTGAGCGAGTGGGTTCCTACTACTGGTAATTTTGGTTATGGTTTCGATGTTGGTTTGACCTATAAGCCCATTAAAAAATTACTCATTTCGGCGAGTGCTACCGACATTGGAAGTATCAAGTGGACACAAGCCCTTACCAGTTGGGTAAGCGAAGAAGCTGACTTTACTTACAAGGGTGGCGAAATCAACTCAGGCGGTGACGAAGGCGCTCCTGATCCCTTTGAGGGCATTACCGATACGCTGATCAGTGCCTTTAACATCCAACGCGTGGCAGGCAAAGAGTTTACCACGCCGCTGAATACACGATACATACTGAGCGCTTCTTACGAACTGTTGCCGAATATGTACTTGGGTGGTATTTATTCGCACAATATGTTCAGTGGAACGGCTTATCCTGCCATGACTGCCTTTGCGCAGTTTAAAATCTGGAACATACTATTCCTGCGCGGCAATTATACTGTATCGAAAGGATCGTTTGATAATTTGGGAGGTGCTTTGGCTGTGAAAGTGGGACCTGCCCAAGTTTATGCTGTTGCCGACAACCTCATGGCCTTAGCGAACCAAGGCAATGTGTCTTCGTTTAATGTACGCTTAGGATTGAATTTGGTCTTTGGCATGCGCAAGGGAAAGGAAAAGAAGAAAGAAGAAGTTGACCCCTTGGTTGACTAAACTTGAACTATTTTACCACCGAATGGCTGATTGACCTTGGTTGATCAGCCATTGGTTTGTTTGGGAGAAATGTTTGCTACCAAACCAGCCATTATATGCCGATAGCGGTGAAGGATGTGGTGCCTTCAATACCAAGTGTTTGTGGTCATCGATGAGTTTCGACTTGCTGCCTGCAAAAGCTCCCCACAGCAAAAATACCAGTCCATCACGCTTTTCGCTCAAAGCCGATATGGCGGCATCGGTGAATTGCTCCCAACCCAGGCTCCGGTGCGAAGCAGCTTCATTGGCCCGTACCGTGAGAATGCTGTTCAATAGAAGCACGCCCTGCTTGGCCCAACGCGTCAAGTCGGTTTCCGTGCTTATGTGGGGGCCTATGTCGGTTTTGAGTTCTTTAAAAATGTTCACCAAACTGGGTGGTGCTTTGATGCCTTGGGGCACCGAAAAACTCAAGCCATGCGCCTGACCGGGACCGTGATAGGGATCTTGCCCAATAATAACCACCTTTACTTGGTGGAAAGGCGTGGTATTAAAAGCCCTGAAGATGTCGGCACCTTTGGGAAAAATAACCCTTCCAGCGGCCTTTTCGGCAACCAAGCTTTCTTTGAGCTGTACAAAGTAAGGACGGTCAAATTCCTCCTCCAAAACCTCAAACCAACTTTCATCAATGGCTACCGCGCTTGGCATGCTCAAAAGGGGGCTTCGTCGTTGTTAAAATTGTTCATTTTGCTGGGCATTACCCGCACATTGGCATCTTGGTCGTATTCGTTTCCGTAACCGCCGTAAGGAATGTTTTGCCCAGTGCCCATGGCCGAGAAATCCTGCTCGGGGTTCACAAACTTGGCAAATTTGTTTACAAACTTGAGGTTCACTTCGCCCGTTTGTCCGTTTCGGTGCTTGGCTATGATGATTTGGGCGGTTCCAGGTGGTAAGCCGGTTTCTTCGGTGAGTTTATAGTACTCCGGACGATAAATGAACATTACCATGTCGGCGTCTTGTTCTATGGAGCCCGATTCACGCAAGTCAGACAGCTGCGGTTTTTTGTCACCACCCCGTGTTTCCACAGCACGGCTCAACTGTGAAAGTGCAATCACCGGAACGCTTAATTCCTTGGCAAGTGCCTTTAAGCCGCGCGAAATATTGGCAATCACCTGTTCTCGGTTGCCATTTCCGTTGTCGGGGCCACCGCTCATCAACTGCAAATAGTCGATAATGATCATTTGGATGTCGTGCTGTGCTTTTAACCTTCGGCACTTCGCACGCAATTCGAACAAAGTAAGTTGCGGAGTATCGTCAATAAAAAAGGGAGCTTGCGAAAGACGTCCAACCCGGGTGTTCAGCTGTGTCCATTCATGCGGTTCGAGCTTGCCTTTTTTGATTTTTTCGCCTTCAATTTCTGCTTCACCCGAAATCAATCGATTCACCAATTCAATGGCGCCCATTTCGAGCGAGAAAAAGGCAATGCCCTTTTTAAAGTCAACTGCAGCGTTTCGTGCCAAGCTCAATACGAAGGCCGTTTTACCCATGGCTGGTCGGGCTGCAATGATGTTAAGGGTACCTCTTTGCCAGCCGTTGGTCATGCGGTCTAATTCCAAGAATCCCGATCCAACACCCGAGAGGCCTTCTTCTTGTTGCCCTACTGCTTCTATTTCCTTGATGGCCTTGGTCACCAAGGTGCTCATGCCTTCGCTGTTTTTGCGGATGTTTTGTTCGGCAACGGCAAAAAGTTCGGTTTCGGCCTTGTCGAGCAAGTCGAAAACATCGGTGGTTTCTTCAAAGGCTTGTTTGGTAATGTCGCTCGAAATGCGCACCAATTCTCGCAGGATGTATTTCTCGAGGAGGATACGCGCGTGGAATTCGATATTGGCCGCCGAGGCAACCCTGTTGGTGAGTTCGGCAATGTAAAAGGCGCCGCCTATTTTCTCGAGGGTTCCTTGCTGCCTCAATTCTTGGGTCACCGTGAGCAAATCAATGGGTTTCGATTGCTCAAACAGGCGTTGTATGGCCCGAAACACCAATTGGTTCTTTTCCACGTAAAAGGCATCGGGCTTAAGGATGTCGATTACCGCCGATAGCGCTTCTTTTTCCAGCATCAAAGCGCCAAGCACCGCTTCTTCCAAATCAACAGCCTGGGGCGGCAATTTGCCACCGCCGGTTGGCAAGCTGTTGCCTAAATTGCGACGTGCTGATACAGAGCTGGTTACTGCCATGGGCTGACTGCGTTCTTCCATACAGCAATATTAGGTGTGAAAGTGCCCACCCACCAAGACTTCTGCCGCATTTAGTTTCCCCTTGAGAAAAGGCAGATTGTTAGTTATAAGCGGCTTTATCTACATTTGTGCTTTTTAGTGGAAAAACTGTTTATAAACCCGCACTTATCAACATGAGCCAAACGCGTGAATTGGTCCTTCCGCCTCAAATTGCTTTTCAGGAAGATGCATTGGCGCAATGGCTGTCCAAAAATCCGCCCTTTGGCGAAAACATTCCCTTTCGTTTGCTGCGCAGAAGCATCGACGCCAGGGGCCGCCAGGTTAAAATACGCTTGCTGGTAGAACCGGTAATGGGCGAAGCACAAGCCCTTTACCAGCAAGCAGAACAGAACGTGGCCAATGCGCCTGAGATACATATAATAGGTGCTGGCCCAGCGGGCTTGTTCGCTGCCTTGGAATGTATTGCACTGGGGTACCGACCGGTAGTGCTTGAGCGTGGCAAGGCAGTGCGCGAGCGCCGTCGCGACTTGGTAAGCATCACCCGCGAAGGACATGTAAACGATGATTCCAATTATTGCTTCGGCGAAGGGGGAGCCGGAACTTACAGCGATGGTAAGCTGTATACCCGAGCCTCTAAACGAGGCGATGTGCGCAAAGTCCTTGAGCAGCTCGTTTTTTTTGGAGCGCATACCGATATCCTCCTCGATGCACATCCGCATATAGGCACCAATAAACTGCCGGGCATCATTGAAGCCATTCGCAACTTTATCATTCATTGTGGCGGAGAAGTGCATTTCAACAGTCGGGTAACCGCAATCCGTCGTGAACAAGGGCTCATCACAGCCGTTCAACTACAAGGAAATGTATGGATGCCTGTCAAAGCCTTGCTTATCGCAACAGGGCACTCGGCCCGCGATGTGTTTGATTGGTTGCATGCGGCGGGCATCCCACTCGAAGCAAAACCCTTTGCCATGGGCGTGCGTATTGAGCACCCGCAAGCGCTAATCGATAATATGCAGTACCATTGCGATGCCCGCGATGCCTTCCTGCCTCCCGCCAGTTACAGCATCGTACAACAAGCCAGCGGTAGGGGAGTGTATTCCTTTTGCATGTGTCCGGGTGGCATCATCGCACCTTGCGCCACCAGCAATGGAGAAGTAGTTACCAATGGCTGGTCGCCCAGCAAACGAAACAATCCTTTTGCCAATTCAGGCTTTGTGGTTGAACTCCGACCCGAAGACGCGCTTCTGGGCGGCCCCGAGGCTTTTGGGCTTTTACGCTTGCAGCAGCAAGTAGAACGACAAGCGCATGTTTTGGGCGGGGGAAACCAAATTGCTCCGGCCCAACGAATGGTCGATTTTGTGAAAGGGAAGCTCAGCAACAACTTGCCCGACTGTTCTTACCGACCAGGAGTGAAAAGCGTGGAACTGCATGCGCTCTTTCCGGGTTTCATTCATAGCCGCTTGCAAGAGGCCTTTAAAGCACTGTCGAAAAAGATGCCTGCTTATTATACCAACGAAGCCATTTTAGTGGGACCCGAAAGCCGGACCAGTTCGCCGGTACGCATTCCGCGCAATCCCGAAAACCGAGCCCATCCGGCTTGTCGCAACTTATTTCCGGTTGGCGAAGGTGCCGGATATGCAGGTGGTATTGTGAGTGCAGCCATCGATGGCAGTTTGTCGGCAGCGGCAGCCACCCAATTTTTAGCGCTATGAACACACTTATAATAGGAGTATCGGAAGAACCCTCGCGCTACAGCAACATGGCAGCCAATCGTTTGCTCGACCATGGTCAGCACGTCTTATTATTAGGTAAGCGACCAGGTGAAGTGCGAGGACATACCATATATACGGCCCTGCCTGCCGATTTGCCGCAAATAGATACGGTGACTTTGTATGTCAATCCACAGCACTTGGAGGCTTACCGCGAAACCATTTTGTCGCTTTCGCCGCGAAGAGTCATCTTTAATCCGGGCACCGAGCATCCCGAATTCATGCAACAACTGCGCGAAAATGGCATAGAAGCTTTGGCTGCTTGCACTTTGGTGTTGCTTTCTATTGGTGCTTATTGAGAGCATGAGCGCCTGATTGAAAAAAACTTTTGGGCATAAGGTTTGGCTAACTGCCTTATAAATCAGTGATCTGTGTAATCATTAGCCTTTTCTGTTGATTTTTTATTCGATGTAGGCTTGGATATGATGATTCTTGCCGTACCTTTGTAGTCCCTTAACGAAAGGGCGTTCTCAAAAATCCAAAGCAAAAAAGTTTTTAAAAAAACATTTGCGTTTTGAAAAATAAACTTCATACCTTTGCAGCCGCTTCGCACGGCGGATGG
>VFQQ010003261.1_pt1 | contig 16169 bp, 11 predicted proteins | sample 3512341 | NCBI WGS metagenome assembly VFQQ01 (sample SAMN10412373, study PRJNA504923) | tailings metagenome | isolation source: Relicate 2 Philex TSF1 revegetated site | place: Philippines: Tuba, Benguet | collected 2017-08-29 | reverse complement strand
TGGTTCTGCCAGCCCCTCGTCGCCCTGGCCCTGCTGCCCATGCTGGCCGGGTGCGACCGACTCAAGTCGGCGCTGCAGGAACCCACCGTCGGTGATCCGGTGTGGCAGGCGGACAGCAGTCTGATCGCGAAGGCACCGCCCATGCTGTTTCGCGTCTTGAGAAAGCCGGACGGCGATCAGGTGGTGCCCATTGCCACCATTGGCGAGAAGGGATTCCAGCCGCTCTATCTCAGCAATCGCGGGTGGCGCGCCCTCGACCTGAATGCCCTGCACAGTGGTGTGACCCTGCAGGCGCTTCGCGGCAGCGAAGTTGGCGGCACGGTGAAGATCACGCGCGGCATGTGGGAGGGCGGCACGGCGCTGGACTCCATTCAGGGCTGCCGCGTCATCGTACCGGGTGCCCGCGCGCAGGTGCCCGACGGGGTGGAACTGCTGGTGAGTGGTGCGCGGCCGCCGCGGCCGGCCGGCAGCAGCGGCGATGGCGCCATAGGCCAGACGCTTGAGACCATCGCTACGCTGGTGGCCCCCACCCTGGGCATCCCCATGTCCGCGATGCCACGCTATCGTCGGCAGGTGCACGTCGTGCCCACGGGCGCCACCGCGCAGCCCACCCTGGTGGTGATTTACGACGATCCCGAAGTGGTGCCGGACAGCGTGCCCGTGTTTCCGCAGCCACGTCCACGACAACTGATCGTGGTGCTCGACAAGGGCATCTACGGGTACAAGCCGTCGCACACCTTCTCCACGCTCGGCAATCGCAAGTCGCCGCCACGTCGTCGCTTTCTTGGCGCGGTGGATGTGGACGAAGATGGCAAGGCCGAACTGCTGTTCGGCTTGCAGGATCCACGAGCCGAATTGATCACGATCGGATTCCGCTTCCGTGTGGAAGCCTGGGACCAGAGCTTCACCTACGAGCGTCTGCGCTGTCACGGATGACGGGGCACACTGTTCGTGCCCGACGGCGTGGCCCCCTTCACTCGACGCCGATGTCCCAGGCTTGCTCGAGATCGGTGCGGCTGTAGGTGCGGAATGCCGTGAGGGTTTGTGTGCGCAGGATGCCCGGCACGTTGGCAAAGCCCTGCGTGACCACCGTCGCGATCTGATCGAGATCGGGCACACGCACGATCGCCACCAGGTCCCAGGCGCCGGACACGGAATACACCTCAGCCACTCCGTCGATGCCGGCCAGCGCGCTGGCGCAGGCCACGATGGACTTGGGGTCGGCCTGCACGAGCACAATCGTGGTGATCACGTGACGAGTCTCCGCTTGAGGGTCAACCGGCGGTGAGGCAGCGGGCCACACGCGTGAGGCCTTCCACTGCGAGATCCTGCCGGGTGGCGTAACTGGCGCGAATCCAGCCCGGCGTACCGAAGGCACTGCCCGGCACGATGGCCACCTGATGTTCGTCGAGCACCGCGGCCGCAAACGCCGACCCGGGATCTTCGGCGCCGCGGAATCCCTCCACGTTGACATACAGGTAGAAGGCCCCGCGTGGGCGGATGTAGCGCACGTTCGGGAACGCATCGAGTGCCTGCATGACCGCATCGCGGCGTGTGCGGAAGGCCCGCACCATCTCCTCGACGGCCGCGTCGGCCTGCTCGCGCTCCGTGAGGGCTGCCAACGCGGCGTGCTGCGAGACCGCGGCGGCGTTGGATGTGGTGTGGCCCTGGAAGGCCGTCATGGCCTTGGACAGAGCGACCGGCGCGATGGACCAGCCAATGCGCCAGCCGGTCATGGCATAGGCTTTGGCCACGCCATTGATGACGATGAGATTGTCGCGCGCCGGCGCGATTTCGAGCACGGACTCGGCCCCCCCTTCATACGCGATGCGCCGGTAGATCTCGTCGGCAATCACCCACCAGCCGCGCTCGGCGGCCAAGGCGAGAATGGCCGACAGTTCGCTCGCGCTGTACACCGCACCGGTGGGATTGCTCGGCGAACAGAGCATGAGCCCCTTGGTGCGGGGTGTGGCCACCTGGGCCAGCTGCGCGGCTGTCACCTTGAGATCGTTTGCCGGGTCTCCGGGCACGGCCACACAATTGGCGCGCGCCAGCTCCACCATCTCGAAGTAGCTCGTCCACGACGGTGTGGGGATGAGCACGTCGTCACCAGGCCCGAAGCAGCACACGCAGGCATTGTAGAGCGACTGCTTGGAGCCGTTCGACACCACCACCTCGGACGGCGTGACCGGCACTCCCTGCACCTGCAGGCGATTGGCGTCTGCGGCAATGGCCTCACGCAAGGGCAGAATGCCTTCCGTGTTGGTGTAGCGCGTCGCTCCGGCCTCGATGGCGCGGGCGGCCGCCTGGCGAATGAAGGCGGGCGTGTCGAAGTCCGGCTCACCGGCCCCCAGATCGATGACAGGAATGCCCTGCGCCTTGAGGGCGCGGGACTTGGCGGCCACGGCCAGCGTGGCGGATTCCTTGAGTCGCGCGATGTTCGGGGACGGCTGGAAAGACAGCGGCATGACCGGTCGCAGGAGTTCGGAGTGGGAAATCGCCCGGGAGCCGACTAGATTTCCGGGTTGGCCCGAGGTTCCGGGCCAGCGAGGTGCCGTCCCAATTAAGCGACCCCGACACGTGGGCGCCATGACGGCCGCAGGGCGCCAGACGGGCGCGACAAGCACCGGTGGTTGGGCCACCGGGATGACTGACAACTGAAGGGGTGGGGCGTGAGCGAGCAGGAACGGGAAGAGACGTCGTCCGGGACGACGCGAAGCCAGCATGTGGTGCTGGAAGGGCCGGCGGATATGCGCACGATGGCTGCGGCCATGCGCGCCGGCGTGGAACGGAGCCGGGACGGCGGCGCGGAGGCTGCGCCGGTCTGCCTCATCGTTACCCCCACGGCCGAACAGGCCATCACCGCCGGTGATCAGGCCCGGCGTCTGCTCGAGGGAAGTAGCGCGCGCGTGGTGCCGGTCACCGGCGTGGTGCGCGCCAAGCGCGTGTTGCGTGCCGCCCCTGTGGCGGTCGTCACCGGTACGGTGACCGACCTGCTGGCCCTGCGCCGCGCCTCGGGATTGGATTTTGATTCGCTGCAGGCCGTGGTGCTCGTGGGCCTCGACGACCTGTTGGCCAACACGGGCGAAGAAGCGCTGCTGGCGCTACTGGCCGACGTGCCGGAGACGGCCTCGCGCACCGCCACGCTCGACGGCGAAACGCCGGCCACCGAGGCCTTTCTCGAGGCCCAGCTGCGCCGCGCGCGTCGGGTGAACCCGTTTGCCCTCGGCGACGCCCCGCTGAGCGTCACGCCGCGCTATCTCGTGACCTCGGCCACGGGCCGCGCCGATGCCCTGCGCGCGGTGCTCGACGAGATCGACCCGCCGTCGCTCTGCGTTGTGGCGTCCACTGACGCGGGCGTCGACGATGCGACGCAGGCCCTCGCGCGACTGGGCCTCGTGGTGGATGGCCTCAACGTGCAGGTCGTGCGTCAGCCGTCGGCGCAGCACGTCGCCATGACGGTGCTGTGGGATGCGCCCATGACGTTCGACGCACTGGTCGCGGCCATGGCCATGCGTCCGGTGGATGCCGTGGCGCTGCTGCTGGCCGATGAAGTGCCCGCCTTTCGCCGCATGACGGGTGGATTGGCCGAGCCGTGGACGGCGGCGGTCAAGAAGGCGTCGGCGGAAGACCGTGTCCAGACGCTGCGCACCGCACTGCGCTCGACGCTGGCCAACGGTCAGCCGACGGCCAGCGAGCTGGCACTCGTGGCGCCGCTGCTCGACACGCACGACGCCGTGGAGATTGCCTGCGCCGCGCTTCGCCTTTACGAGGGCGCGCGCCGCGAAACACAGGCCATTCGTGCGAAGGCCATCTTCCTCAATCCGAAGCCTTCGGCGCGCGAAGCACCGCGCAGCGAGGCGCGTGTTGACGCCCCGGGCGCCGCGCGTTCCGATTCGCGCGGTGAGTCCGGCGCAGCATCGGGCGCGTCGGCTGGCGGCAAGCAGCGTGTATTCCTGGGTGTCGGCAAGCGCGATGACGTACGGGTCGGCGACATCGTGGGCGCCATTGCCAACGAGGCCGGCATTCCCGGTGATCGCATCGGCTCGGTGGAGCTGTACGAGTCGCACGCGACGGTAGAGCTGTCCGCGGAAGACGCCACTCGTGCCATCGAAGCGCTCAAGGACGCGTCGCTGCGCGGCCGTCGACTGGGCGCGCGCATTGACGAACGCAGCGGTGAGCGTTTCGGCGCTCGGAGCGGCGGCTTTGGTGGTCGTGGTGGCGATCGCGGCGGTGACCGCGGCTTTGGTGGCCGCAGTGGTGGATTTGGCGGCCGCAGTGGCGATCGTGGTGGCGACCGTGGCTTTGGCGGCCGCAGTGGTGGATTTGGTGGCCGTGGTGGCGAGCGCAGTGAGCGCAGCTTCGGCGATCGCAAGTTCAGCGATCGTCCGCCGCGTGAAGATCGTGGTGAGCGCAGCGATCGCGGCGATCGCGGTGAGCGCAGCGAGCGTCCGCGCACGTTCGATCGTGGCGATCGCGGGCCGCGCGCTGGCATCGGTGATCGTGACCGTGGGCCACGAGGTGGCTTCGGTGGTGGCGATCGCGGTGGTGAGCGTGGTGGCGAGCGCGGTGGTCGTCCGCCTCGGGCGTCGGACGAGCGTCGCGCCTTCGGCGACCGTTCGCCGCGTGAACGCACGGAGCCGCGCGGTGAATGGGCCGAGCGTGGCGATCGCATGAAGTTCGCCAAGCGTCCGCCGCGTCCGGCACCGTCTGACCGTCGCGACGAGGAGTAAGCGCGGCATGAGTGGCGGTTTCCAGGCGGCCGGCGGATGGATGGAGGTGATCGCCGGCGTGATGTTCAGCGGCAAGACGGAGGAACTCCTGCGTCGCGTGCGACGGGCCACGATTGCCCGCAAGCGCGTGCAGGTGTTCAAGTCACATCTCGACGACCGCTACGCCGGCCTCTGGGCCGTTTCGAGTCATGACCGGCGGACCTTCGAGGCCACGCCGGTCGACTCCTCCTCGCAGATTCTGCTGCGTCTCGATCCGATGGCGCAGGTCATTGCCATCGACGAGGCGCAGTTTCTCGACGCCGGGGTCGTGCAGGTGGCGTCGAGTCTGGCTGACCGGGGCCGGCGGGTGATTCTCGCCGGCACCGACACCGATTTTCGTGGGGAACCCTTCGGCGCCATGCCGCAGCTCATGGCCGTCGCGGAAATGGTCGACAAGCTGCACGCCATCTGCGTGCTGTGCGGATCGCCGGCCAGTCGCAATCAGCGGCTCATTGATGGCAAGCCGGCACCATACGAGTCCCCCACCATCATGGTGGGCGCAGCCGACTCCTACGAGGCGCGATGCCGCGCCTGCCACATCGTGCCGCGTCGCGACGAGGCGCAGCAAACGCTCCTCTGAGTGCACGCACACCACGGGGCCGCCGCAATGCCCGTGCAGCGCATTGCGGCGGCCCCGTGGTACTCAGCGGGTGGTACTCAGCCGGTGGTGCTCAACCAGTCGGGTTCAACCGGTCGGGTTCAGCCGGCTGGCCAGGCTGCGCGAAGGCGGCTGGCGGTTTCGAGCAGCACGTCCATGGTAAAGGGCTTCTGTACATATGGCACATGACGTGCGGCCAGACGTTCCTGGGTGCCGGGCGCCACACCGTAACCGCTGATGGCCATCACCGGGATGTCGGGATAGCGGGTCGCCATGATCTCAATGAGCTCAAGTCCACCGATATCCGGCATGGTGAGGTCGGTGACGACGAGTGCCACCTCATCCGACCGCGCGGCAAGGAAGGTGAGTGCCTCGCGACCGGTGGCTGCCGTGTACACCGCATCGCCTGCCCGCTCGAACATGCGCCGCCCGAGATCGCGAAGACGGGCATCATCATCCACCAGCAGCACCCCACCCTGTCGGCGTGGTGCGGGTGCCGCCTCAGGTAGTGCGTCTGAAACCGTGGCCGCGGCAGCGGATGCGGCTGCGGATGCGACGGCGGCAGGTTCGGCATGAGCTGCTGCCTGGGCAGCCTCGGTCGCAGCCACGTTCGCAGCCGACTCGCTCACCACCGGCCATTGCGCCCGCACGACGCTCCCCGTGGTGTGCCCGGGTGACGAGACATCGACCCGGAGTCGCCCACCCGTCTGACGCAGCAAGGTGTGCAGCACTGCCAGCGCCAACTCGCGGTCGCCACCACTTCGCTCCGGCTCGAAACTGGGCGCCGCCAGCCGTGCGGCGAGTTCCGCATCGATCACGTTCGACGTGCACTGCAAGGCCAGTTCTGCCATGCTCTCGTCACCGGCCGCCGGTCCAATGCGCAGCAGCAGGGGCCCGGCAGCCGCCGCCGACTCGCCATTCGCGCGTGCCATGCGCAGCATCGTGTCCACCACGTCGCGCACACGCACCGGGTCGACAGCCACCATCTGCGCGGTGGACGTTGGATCGAGCTGCACAGAGACTGCCGCGTCGAATGGGGCCAGCACCTCAAGTGACGCGGCGTCGCAGGCCGCGCGTACCAGCGGCAGCAAATCCACCCCGGCGTGCGGCGGCGCCGGGCGGCGGCCCGCAGCCAGCAAGCGGCGCGTGAGCCACTCCGCGCGGTCTGTCGCGCGCTCAATGGCCGCCACGTCGTCGAGCTGCGGCGACGTGCTGCTCATGCCGTCGCGCAGAAACGTTGTCGCGGCACGTATGACCGTGAGCACGTTGTTGAGATCATGGCCGATACTGCCCGCCACTTCGGCCACCGCCTCGAATGTCATGGCTTCGCGCAGACGCTCGTCACTGTGGCGCAGCTCGGTGACGTCACTGAACACCGCGAGCGCCGCATAGGGCCGTGATTCGCCCGGTCGAATGAGCGGATCGGCCGTGACCGCAATCCATGTTGGCTGGCTGCCGCCGCGCGCCACCTGCATGAGCTGCCGCGGTTGACTGCGCCCGGTGCGCAACGCGATCTGCGCCGGGTGCAGCGCCGTGGGCCAGGGTGAGCCGTCCTCATGCGTGGCCTGCCAATCACGCTCAATGGGATGCAGTCCCGTCAACTGCGCGCCGGTGAGGCCGAGAATGCGTTCAGCGGCCGGATTGTGGATGCGAATCACACCGGACTCGTCGTGCATCACCACGCCTTCGCGCATGCCGGCGATGAGCGCGCGGAACCGGCGCTCGGATTCCAGCAACTGCTGCTCCGATCGCACCCGCTCGGTCATGTCGAGCACGAGACAGTGCATCACGGCCCGCGAATCGTTGTCCACACACCCGGCGCTGAAATCCACATGCCGCCGCTCTCCGCTGGCCACCCGATGTTCACGCATGGCGCGGGCGCCCCGGCCGGCCCTGATCGACTCGACGATGTGTCGCCACTCGCTCGCGCCCTGCACATCGAGATCGGCGAGCGTCATGCTGCTCAGTGTGGCGCGCGACCATCCGTAGAACGCTTCCGCAGCCGCATTGGCATCGAGGATGCGCGACGTATCGCAGTCCACCAGCAACTGCGCCGCCCCGTTGTTCTCGAAGAGTCCGCGAAACCGCGCTTCACTGGCTGCGAGGGCACGCTGGGCGCGGTGGCGCTGGGTGACATCACGCGAAGAGATGGCAACATGTTCATCGGGCAGCGGAACGATCTGCCGTTGCAGCCAACGGTCGGGTTCCTCGGGCAGCGGCGCGTGCTGCGTGGTTTCCAGTGGCCGCTGTGTGAGAATCACGGCGCACACCTGTTCCCACAGCCGCCAGGAACGACTGTGGGGAAACACACTCAGCAGGGACTGCTTGATGAGGCTCTCTCGCGGACGCCCCACCATGTCGCAGGCGCGCGCATTCACCTCCACCACCAGCAGATCGACGATCTCGCCGGTCGGCGCGCGCTGGGCGCGGGCGATGGCGAAGGCATCGAATCCGGCGTCGAGCACGCCCCGCAGCATCGCATAGGCGTCCGAATCCGCCCCAGCGGAGGGGGCCGCAGAGGACGGAGCTGGCTCGGCAGGTGGCACGGATGAGGCGTCGTTCACGGCGGGAGGCTGGGAGCCGGCGGGAAAGGGGGATGGGCCGGGGTGCGACCCGTAGTGTGACGCCCCGCCCCCCTCCGGCGTCAAGGGGGTGATGTCCTGGTCTCTTTCTTTCACTTCCCTTGAACGGATCGTCGCATGGGCGTAATCGCGACGCTGCTCGCACACGAACCCCGGCTGGCGCGGCTTCGCGCGGCTGCACGGGATCGCTATCGCTTCGTCCCGTGTGAAGACTGGACGTCGCTGACGCGCGCCTGCGAGCGCGGTCCCATCAACGTGGTCGTCTTCGACTTGTATGTCGACGGCCGCGCCGACTTCGAGCGCGTGCGTCAACTGCGGGTACGGGTGCCGCGCGCGGCGCTCGTCGCCTATGTCGATGTCACGCGCGAACGCGCCAAGGACATGTTCGACGCAGGCCGCTGCGGCATCGACGTGCTCATCGTGGCAGATGAGACCGACACGCCGGCCATGCTGGGCGCACTGCTCGACCAGGCCGAGGCCCGCTCGGTCTCGAGCCTGCTCAAGCCGCATCTCGCGGGGCTGCGCTCGGTGGTGCGTGACGCCGTCATGCTCTCGGTGACTCGGGCGCACGAACGTCTCACACCAGACAGCCTGGCTCGCCTCATTGCCGTGTCGCGCCGTTTGCTCAGCAAGCGCCTCGAAGGCGCGCAATTGCCGCCGCCGCATCAACTGCTCACTTGGGGCCGGCTCATCGTGGCGGCCAGCATGCTGGAAGACGGATCGCGCAGCGCCGACGGGGTGGCCAGTGCGCTCGACTTCCCCTCGGGTTCGGCCTTCCGCAACACCTGCCAGCGCTATCTGGGCTGCACGCCGCATCAGATCCGTCTGCGCGGTGGCGCCGGCTGGGTCATTCAGGAGCTCCTGGTGAATCGCGAGAAGCGCCGGCAGATTTCCGATCACGAAGACGACCTGCAGGACTCGGCGGCGGCCTGACGGCCTGCTGCTGCACCGCAGAAGACGACGAGCCCCGGGGCCCAGCTCCGGGGCTCGTTGCTGTGGCAGGTGCTAAGTTGTGGCATGCTGTACGTCGCCCTCACCGGCAATATTGCCTCCGGGAAATCCACCGTGGCCCGCGACCTCGCAGCCCGTGGGGCCACCCTCATCGACAGCGACCAGCTCGCGCGTGACGTGGTGGCGCCGGGCAGCACGGCGCTGCGGGCCATTGTCGAACATTTCGGACCGGAGCTGCTGCGACCTGACGGCTCACTGGATCGCGCGGCAATGCGCCAGCGCGTGTTCAGCGACACCGCGGCACGCGAAGTCCTCAACGCCATCGTGCATCCGGCGGTCCGTCGGCTGCGCGATCAGCGTGTGGAAGAGGCCCGGCATCGTGGAGACCGCATTGTTGTGGCGGACATTCCCCTGCTCTTCGAACTGGGTCTGCAAGGTGGGTTCGACGCGGTGATTCTGGTGGTCGCCAATGAAAACGTCCGGCGTGATCGTCTGGTGCAGACCCGCGGCCTGTCTGCACACGACGCGCAGGCCATGATCGATGCCCAGATGCCGTCCGCGCTGAAGCGCGAAGGCGCGACATGGGTCATTGACAACAATGGGCCGCTGGAGGCGTTGGCCCCGCAGGTGGAGGCCGTCTGGCAGGCGCTGGCCGCCCGTGCGAGCCCTCACGCCTCTCAGCCGCTCACCCCCCGCTTCCGCAACGACGCGCCGTAGCGGATACTTCGCTTGGCCTCATCATTCACCTCGCCTGGAGCATTCCGTGTCGAACATCCCCGCCGACCTGCGCTATACGAAGGAACACGAGTACGTCCGCACCACATCCGATTCGGGCGTGGTGGTCATCGGCATCACCGACTTTGCGCAGGGTGAGCTCGGTGACATTGTGTACGTGGAACTGCCCAAGCCCGGCGCAAGCTTCGGGTCGCACGACGTGTTTGGCACCGTCGAGGCGGTGAAGGCCGTGTCGGAGCTGTACATGCCCGTGGCCGGTGAGGTCGTGGAAGTCAACACACGTCTCGATGGCGAGCCGGCGCTGATCAACAACGATCCCTATGGCGATGGATGGATGATCAAGGTGAAGCTCGCGCCCGGTGGCGATGCGGGCCTCATGAGCGCGGAGGCGTACCGGGCGCAGCTGGGGGAGTAAGTCGAGGATCTGGGAAACAGAAGGTGTGAGGATCTGAGGATCCGAGGATAGGAGAGCGGGCCCGGGAGACACTCAGTCATCGAGTGTTCCCCGGGCCCGCCCTCTTTTCCTCAGATCCTCAGATCCTCACACCTTCTGTTCTCAGGACGCGTACTCCTCAACCGGCGGACACGCGCACACCAGATTGCGATCACCGAACGCGCTCTCCACCCGACGCACGGTCGGCCAGAACTTGCGGTCCCGCGTCCAGGCCGTGGGGTAGGCCGCCTGCTGGCGCGAGTACGGGTGTGTCCAGGCATCGGCGGTGCAATGGGCCGCCGTGTGCGGCGCGTTCTTGAGCACGTTGTCGTCGCGGTCGGCTTCACCCCGCTCGATGGCGGCGATTTCTTCCCGCATGCCGATCATGGCTTCGATGAAGCGGTCCAGCTCGACCTTCGACTCGCTTTCCGTGGGCTCAACCATGAGCGTACCGGCAACCGGGAAGGACAGGGTGGGCGCGTGGAAACCGTAGTCCATGAGTCGCTTGGCGAGGTCCTCGGCCTCGATGCCCGCCTGCGTCTTGAACGCGCGCGTATCGAGAATGCACTCGTGCGCCACGAGCCCGTTCTGCCCCTGATACAGCACCGGATAGTGTGCTTCGAGGCGCTTCGCGATGTAGTTGGCATTGAGGATGGCCACCTTGGTGGCGTAGGCCAGCCCTTCACCGCCCATCATCTTGATGTACACGTACGAGATGGGCAGGATGCTCGCGCTGCCCCAGGGCGCCGCTGACACAGGCCCGATGGCCGTGTCCACCTCATGCGAAGCCACCACCGGGTGCGTGGGCAGGAAGGGCACCAACTGCGGCGCGACACCAATGGGCCCCATGCCCGGGCCACCACCGCCGTGCGGAATGCAGAAGGTCTTGTGCAGATTGAGGTGACAGACGTCGGCGCCGAGGTCACCGGGACGTGACACGCCGACCATGGCGTTCATGTTGGCGCCATCCATGTACACCTGCCCACCGTGCTGGTGGATGAGCGCCGTGATGTCCTTGATGCTCGCCTCGAACACACCGTGCGTGCTGGGATAGGTCACCATCAGCGCGCCCAGATTGGCCGAGTGCTGCTCGGCCTTGGCCCGCAGATCGTCCATGTCCACGTTGCCGTCGGCGTCGGTCTTCACCACCACCACCTGGAAGCCGGCCATGACCGCGGAGGCCGGATTGGTGCCGTGCGCCGACTGCGGAATGAGACACACGTTGCGGTGAGCCTCACCGCGGGCCTCGTGGTAGGCGCGGATGACCAGCAGACCCGCGTACTCACCCTGTGATCCGGCGTTGGGCTGCAGCGACACGCCAGCGAAACCCGTCACGTCAGCCAGATCGCGCTCGAGCTCGCGGAACATGTCGGCGTAGCCCTCGGCCTGTGAACGCGGCACGAAGGGATGCAGCTGACCGAACTCGGGCCAGGTTACCGGAATCATTTCGGCCGTGGCGTTCAACTTCATGGTGCACGACCCGAGCGGGATCATGCCGTGCACGAGGGAGAAGTCCTTGGCCTGCAGCGAGTAGAGATAGCGCAGCATCTCGGTCTCGCTGTGATAGCGGTGGAACGTGGGGTGCGTGAGGAAGGGCGTCACACGACGGAAGCGCTCGTCGTAGCGTGCGTCCACACCGGCAGCCACATCGGCATAGGTGAAGCCGGCCGGCGCGTTGCCGTTGAACACCTGCCAGAGGTCACGCACATCCTGCTCGCTCGTCGTTTCGTCGAGCGCAATCGTAAGCGTGCCCGGCTCCAGCACGCGCAGGTTGATGCGATGTGCCGCCGCGGCGGCGAGAATGTCCTCCTGGCCGTGCGCGCCGACTTCCACCCGCACGGTGTCGAAGAAGTGCTCGTGTGTGATGGAGAAGCCAAGGCGCTCGAGGCCGGCGGCCAGCGTCACGGCGCGCTCGTGGACACGCGTGGCGATCTGCGTCAGTCCATCCGGACCGTGGTACACGGCGTACATGCCGGCCATGACGGCCAGCAGCACCTGTGCCGTGCACACATTGCTCGTGGCCTTCTCGCGGCGGATGTGCTGCTCGCGCGTCTGCAGCGCCATGCGCAGTGCCGGCTTGCCCTCGACATCGCGCGAGAGCCCGATGATACGACCCGGCAGCAGGCGCTTGAACTCATCACGCGTGGAGAGGAACGCCGCGTGCGGGCCGCCGTAACCCATCGGCACACCGAAGCGCTGCGAGCTGCCCACGACGATGTCCGCGCCCCACTCCCCCGGCGGTGTCAGCAGACACAACGCGAGCAGATCGCTGGCGACGGTCACCAGCGCGCCTGCAGCGTGGGCCGCTTCGCAGAGACCACGGTAGTCCACCACGGCGCCATCGGTGCCGGGGTATTGCAGCAAGGCACCGAACACCTGCTCGTTGAAAGTCATGCTGCGCGGGTCCACCACCTGCACCGTCACACCGCGTGCCATAGCGCGCGCTTCCACCACGGCAATCGTCTGCGGATGACAGTCGGCGGCCACGAGAAACACGTTGCGCGTGGCCGAACCACGCGCGCCGAACGCCAGCGCCATGGCCTCGGCTGCCGCCGTCGCCTCGTCCAGCAGCGACGCGTTGGCAATTTCGAGACCCGTGAGGTCGATGATCAGCGTCTGATAGTTGAGCAGCGCTTCGAGCCGGCCCTGCGCGATTTCGGCCTGATACGGCGTGTACGCCGTGTACCAGGCGGGATTCTCCATCACATTGCGCAGAATGACATTGGGCGTGTGGGTGCCGTAGTAGCCCATGCCGATGTAGGTGCGCCAGACCTGATTCTTGCTGGCGATGCGGCGGAGCGAGGCCAGCACGTCGGCCTCGGTCTGCTCCGGCCCTGTTGTCAATGTGGCGCGGAAGCGGATCTGCTCGGGCACCACGGCATCGATGAAGGCATCCAGCGAATCGTAGCCCAGCGTGGCCAACATGGCCTGCTGTTCGGCGGAGCTCGGACCAACGTGACGGGCAACGAAGGAATCGACCGCAGCAGGTGCGGCCGAACGAGTGGGCGTGGCCATGAACATCCTCAGGGAAGTCGAGGCACGACCGTCAGCGCGCTGACGGGGTGCCGGAGCTGGGAGCACTGCGACGCGAGGCCGCAGCCTCAGTAATTTAACCGCGATGCTTTTCCCCCGAACGGTCCCGTCGTGGTTTGTCTGGGAGTGTCCGCCTGACTCCGGCGTCCGGAACATGGCCGCAGACGCCGCCCTGTTGGCACGCGTGCAACCGGACCGCGCGGTGTGGCGCTGGTACGACTGGGATCAGCCCACCGTGTCCTTCGGACGGCACGAGGCGGTGCGGGACCGGTTCTGTGCCGCTTCGCTGGCCCGGGCCGGCCTCCAGGCCGTCCGCCGTCCCACCGGCGGCCGGGCGCTGTTGCACGCCGAGGCGCTCACCTACTCAGTGGTCCTTCCGCTGCCCGCGTCAGCGAGCTGGCGTGAGGCCTACGCGGCTGTGAACGCCGTGTTGGCGGAGGCCCTGTGTGCGGTTGGGGTGCCGGTCACCCTGGCGCCACCTCGCACCGAGCGAATCTCGGAGGGGGCCGTCTGTTTTGATGCTCCTGACGAGGGCGAACTGCTGCTTGGTGGCCGGAAGCTCGTGGGAAGCGCGGTCTGGCGGCAGGGTGCAGGCTACCTGCAGCACGGCAGCCTGCTGCTGCGGGACCGCCAGGACCTGTTGGCCTCGGCCGCCGATCGACCCTTGCCCCCTGTTCCAGCAGCCGCGTCGCTGCACGATGTGCTGCCATCGGCCGAGATACCGAACACGATTGACCGGTTCAAGGCGGCCATTACCGATCGCCTGGCGCGCTGGATGGCGTGGCCGGATCATGCCGACGTTGCACAGCGCGACCATGCACACGTGTCCACCCTGCAACCGGATTCCGATCTGCGCGCCGCGATCGATCGGCAGGCCGAGTACTTTGGCAGGGAGGAGTGGCTCTGGCGCCGCTGAGCGCGGGTCCGCATTGTACGGCGTCAATTCCTCCTGCCCGCTCTGTCATGACGCCTCGTGCCCTGTTGTCACGCGCCACCACCGGCCTGTTGTCCGGACTCCTGCTGGCTTGTGCTGCCCCCGGTGATCAGACCGGCAACACGGTGACCGGTGGAACCCTCGTGGTTGTGGCACCGGCGGAACCACGCAGTCTGCTGCCGGCCATTGGCGAGGCCTCACAGTCCGCGCCCATTCTCGCCTCGCTCTACGAGCGACTGGCTGATATCGGTCCGACACTCGAGACGGCCGGCGACGCGGGCTTCACCCCGCGCCTCGCCACGTCGTGGCAGTGGGGTCGTGACTCCCTGTCACTGGCCTTCACGCTCGATTCCACCGCACGCTGGCACGACGGGCATCGGGTGTCTGCACACGATGTGCGATTCACGTTTCGCGTGTACACCAGTGACTCGGTGGCCACCGACCAGGGTTCACTGGTCAGCAACATCGACTCGGTGGCCGTGGTCGATTCGTCCACGGCGGTGTTCTGGTTCAAGCGGCGGTCACCGCAGCAGTTCTACGACGCGACGTACCACATGTACATCATGCCGGCGCACCGCCTCGACAGCATTCCGCTGGGCCGACTGGCCGAGTCGCCGCTGGCAAGAGAACCGGTGGGTACCGGTCGCTTCCGCTTTGCCCGCTGGGATGCACAACAGCGCATCGAAATCGTGGCCGATACCACGCACCCCAAGGGACGGCCGTATCTCGACCGCGTGATTTTCAGCATTGCCCCGGACTTTGGTGCGGCCACCATCAAGCTGTTTGCCGGCGAAGCGGATCTGCTGGAGAACATCAGTCCGGAGAACCTCGCACAGGTGGCGCGCACACCGACGCTGCGTGTGGTGGACAACCCGGCCATGCAGTACCGCTTCCTCGGATTCAACTCGCGGGATCCGCGCAACCCGACCCAGCCGCATCCGCTGTTCGGTGATGTGCGCGTGCGCCGCGCGCTGACCATGGCCGTTGACCGCGATCGTGTCGTGCGCAACGCCTACGACTCGCTCGGCCTCGTGGCCCTGGCCCCGGCGCCGCGGGCGCTCATCCCCGACACCACCGCTTTCACGGGCCTGCCTTTCGATCTCGCACGGGCCCGCGCCCTGCTTGATTCCGCCGGGTGGACGGACAGCGACAACGATGGTGTGCGTGATCGCAACGGCGTGAAGTTGGCCTTCGACCTTCTCGCACCGAACTCCAGCCCCGCCGCGCAGCGACTGGCCGTACTGCTGCAGGCGCAGTTCAAGGAAGCAGGCGCCAAGGCCACGCCGCAGTTGCTCGAGATCAACACACTCAGCGAGCGTGTGGACGAGCAGCGTTTCGACACGTACACGAGCGGGTGGCGATCCAGCCCGGGACTCGTGGGCATGCGCCAGACCTGGACCTCCACTGGCGACGGCAACAACGTGCGCTACCGCAGCCCCGCCTTCGACGCAGCCGTGGACAGCGCGCTCACCACCTTTGACCTCGCGGCCAGCCGACGATACTGGGCCCGGGCGTTCCAGCAGATTCTCGACGATGCGCCAGCCATCTGGCTCTCCGAGCCGCGAGTCTTCATGGCGCTGCACCGCCGTTTCATCGTGCCCCCCGCGCGCCCGGATGGCTGGTACACGAACCTCGCCGAGTGGCGCATCGACCCCGCGCAGCGCATCGATCGCGATCGCATCGGCCTTGGCGGGGCTGCGCGCTGACCGTGGCCCGGCGCACCATGCTGCGCCTGCTGCCAGGCCTCGCCGCTCGCCTCCTGCAGGGGCTTCTCGTGGTGTTTGCCGCCGCCACGCTGGCCTTCATCTGCATCGAACTCGCTCCTGGTGATCAGGCGACGGCCCTCGGTGAGCAGGTACCGTTGGCCGTGCGCGAGCGTGTGCGCGCACTGCGCGGACTCAACGATCCGCTGCCGGTGCAATACCTGCGATGGATGCGTGACATCGTGCGCGGCGATCTGGGCTGGAGCACGGCGCAGCAACGCCCGGCGCTCCCCGTGCTGCTCGATGCCAGTGCCAACAGCCTGATCCTCGTGGTGCCGGCGTTTGTCCTGAGTCTTGCCCTGGGCATGCTGCTGGGTGCCTGGCAGGGCCTGGTCACCGGCCTTGAGCTGCCACCCTATCTGGTGCCG
>VFQQ010003260.1_pt1 | contig 16170 bp, 14 predicted proteins | sample 3512341 | NCBI WGS metagenome assembly VFQQ01 (sample SAMN10412373, study PRJNA504923) | tailings metagenome | isolation source: Relicate 2 Philex TSF1 revegetated site | place: Philippines: Tuba, Benguet | collected 2017-08-29 | reverse complement strand
TCAGCGTCTGGTAGCGCGCCTCATCCTTGCGCTTGAGGTAATCAAGCAGGCTGCGACGCTGGGAAACGAGTGCGAGCAGGCCACGACGGGAGTGGTTGTCCTTCTTGTGGTCCTTGAAGTGCTCGGTCAGGTTCTTGATACGCTCGGAAAGAATGGCAACCTGCACTTCCGGCGAACCGGTGTCACCGGCGACGGTGGCGAACTGAGCCAGCAGTTCCTTCTTGCGTTCAGCAGTAATCGACATCGCATTTTTCCTTTCTCAATGGAGGAAACGAGGCGCCCAGAGCCGGGATGTCGTCCAGCAAGGGTCGGTGAGCATCACGCAATCCGGCGCGATGTTGCGGCGCGTATAGTGCAAAAGAACGCAAAAAGCCAGCGCATATTCGCAAGGCTGGCCTGAGCGCAGCGCGGACCGGCACCTTTGCCTGCTTACAGCCACTTCTTCCATTTGAAGAAACTGACCAGCCCTATCGCCACCAGAGCCATGAAAACCAGGGCAGCCGGATAGCCGTAGTAGGCCTTCAGCTCCGGCATGTTCCAGGGCGATGTCGCAGGATCGAAGTTCATGCCCCAGACACCGACCAGGAAGGTGAGAGGAATGAAGATCGCCGAGACAATGGTGAGCAGACTGATCACCTCGTTGGTGCGTGCCTGGCTGAGCGACAGGTGCATTTCGATCAGCCCCGTCGTCATGTCGCGCTGCGTATCCGCCAGTTCCACAAGCCGATAGGCATGATCCAGCGTGTCGTTCAGGAAGATCTTCGTCTCCGGCTTGATGTAAGGGGCATCGGAGCGAACCAGCCCGGCCAGCGCATCTCGCAGCGACAGCATCGTCCGGTGCAGTTGGCCCGCATGCCGGCGCTGTTCGTGCAGAATGCGGACCTGCTGCTTGTGTGGATGACGCAGCATCGCGTCCTCGACCTCGTCGGTTCGGGCGCTGGCGTTTTCGATCAATGGAAAGAACGAGTCGACGATGGCATCGATAAGGGCATAGGCGAGATAGTCTGCTCCGCGCGAACGCAAGCGGTTGGGCGTCGAGGCAACGATGCGCTTGCGTACCGGATCGAAAGGATCACCTTCGCGCTGCTGGAAGGTGATGACGAAACCCTTGCCGAAAAACAGGGAAATCTGCTCGTAGCGATAGGTGGCGGGATCATCGACCATATTGACGACGACAAAGGCATGGTCGTCAAAAAACTCAGCCTTGGGCCGCTGGCCGGTGTTGACGACGTCTTCCAGAGCCAGCGGATGCAAACCGAACTGCTTGCCAATCTGCTCGATCAACTCGACATTTGCCAGGCCAACACAATCCAGCCAGACAAGTGGCCATTTTTCGCAATGCGTCTTCAGGTCATCGAGGCTGGCATCGTCGATCTTTTCGCAGCGGTCGCGATCGATCAGCGTCAGGTTGAGCTCACTGCGCCGTGCCCTGGGATCGGCAATCAACGTTCCAGGCGAAGCACCTATAGGTGAGCGCTTCGCCATTCCCGGCTCTCGCTTCCGAACCGTTTCCGCTTTTGTCATGCGAGCCTCGAGCGAATCCCTGGCGCGGATATTAGGGCATTTCCGCTTTTCTCCGAATCCCGGAAATGCCCTAACCCGTTGTTTCCACGCAATTCCAGGTACGCGGGCGTTGCGTACTTCTGCTGGAATTGCTGTGGTGAAACGGGCCTCAGCCCGCAAAAACCCGCTTGGGCTTGAACATACCCTGCTCGATGGCGCCAATGGCGACCAGCTTGCCGCGTGCAGTCGCACAGGCTTCTTCCGCCTCCAGCGGGGCATCGCGACCGCGGATGATGACGGAATTACCAAGCCTGATCTTCGTGGCCGCATCATCGCTGATGGCGACCTGCGGCAGGCATTCCAGCGCGGCAGCGGTGTCGATCAGGAAATCGTCGAGTGCGGCATGGCGTTCGGTACCGGAGAACGAGGCATCATCACCTTCCGCCGCAGGTGGCAGCGCCGCCTCCAGTTCAGCGATGGTGACAAAGTCCTCGGATGTAAAGGGATCAACCTCGGTGCGACGCAAGTCCGCGATATGACCGAAGCAGCCGAGGTCGCGTCCCATGTCGCGCGCCAGTGAACGCACATAGGTGCCCTTACCGCATTCGACCTCGAAAATGGTGCGGTCGCTGCCATGTTCAACGATATCAAGTCGACCGATCTCGACCTCGCGTGCCGGAATCTCGACCGTCTCTCCATCACGAGCGAGATCATAGGCGCGCTCGCCGGCGATCTTGATGGCGGAGAACTGGGGCGGCGTCTGCATGATAACGCCGGTGTAGTTTGGCAGCAGCGCGCGGATATCCGCCTCGCTCGGACGCATGTCCGAACTCTTTGTCACCGGACCTTCCAGATCGTCGGTGCTGCGCTCCTCCCCCCAGGCGACGGTGAAGCGGTAGATCTTGGCGCCATCCTGCACATAGGGCACGGTCTTGGTGGCATCGCCGAGAGCGATCGGCAGCATGCCGGATGCCAGCGGATCGAGCGTGCCGGCATGTCCGGCCTTTTCCGCCTGGAACAGCCATTTCACCTTCGACACCGCTTCGGTCGACCCCATGCCGACCGGCTTGTCCAGGATCAGCCAGCCGGAAACCGGTCGGCCCTTCTTCTTACCGCGACGCGCCATTACTCGTCGTTCTCCTTGTCCTTGTCATTCTCATCGTGGCCGAGGTCGCGCGCCACTTCCGGCGAATGCAGCAACTCGTTGATCTTCGAGAAATTGTCGTAGCTGGTGTCGAGCCGGAAGCGGAATTCCGGCATGTATTTCATCTGTCGCAATGCGGGCGACATACGCCCGCGGATGAAGCGGGCATTGCGGTTCAGCGCCTCGACAACCGCCTTGTCATCCTTGGCGCCAAGCGGCGCCACGAAGGCAGTGGCGATCTTCAGATCGGGAGACATCCGCACCTCCGAGACCGAGATGACGGTCGTCTCGATGAGGTCGTCACGCACGTCACCGCGCTGGAGAATATCGGACAGGGCATGACGCACCTGCTCGCCGACACGGAGCATGCGCTGGGAGGGGCCGCTGGATTGCTGTCTGTTCATTTCAATCTCTCGGATGTGAAAGCTGCACGGACAGGTGATTGCAATGGCGCGCCGGCCATTTGCCTAGAAATTACAATCACATGAGGCCGTCCAGCCATTGGCCGGATCTTAGGTGGATCGATGCGGGTGACCCCGAACATTAGCCGACCTAATCCGTTTGCGGAGTGGGACCGCAGCCACGGTTGTCATCAAGGGAGAGCGGCTGAAGCCGCCCTCCCGTTTTCGCCAGGCCCTTAGAGCTTGCGGGTCACCATCTCGACGCGGAAGCACTCGATGATGTCGCCGACCTGAATGTTTTCGTAGTTCTGGAAGGCCATGCCGCATTCCTGGCCGACCGGAACTTCCGGAACTTCGTCCTTGAACCGCTTCAGCGTCTTCAGCGTACCTTCGTGGATGACCACGTTGTCGCGGATCAGGCGTACGCCCGCACCGCGTTCGACACGGCCTTCGGTGACGCGGCAGCCCGCAACCTTGCCGATCTTGGTGATGTGGAAGACCTCGAGGATCTCCGCATTGCCAAGGAAGGTCTCGCGACGCTCCGGCGAAAGCAGACCCGACATCGCATCCTTAACGTCATCCACCAGGTTGTAGATGATGTTGTAGTAGCGGATTTCGATGCCCGCCTGCTCGGCGGCGGTCCGGGCCTGCGCGTTGGCGCGGACGTTGAAGCCGATGATTGCCGCACCCGAGGTTTCGGCCAGCGTGACATCGCTTTCGGTGATGGCACCGGCGCCGGCATGGACGATGCGCGCCCTCACCTCGTCGGTGCCGAGCTTGTCCAGTGCAGTAACGATCGCTTCGATGGAACCCTGCACGTCGCCCTTTATGATGAGCGGGAATTCCTTCAACCCGCTCGCCTGAAGCTGCGACATCATCTGCTCCAGCGAACCGCGCTGGGTTGCATGCTTGGCAACCGCCTTGTCGCGAGCCAGGCGCTGACGATACTCGGTGATCTCACGGGCACGCGCTTCGTTGTTGACGACCGCGAAACGGTCACCAGCCTGCGGCGTCCCCTGAAGACCGAGGATCTCCACCGGCATTGCCGGCGGCGCTTCCTGGACGTGCTCGCCGCGGTCGTTGACCAGCGCACGCACACGGCCCCATTCGTTGCCGGCAACCAGGATTTCGCCTGGCATCAGCGTGCCGGTCTGCACCAGAACGGTGGCAACCGGACCACGGCCCTTGTCGAGGCGAGCCTCGATGACAACGCCTTCCGCGGTGCGGTCGGGGTTGGCCTTGAGATCGAGGATTTCGGACTGCAGCAAGATGGCTTCCAGCAGCTTGTCGAGGCCCGCGCCGGTCTTGGCCGACACTTCGACGTCGAGCACTTCACCGCCCATCGATTCGACGAACACTTCGTGCTGCAGAAGCTGCGTGCGCACCTTCTGCGGGTCCGCAGCCGGCTTGTCGACCTTGTTGATGGCCACGATGATCGGCACGCCAGCCGCCTTGGCATGGCTGATGGATTCGATCGTCTGCGGCATGACGCTGTCATCTGCTGCGACAACCAGAATCGCGATATCGGTGGCCTGGGCGCCACGAGCACGCATCGCCGTGAAGGCGGCGTGGCCAGGCGTGTCGATGAAGGTGATCTTCTGGCCGTCCTTCTCCACCTGATAGGCACCGATATGCTGGGTGATGCCACCGGCTTCGCCGGACACCACATTGGCATGACGGATGGCATCGAGCAGCGAAGTCTTGCCGTGGTCGACGTGACCCATGATGGTCACCACCGGCGGACGCGAGACGAGATCCTCGTCGCGATCGGCGATGTTGAAGAGGCCTTCCTCGATGTCCGACTCGGCGACGCGCTTGACGGTGTGACCGAATTCCGAAGCCACCAGCTCGGCCGTGTCGGCGTCGATGACGTCGCCCGGCTTCAGGATCTGGCCCTGCTTCATGAAATACTTGACCACGTCCACCGCGCGCTCGGACATACGCTGCGCCAATTCCTGGATCGTGATGGTTTCAGGCAGCGTCACTTCACGCACGACTTTCTCACGCGGCTCATTGTGCATCGCGCGCTTGAACTTCTCCTGCCGACGACGCATGGCCGACAGCGAGCGCGCACGCGCATCACCATCTTCCGAAGACAGCGCCGTATTGAGCGTGAGCTTGCCGCGACGGCGATCTTCCTCGGCCTTGGTCGGCTTTGCCGGACGCGCCAGTTCAGGCGTCGCGAGACGGCGCGGCGGCAAAGCAGACGACGGAGCACTACCACGGTTACGCGGCTTGGCTTCTTCCTCCTCGTCACCCCCTGCCTGCTCGGCAGTCTGCGGCGCGCGACGGCGTGCCTCTTCCTCGGCACGGCGACGTGCTTCGGCCTCGGCCTTGATACGAGCCTCTTCCTCGGCCTGACGGCGAGCAGAATCCTCGCGCTCGCGCTTGCGGCGTTCCTCTTCATCGGCGCGACGCTTGGCATCCTCGGCGGCACGCTGGCGATCTTCCATCTCGCGTGCCTGCGAGCCCTCGAGCGCCCGGCGACGGGCTTCCATCTCGCCACGCGACAGCTCGTTCAGCACCATGCCGCCACGATCGGGCTGCGGTGGCGGCGTCGGACGACGCTGCTCCTGCACGACCGGCGCTGCCTGCTGCTGCGGCCGCGGCTGCGGTTGAACCTGCTGGGGCTGGACCTGAACCTGCGGCTGCGGAGGCTGGGGCTGAGGCGCAGCCGGCTTCGGCGTGAACACCGTCTGCGGGGCCGGAGCAGGCTGCTGCTCGCCCGGCTTCACGAACTTGCGCTTGGTCTCGACCACGACCTGCTTGGTGCGGCCATGCGAGAAATTCTGGCGCACGGTGCTCTGCTCGATGCCCGGGCGCTTCAGCGTCAATGTCTTCTTGGGCGTAACACTCAGCGTCTTGTCGTCGCCCGAATTCGTATCACTCATTCCATATCCTCTGCGGCATCATCATCGCCGGCAACAGCCGCAATCATTGCCAGATCGTCCGGGGAACCGCCCCGGTAACGGTCGAGCGCAACCATGCGCTTCACGGCCGCCTTACCCGCGTCGCTCGCGAGAACGGCAGCATGTATCACATTTGTCCCCCCCAATGCCAAACCCAAATCCGCTTCCGCGAAAAGTTTGTATGCGGGAATAGCGGGGCCGCCGAGATGGGCGGTCGCCCGGCGTGCCTGGGTGATCTTGCGCACTCCATCATCGGAGGCTTCGAAAGCATGCAGGACAAGTGCCGCCTTGCCGGAGCGCACGACACTATCGACCTTGGCGGCGCCGAGCGCAACAGCGCCAGCCTTGCGGGCCAAGCCGAGCGCACCCAGGGCCGAGCGCACGAACAAGCCCTCGACCATCGCGCCGAGTTCCGGCGGAACGATGACCTGCTTCTTGAAGGCACGGGCAAAATGCCCCTTGGCAGAGGCTTTATCGACAGTGGCGCGGTCGGCGCTGACCCAGCAGCCCCGACCGGGCAATGATCTCTTGAGATCTGGAACGACGGCCGAATCCGGACCGACGACGAAACGGATCAGATCATCCGTTTCGGCGGTCTTCCTTGTGACGATGCAGGTGCGATCGTTCATCTCGGACAAGGGTTGCTCCGGCCGGTCTCATCTTACGCGCCGGTGGTTTCGGCTTCAGCGGCCTCGGCCTGGGCTTCCTCTTCGGAAATCCAACCAGCCTTGAGGCGCGCCGCCAGAACCATCTGCTCGGCTTCAGTCTTGGAAATACCGTGCGCGGCAAGCACGCCCGGGAATACCTTGGTCTCTCCGTCCTTGCGCTCTTTCCAGCCGACGAGATCGTCGGCAGCGTAGCCGGCGAAGTCCTCGATGGTCTTCACGCCGTCTTCGCCCAGCGTCACCATCATGGCAGTGGTCACGCCCGGGATTTCACGCAGCTCGTCCTTGACGCCCAGCTTCTTGCGGGCGGCATCGTGCTCGGCCTCGACCTTTTCCAGGTGCTCGCGGGCGCGATTCTGGATCTCGGTGGCGGTGTCGTCGTCGAAGCCGTCGATCGAGGAGATCTCGCCAGCGTCGACATAGGCGACTTCCTCGACCGAGGTGAAGCCTTCCGATGCCAGCACCTGGCCGACCATTTCGTCGACGTCGAGGGCTTCCATGAACAGATTGGAGCGTTCGACGAATTCCTTCTGGCGACGCTCGCTCTCTTCCTGCTCGGTCAGGATGTCGATGTCCCAGCCGGTCAGCTGCGAGGCGAGGCGCACGTTCTGGCCGCGACGGCCGATGGCCAGCGACAGCTGGTCGTCCGGCACCACCACTTCGATGCGTTCCGCATCTTCGTCCAGCACCACCTTGGCGACTTCCGCCGGCTGCAAGGCGTTGACAATGAACGATGCCGCCGAGGGCGACCACGGAATGATGTCGATCTTTTCGCCCTGCAGCTCGCCGACGACGGCCTGGACGCGCGAACCACGCATACCGACGCAGGCGCCGACCGGATCGATCGAGGAATCGCGGCTGATGACCGCGATCTTGGCGCGCGAGCCCGGATCGCGGGCGACCGACTTGATCTCGATGATGCCGTCGTAGATTTCCGGCACTTCCATGGTGAACAGCTTCGCCATGAACTGCGGATGCGTGCGCGACAGGAAGATCTGCGGGCCGCGCTGCTCGCGACGCACGTCATAGACATAGGCACGGACACGATCGCCGTACTTGTAGTTTTCGCGGGGGATGAGCTCATCGCGGCGGATGATCGCCTCGCCGCGGCCGAGATCGACGATGACGTTGCCATACTCGACGCGCTTGACGGTGCCGTTGACGATCTCGCCGATACGGTCCTTGTATTCGTCATACTGGCGGTCGCGCTCGGCCTCGCGCACCTTCTGCACGATGACCTGCTTGGCCGACTGCGCGGCGATGCGGCCAAAATCCATCGGCGGCAGCTGTTCGGCGATGAAATCGCCGAGCTGCGCATCGGGATTGCGCTCGCGGGCAGAGAACAGCGAAATCTGCGTGGCGTAGTCCTCGACGTTTTCAACGACTTCCATCAGGCGCTGCAGCTTCATCTCGCCGGTGTTCGGGTTGATGTCGGCGCGGATGTTGGTTTCCTGACCATAACGCGAACGCGCGGCCTTCTGGATCGCATCGGCCATGGCGGCAATCACGATCGACTTGTCGATCGACTTTTCGCGCGCGACTGCGTCTGCAATCTGCAGCAGTTCGAGCCTGTTGGCGCTTACAACCATCTTAGTCTCCCTGAACAGGGCCGCCTGACCGGCAGCCGCTCATTCACTTCTCAGCTTCGGTTTCTTCTGCGGCATCAGCGTCGCCGCGGTGTTTCTTGGCATCCTTGCGGGCCCGATTGTCCTTCGACAGGGCTTCGCGGATCAAATCGTCGGTCAGCACGAGATGGGCCTCGGCGATCGCCTCATAAGGAATGCGTACTGTCGGCTCTTCGCCGTAAGCTGCCTTGTCCCGCTCCAGCAGGATGCCTTCGGCATCGGCTTCCGCGATCTTACCCTTGAAGCGCTTGCGGTCGGCGACGAGGACCGAGGTCTCCAGCTTGACCAGATGACCGGCCCAGGCAACGAAATCCGATGTGCGAACCAATGGCCGGTCGATACCAGGCGAAGACACTTCCAGATGATACGCCTTCTCGATGGGATCGTCGACATCGAGCGCCGGCGAGACCGCCCGGCTGACTTCTTCGCAATCCTCGACGGTCATGGTGCCATCTTCGCGCTCGGCCATGATCTGCAGCGTCAGACCGTGTTGACCCGACAGGCGTACACGCACGAGACGGAAGCCCATGCCGCGCAGAACTGGCTCGACGATGATGGCGATGCGGGCATCGATACCGCTTTCGCGGATGATACGGTCGTCGCTATCGGCCTGGCTTGAAGTCATCCGGTGTCCGCTGCTCGAATCTCTTGGCGACGGCCGGTAACAAAAAAGAGCGGGACCGGGTGGACCCACTCTTCGTCATACCGACCAAGAATTTGAAGCCGATATAGCAATGGCAGCGGCGAAATGCAAGGCTGGCAAGAAACAGGGAGCGTTTTCCCCATCCATGCGCGTCCTGCATGGCAGCCTTGCCTTCGAAGCCCTGTTAGACCACCCGCCGGCGTCCTATCTTTTGTGCAGCGCAGCAAAAAGCTGTGCAAAGAGATGGAGCAAAACCGTGCGTACCAGCAGAACCGCGATCCGCAACCTGATCGACATCGTCGGCAGCGCGATCAACGCAGCCGGCGCCGTGGAAGGCAATCGGGCGCCGAAGGGCAATGATCTTCGTCGCCTCGGCATCGACCCGGTCGAGTTCGCCAAGATCCGCCGCATCTAGATACGAAAAGCGGAGGCATCAGCCTCCGCTCCGATAGATCCAGCCGGCGGGCTCGAAGCCGCGGGGCACGAAAGTCGCCTCAGTCGCTGTCGCCGCCAAGCTGCGACAGGACCTGGTCCTTGCCACGCCAGCGCAGGTAGAGCGGAATCACCACCGCAGCTATCGCAAGTACCCACAACCCTATCGCAATCCACGAGTGGAACAGCACCGAGGGATCGCCCTGGCTGATGGCAACCGCGCGGCGTAATTGCTGTTCGGCGAGCGGCCCGAGGATCAATCCCACCACAACAGGTGCGATCGGATAGTGGAAGCGCCGCAATCCATAGCCAAGCAGGCCGAAAGCCAGCAGCATGCCGAGTTCGAATGTCGACGGATTGGCGCCGATGGTGCCGAGCGTCGCGAACATCAGGATGCCTGCGTAGAGCCATGGCGTCGGAATGGTGAGCAGCTTCACCCAAAGTCCGATCAAGGGCAGGTTCAGAACCAGAAGCATCAGGTTGGCCACCAGCAGGCTGGCGATCAGGCCCCAGACCAGTTGCGGATTGCTGACGAACAGCAACGGCCCCGGCTGAAGCCCGAACTGCTGGAAACCGGCCAGCATGATGGCGGCAGTCGCCGTTGTCGGCAGGCCGAGCGTCAGCAACGGCACCAGCGTGCCCGCCGCGGAAGCATTGTTGGCGGCCTCGGGTCCGGCGACGCCCTCAATGGCGCCCTTGCCGAATTCCTCCGGTTTCTCCGCCAGTTGCTTTTCCACCGAATAGGACAGGAAGGTACCGATCTCCGCGCCACCGGCCGGCATGGCTCCGATGGGGAAGCCGATTGCCGTACCGCGCAGCCACGGCTTCCAGGATCGGCGCCAGTCCTCGCGCGTCATCCAGACCGAGCCCTTGATCGCCTGAATGGTCGAATCGCCTCCCCTGGCGGCTGCCACGGACAGGGCCTCGCCGATCGCAAACAGCGCAACGGCCAGCGTCGTCACCTCGACGCCGTCGAGCAGGTCAGGAATGCCGAAAGCAAGCCGAGCCTGGCCAGTCTGCAGGTCGATGCCGACCAGGCCGAGCAGCAGACCGATGAACAGCGAGGTCAGGCCACGCAGCGTCGATTCGCCAAAAGCCGCCGACACGGTCATGAAGGCAAGCACCATCAGGCCGAAATATTCGGCAGGGCCGAAAGAAAGCGCCAGCTTCACCACCGCCGGGGCAATAAATGCGAGGCCGATGGTTGCGATCAGACCCGCAACGAAGGAGCCAATGGCGGCAGTGGCAAGGGCGGGACCGCCACGCCCGGCGCGCGCCATCTTGTTGCCCTCCAGCGCAGTGACGATGGAAGAGCTTTCACCTGGCGTGTTCAGCAGGATCGACGTGGTCGAGCCGCCGTACATGCCGCCATAATAGATGCCGGCGAACATGATGAGCGAACCGGCAGGATCGAGTTTGTAGGTAACGGGCAAGAGCAGCGCGACCGTCAGCGCCGGACCAATGCCCGGCAGGACACCGACGGCGGTGCCCAAGGTCACGCCGATCAGCGCGTAAATAAGATTCATCGGCTGCAGGGCAACCACAAGCCCGTGCGCCAGAAGCTCGAACGTCGTCATGGGCGTCGTCCCCTAATTCCGCTCAAAACAGGAGATGTTCGAGTGGGCCGGCCGGCAGCGAAAGCGACAGGCCACGCGCAAAGATCACCCAGATGACGTAGGCAAGCACGATGCCGATCGGTATCGTCTTCCACAAAGGCCCTCTGCCGAACGCGCGTGCAGTGGCTGCAAACAGCAGTCCTGTGGCGATCGAGAACCCGGCAACCTTCAAAAGCAGCATCTGCGCCGCCAGGCCGCCGACGATCCAGAGGATCGGGCTGATCTGCTGCTGCTCGCGCTCCGGGAAATCACCTCGCCAGGCCTCGACCGCCGTCCAGATCGCCAGAACGAAGAAAACAGCTGCGATCACATAGGGAAAGGTGGTCGGGCCGATGCGTGCGTAGCTCGCAGCACCGGCCTGCCGGGCCGTCGACCAGACAACCACGATGGCCACTACGGCCAATGCGACTGCGATGGCAAGCGCCGCCCAATCCGGGCGGCGCGACAGTTTTTTGGAAGTGTCTTGGCTCATTTGACCAGGCCGATGTCCTTCAGCACACCAGCCGTGAGCTCGGTGTCCTTCTTCAACTGCGTGGTGAACTCGTCACCAGCCAGATAGGTGTTCTCCCAGCCCTTGTCGGCGAGGATCTTCTGCCAGGCAGCGGACTTCACCATCTTTTCGATGTCGGCGAGGATCGCCGTCTTCTGCTCGGCGCTGATGCCGGGCGCCGCGGCAACCATGCGCCAGTTCTGGATGGCGACATCGATACCGGCTTCCTTGAAGGTCGGCGCCTCGACGCCTGGAACGGGCTTTTCGCTGGAAATGCCGATGAGGCGCAGCGTACCGGCCTTCACCTGCTCCGAGAATTCGCCATAGCCGGAGATACCGACCGTGACCTGATTGCCGAGCAGGGCAGCAAGTGCCTCGCCACCACCGGAAAAGGCGATGTAGTTGACCTTGGTGGGATCGACACCAACCGCCTTGGCGATCAAGCCCGCAGTGATGTGATCGGTTCCGCCGGCAGAGCCGCCACCCCACGAGACCGAGCCCGGATCGGCCTTGAGCTTGGCGATCAGACCGGCCATGTCCTTGATGTCGGAAGCTGCCGGCACCACCACCACTTCATATTCGCCGGTCAGGCGCGCGATCGGCGTCACCTGATCGAGCGTCACCGGCGAATTGTTGGTCAGGATGCCGCCGACCATCACATAGCCGCCGACGAGCAGCTGCGAAGCATCGCCATTGGCCTGGTTGACGAATTGCGCAAGTCCGATGGTACCGGCTGCACCGGGCACGTTGGTCACCTGAACGGAGCCGGAAATCTTCTCGTCCTGCAAAGCGGTCTGCATGGAACGCGCGGTCTGGTCCCAGCCGCCGCCAGGTGCGGCCGGAGCCATGATCTTGTAATCGGCGGCGAAGGCCGGAATGGCCATCACGCTCGCCACGATGGTCGCCAGAAGGAATTTCTTCACGGTCTCTCTCCCTTGAGACGCCGCCCATTGGGGTCGGCTGGCGTCATGTTCGCATTGGTTCGCGCCGCACGATCGGCGTCGCGTCGAGACAACCCTGGGAGAATGATGGTTTGAGCGACTGCCACCGAAGGCTGCTGCCTTCAGCACCGTTGTGGTCCCTCTCCTCCCAGACCTGCAGGTCCAGCCGCCTCCAACAGCCAAACCGACAGAAATGCTAACCGAGCAAGCTGACATCTGACTGACATCCTGCCCGCAGGGCGATCATGACCCAAACATGATGCCTTTGCCACCGCTTCGTGGTCAGCGGCCCTGCAGGGCCGCATTCCAGCGTTCGACCAGGCGGTTGCGTTTGACCTGGTCGAGATAGACGAGAAGACCGGGGCTTACCGGAACCGGCCGCAGCTGCGCGCCCATTGTCGCCTGGATGGCATTGGCCGTGTTTTCACCGGACACATCCGGATTGACCGCGGCGATGTGCAGATCGCGCGCCATGATGGTCTGCCCTTCCGCCGACATGAAGTAGGCGAGCAGGGCACGCCCGAGATCCGGCGATGCCGCCGCCTTCGGCACAAGACCGATGCGCGACATGACAACGGTATAATCCTTCGGCATGACGATGCCGACGTCAGGATTGCGCGCTGCCCAATCCGTCGCGTAGGAGCCGAGGATATTGTAACCCAGCACCGCGCGGCCATCGGCGATGCGTTGCAGGATCGCGGCACTTCTCGAATAGAGCTTCACGCCGGCCTTCCCCATGCTGCGGATCACCGACCAGATGTCGGGAAACTGCTCCTGGTCGCGCGCCATGAACATGAAGCCGACGCCGGAGCGCTCGATGTCGTAGGTGGCGATCTTGCCCTGGACCGCGTCTGCATTGCGCTCGAGATAGTCGACGAACTGCGCGCGCGTCGCCGGCGGCGAAGCGTTGCGGAAACTCGGCTTGTGGTAGACGAACACCGCCGGTTCAAAGGTCAACGCGTAAGCGGTGTTGCGCCAGTTCGCCCAGCGCGGCCAGCGCGCGCTCATGGGCATGTTGCTTTCCTGCGCATAGCCGTCATTGGCGAGCTTGACCTGCAGGTCCATCGCGGACGAAAAGGCGACGTCACCGGTCTTCTGGCCAGCGTTGGTCTCGTCGATGATCCGGGTGTAGATATCGCCGGTCAGCAATTCCTCATAGCGGACGGCGATAGCGGGATTGGCGCGGCGGAACCCCTCGATCATCCCCTTGGCCAAAGGTGCATCGAGTGCCGAATAAACGACCAGCGTGCGCGCGCCGGTATCACCGTTGAGAGCAGGGAAAAGCGTTGTCTCAGCCGCCGCAGGCCTCGAAAACAGAACCAGCAGGGCAAAGAACAGAGAACGCATGGCGGCCAACTTGCCCGAGCCCGCGATCATCCACAAGCGTCGCTCGTTGCGGCGGTTTGCTGCGCACGAAAGTCTGCCAGCGCGGAATGCGGTCAGGATGGATCGGTACTCCGCCTGTCTCTTTGTCTTTGCGCATGATCTTCATCCGAAAAGTCTGCAACTTTTCGGGATCATGCTCTTTACCTTGCGCATGATCTTCATCCGAAAAGTCTGCAACTTTTCGGGATCATGCTCTAGGTTCGGCAAAACGATTTCGGCGAGGAGTTGCGTTGCGCATTCTGGTGGTGGAGGACACGCAGACCCTGGCCGATGGGCTTGTGGCCGTGCTGAAAGGCAGCGGCTATGCGGTCGATCATGTCATCGATGGCCTATCGGCACTGGCCGTGCTCGCGGCCGAGCGAGTCGACCTGGTCATTCTCGATCTCAACTTGCCTGGCATGGACGGGTTGCAGGTTCTGCGGAACATCCGCGCCCGCCAGGATGGGCCGGGCGTGCTCATCCTCAGTGCACGTGCCGACCTGCACGACAAGATCAAAGGGCTGGATCTCGGCGCCGACGACTACATGACCAAACCGTTTGACGTCGATGAGCTGGAAGCGCGTGTGCGCATGCTGCTGCGACGTCATGCAGGACTGAAATCGTCGACCGTCTCGTTCGGAGAGGTGGCCTTCGATCTGACCTCGCGCAGTTTTTCCGGCGGTGGTCTCCCGCTCGACCTGCCGGCCCGCGAGGTCAGTCTGCTGGAAACGCTGTTCCTGCGCGCCGGCAAAGTGGTGACGAAACAGTCGATCCTGGAATCGCTGGCCGGTTTCGACGAGGAGCTATCCTACAACGCCATCGAGCAATATGTCAGCCGGCTGCGGCGCAGGCTTGCCCCTTACGGAGTGACCGTGCGGACGGCGCGCGGCATCGGCTACTATCTTGAGAAGGTGTAGCCAGGACATGGGGGATACCCGCTGATGGCCGTTGCCGCGCCCTATTCGCTGCGCCGCCGGCTGCTGTTCTGGCTGCTCGTGCCGCTGATCGCGATCGGGCTGATCGCCCTGCTCGACACCTGGCGCGAGGCGATCGGAACGGCAAATGCCGCATCGGACCGCGTGCTTGCAGGCTCGGCACTGGCCATTGCCGAGCGTGTTGTCGTGTCCGAAGAAGGTATCCTCGAAGTCGATATCCCCTATGTGGCGCTGGAAATGCTGACGTCGGCCGCACAGGATCGGGTGTTCTACCGTGTCGACAGCCCGCCCGGTACGTTCATCACCGGTTACGAAACGCTACCGACGATGCCAGCGCCTCCGCCGGAAAAAGCCCAGTTCTCCGACGCGACCTTTCGCGGCGAACCGATCCGACTGGCGGCGCTTGCCCGTTCGGCCTCGACCGGCGTCGATTCCATCCCCTTCGTGGTCACCGTTGCCGAAACCACGATTGCCCGAACCCAGCTCGCCCAGACCATCCTGCTGCACTCGGCCCTGCGGCTGACGGTGCTGATCGGTGGCGCTGCCCTGATCGCGTGGTTCGCCGTCAACGCCTCGCTGCAGCCGCTTTATCGGCTGAAGGCGGCAATCGCCGAACGCAGTCCCGATGACCTTCATCCCATCGATGATCGGGTGCCGGGTGAGGTGCGTGGGTTGGTCGAAACGGTGAATTCCTTCATGGTGCGGTTGGGCGCGGCCCTGTCTGGCCTGCGCAACTTCACCGGCAATGCCAGCCACCAGCTGCGCACGCCGATGACCATCGTGCGCACGCAACTTGCGCTCGCCAGCCGCGCAAGATCGCTCGAAGAGGCCAAGTCTGCCGCCCAGACCGCCGACGCGGCGATTGTGCGCGCGGAGCATGTGTTGTCGCAATTGCTCCTCCTGGCACGCATTGAGGCGGCTGCGTCGGACGGTATCGATGCAAAATCGGTCGACCTTGCCGCAATCGCCATGGAGAGCGTCGTCGACCGCGTGATGAAGGCAAACGCTGCAGGCACCGACCTCGGCTTCGAGGGCGGCGACCCTGTCCTGATCCGGGGAGAAGCGCTGCTCGTGGGCGAACTGGTCGGCAATCTCGTCGACAACGCCATCGCCTATGCCGGCAGCGGAGCCGAAATCACGGTCCGTGTATCGGGCGGGCGAGAAGCAGTGCTGGAGGTCGAGGACAATGGCCCCGGCATCGCGCCAGACAAACTCGCGGCAGTGCGGGCGCGGTTCTCGCGCGGTGCGGGCGCCGACAAGCCCGGCAGCGGGCTCGGGCTGCCCATCGTCGAGGAAATCGCCGAGCTGTTCGGCGGCAAGCTGACCCTTGCGGTCGGTGCGGGCAGTCGTGGACTGAGGGCGCTGGTGGCGTTCCCACCCCTTGACCCTCCAACCGCAGCCGCACTAAGCGAAGGACAATTGCCCACGAAGGACCGCCCAGCATGACAGTTTCGCGCGTATTGTCGGATGCTTTCATTCCCGAACTGCCGAACTACTACCG
>VFQQ010003257.1_pt1 | contig 16175 bp, 19 predicted proteins | sample 3512341 | NCBI WGS metagenome assembly VFQQ01 (sample SAMN10412373, study PRJNA504923) | tailings metagenome | isolation source: Relicate 2 Philex TSF1 revegetated site | place: Philippines: Tuba, Benguet | collected 2017-08-29 | reverse complement strand
CCTACAAGCAGGGCCAGTATCGCGACTGGGATGCCCCGGACATGGCCAGGGCGGTCGGCGCCGAAATCGCCCGCCTGACCGAGGAACTCAAGGCCCTGGAGGCCGCCGGCAGGGCCTGATCCCGCCTGTCCTCCCCTCGCGACCCTTTTCCGGCCTGAATTCCGCCGCTTTTACAGCGCAGGAATCCGGTCATGACGCCGTGTAGGGTATCGAGATCAACGATGAGCAGGACATCTCCGCATGTTCGCCTCCCTCGCCCTGCCCAGTTTCGCGGCCCGGCTGGACACCACCCCGGCTGACCGCAGCATGAGCGATATCGACACCGCCCTGATGCATCGGGTCGCCCGCGGCGATCATGCCGCCTATCGCCTGCTGGTCGACAAATACCTGCGCCATGCCGTCACCGTGGCCTATCGCGTGCTGTTCAACCGCACCGATGCCGAGGAAGTGGCGCAGGAGGCTTTCCTGCGTGTCTGGCAGCATGCCGCGCGCTGGCGTGCCGATGGCGGCGCCAGCTTCAAGACCTGGCTGAACCGCGTGGTGGTCAACCTGTGCATCGACCGCAAGCGCAGGCCCGGCATGGCGGCGCTGGATGACAAGATTGATATCGTCGACGAAGACGGCGCGACGCCCTACGAAGACCGGCTGGCCACCGAGACCAGCGACCATGTCGCCCTGGCCCTGCAGAAGCTGCCCGAACGCCAGCGCGCCGCCATCCTGCTCTGCTTCTGGGAAGGCGAGAGCAATATCGACGCCGCCAAAACGCTGGATATCAGCATTGGCGCATTGGAATCCCTGCTGATCCGCGCCAAGCGTGCGCTGCGCGACGACCTGCGCGCCACGCTGGGACCGTCCAATCTTTCCGGGGAGTAGACGCCATGAATCTCGAACGCTTCACTGAACTGCTCGATGCTTATGGCGCCGATCTCGACCGCTGGCCGGCCAATGAACAGGCCGCCGCGACCGCGCTGCTGACCGACCGGGCCGATGCCCGTGAAGCGCAGCGTCGGGCCGCCGCAGTCGACACCCTGCTGCTGCGCGCCGGCCTGCCCGAAATCGAACCGAGCGATGCGCTGCGCCAGCGCGTGCTGGCCCAGGTCGCCCAGTTGCCACCAGCCATCATGGCGCCGGCCACCGACTGGCGTGCGCAAATCGCCGAAGCACTCGCGCTATTGTTTCCGACCGGACGTCGCATGCCGCAGTTTGCGGCTTTCGCACTGGCGCTGATGATCGGCATCAGCGCTGGCTTCGCCAATTTCGGCCTGATCGATGCGCAGGATGCCGACCTCGTCACCGTGCAGATAGCCTCTGCCACGCCGCTCCTGAGTGAGGACTAAGCCCCCATGTCCGATACCATGACACCGCCGCCCGCAAAATCGAAGCTCAACCGCTGGCTCGCCGCCGCACTGATCGCCTCGGTGGCCATCAATCTCGGCTTCGCCAGCTTTGGTGCCGTGCGGTATTTCAAATACCGTGAATTCGCCGAACGCCGCGGCTGGCAGATCGAGGACCAGGTGGCACGCCGCCTGCCCGACAATGCGCAAGAGGCTTTCCGCCGGGCCTTCGAGGAAGGCCGCAAGGGCGGCAATGTCTCGCATCACCAGATGCGTCGCGACCTCGCAGCTGCTCTGGGCGCTGAGCCTTACGACCATAACCGCCTGGCCGCCGTGCTGGACGAACATCGCCGCCGGCTCGACCAGCTGCAGGCCGGCATGCAGGCCGGCATGCTCGCCGCCGCCGACGCCATGACGCCCGAACAGCGCGAGGCGTTTGCCGAGCGCATGCTGCGCCGCGGCCCAGGTCCTGGTCCGGGCCCCGGCCCTGGTCCAGGCCCGAAGCATATGCGCGGCGAGATGCCGCCGCCCCCGCCGCCTCCGCCCCCGCCGCGAGACTGAGGTAATCTGAACCACGACGAACCAGCCTGCACCGCTTGTTTCGGCAGTGCGGGCTGGTTAGCGTGGATGTTCCCGAAGAGACGTTCTGGGGTCATCCATGCTCAATGTCGTGATTACCGGCGGTGCCGGCTTTATCGGCCAGAAACTGGCAGCAGAGTTGCTGCGCCGCGGCAAGCTGACCGGCCCGAGCGGCCAGCCGGAAGAGATCGGCCATATCACCCTGTTCGACGTGGTGAAAGCAGCCGGCCCGCAGGATCCGCGCGTGACCACGGTGGCCGGTGATATCGGCGACCATGCCGAGATTCTGAAACTGATCGGGCATAACACCCATTCGGTGTTCCATCTCGCCGCCATCGTGTCCTCCGGCGCCGAGGCTGATTTCGAGGGTGGCTATCGCGTCAACCTGGAAGGCACGCGCAACGTGCTGGAAGCCTGCCGCGCCATCACCACGCATACACCGCGCCTGGTCTTCGCTTCCTCGGTGGCGGTCTATGGCGGCGACGACCTGCCCAAGACCGTGACCGACCAGACCGCGCAGCGCCCGACCACATCCTACGGCGTACAGAAGCTGAGCGGCGAGCTGCTGATCAACGATTACAGCCGCAAGGGCTTCGTCGATGGCCGCAGCATCCGCCTGCCCACCATCATGGTGCGGCCGGGCAAGCCGAACAAAGCGGCCTCGACCTGGGCCAGTTCGATGATCCGCGAGCCGCTCTCGGGCGTGGACGCGGTCTGCCCGGTGCGTCCGGACAGTCCGATGGCCTGCCTGTCGCCACGCCACACCATCGATGCCTTCATCCGCGCGCATGACCTGCCGGCGGAAAAGTTTGGCAAGGATCGTGCGCTGCTGCTATCGGGCATCCGCGTCACGGCCGGCGAAATGGCGGCAGCGGTGGACCGCGCCACGCCGTCGCTGAAGGGCGCCAACCGCAAGGTCGGCACAATTCATTGGACACCCGACGCGGCGATCCAGAAGATTGTCGATGGCTGGCCAGGCGCGACCTCATCGGAACGCGCCAAGACGATGGGCTTCACCGTCGATGCCAGCATCGATGAAATCGTGCAGTCTTTCATTGCCGACGACCTCGACGCCCAGATCAAGAGTTTGCAGTCGTCGTAAGTTTTAATCGTCGTCGTACCCGCCCAGGAATATCTACTTGGCGGGTACCCAGTCTTTCTATCGCATGGATTCCCGCTTTCGCGGGAATGACGAGAATATTGTACAGAGAGAAAAACATGACCAAGCCCTCCCCCGAAGCCCTTGCGATGGTGAAGCAGCTGATCGAGATGCCGACGGTCAGCCGCGATTCCAATCTCGACCTGATCCACTGGGTTCGCGACCACCTGAAGTCGCTTGGCGTCGAAGCGACGCTGGTGCATGACGCCACCGGCAAGAAGGCCAACCTCTATGCCACGCTGGGCCCGCAGGACAAGCCTGGCATCGTACTGTCAGGCCATACCGACGTGGTGCCGATCGACGGCCAGGACTGGGAAACCGATCCGTTCAAAATCACCGAGAAGGACGGCAAGCTGTTCGCGCGCGGCACCTCGGACATGAAAAGCTTTGTCGCCGTCGCGCTATCTTATGCGCCAAAATTCCTGGCGCAGAAGCTAGAAACGCCAATCCACTATGCCTTCACCTATGACGAGGAAGTCGGCTGCCTCGGCGCCAAGCGCCTGATCGAAGTTCTGCGCGACATGCCCGTAAGGCCGAAAGCCTGCATCGTCGGCGAACCAACCGAGATGCAGGTGATCGCCCAGCACAAAGGCAAGAAAAGCTGGCGTGTCGATGTGCGCGGCTTTGAATGCCATTCCTCGCTGACCCATCAGGGCGCCAATGCGGTGGAAGCCGCCGCCGAGCTGATTGCCTTCATCAAAAGCCTGGCGCGCAAGAAGCGCGACCACGGCCCGTTCGATCCTGAATTCGCCCCGCCCTATACCTCGCTGCATACCGGCACGGTGAATGGTGGCACGGCGCTCAACATCGTGCCGAAGGATTGCAGTTTCCTGTGGGAGATCCGCTACCTGCCGCAGGACGATGTGGATGCACTATTCGCCGAGGTGGTGGCCTTTGCCAAAAACAAGCTGGAACCGGAGCTGAAGGCGATCGATCCGAATTGCGGTTTCACCTTCACACAGATTTCGGAATTCCCGGGTCTGGCCACTGACGACCGCGCCGGTGTGGTGGAACTGGCCAAAGCACTGACCGGGGCCAATCGGGTGCAGAAGGTGGCTTTCGGTACGGAAGCCGGCCTGTTCTCCGAACTGGGCATTCCCACCATCGTCTGTGGTCCCGGCAATATCGAGCAGGCCCACAAGCCCAATGAGTTCATCGAACTCAGCCAGATCGGCCTGTGTGAGGCTTTCATGGAGCGGTTGCTCCAGCGCGTGAAAGTCGGCGGCGCCGCCCTGCCGGCGGAATGACTCGCAATTACAAATAGCGCAGCCCTGCCCAGTCTTTGGGCAGGGCACACCCTTACTGCATAGCTGCGTTGTGACGGCCGCCATGGTGCGGCGCAGCATTTCCTGTTAGACAGCGCGCCTCCGCAGGAACAAAGCGCCGTCATGACCTTCAGTCCCGCTCGTCATCTTGTCCCTCTGTATCAGACCAATCTGGATGCAGCGGGTTCTGCGCGACAGCAGGCACAGTCTGCGCCAGTGCGTGACTTTCTGGACTATTACATCGGGATCCATCCCTGCGATGCGCTGCCGGCGCGGGCCGTCTTCGACCCCACCGCCATCCCGCGCCTGCTGCCGCATCTGGTGCTGACCGAAGTGGTGCATCAGCCTGATGCCTCGCGTCCCCGTTTCCGCATCAAGGTGGCCGGCGAAGAGGTTGTGCAGGCCATGCGCATGCCGCTGATCGGCCGCTTCCTGGACGAGATCGCCAATACCCATGAGCCAACCGCACGCTTCCCGATCGAAAGCCGGCACAGCGTGGTGGACAATGGCTGTCTGGTTTATCGCCGCGGCCACCCGCGCATGCGTTTCTCGCTGGATTATGCCGAAGTCGAATACGTTCACTGCCCACTGGCTGAGGACGGCGTTACTGTCGACCATATCGTGACAATCAACTATTATAAGGGTCTCGAGTCCGTTACGGGCTGACCCGCTTGCCACTGCATCCCAATCTCGCCGCTCTCGAGGCTGCACGTGCTGCCGCAGACAGTCGGGTATTGCGAGATTTCCTGAACTACATGATCGAGATACATCCGGCAGACCGGTTGCCTGCACGTGCCGATTTCGACCCCATGGCGCTTCCATATCTGCTGGGGCATCTGGTGCTGGTGCAGGTGGAGCGCCTGCCGGAAAACCGCATGCGCTTCCTGGTGCGCGTGGCCGGCGAGATGGTGCTGCGGGCGGCACCGGTGCCGCTGATGAACCGCTATATCGAGAGCAGCGTCAATCTGCACGCCGCGCCTGACGAAAGCGAATCCAGGATCGTCGATGTGCGCCGGCAGGTTGCGGAGACGGGGATTGCCCAGCACTACTACGGCAAGGTCAACATCCCTTTCCGCTTCAATTTCGCCGACATGGAATACCTGCATTGCCCGCTGGCCGACAATGGCGTGACGGTGGATCGTATCCTGTCCGCCTTCTACTACCACGGCGCTCCGGACAACTAGGCGACCGGATCGAGCGCCAGCTGCGATGCCACGGTCAGCAATGTGCTGGTCTGCTCGGTGATGTCTTCTTCGGTAACGGTTTCGATCTGCGGCTGGTTGGCCTGCAGTAACGGCGCGGCCCCCGATGTGGTCTGGGGCTGCGCGCCCTGTGGCATTTGCGGCAGGCCTTCGCGCGCCTGGCGGCAGAGCTGATGCATGAAATCAAGCTTGGAAATCGCCGCGGGACTCAGCACGAAGGGATAGAAATCCTGCTGGCCCATCGAGCGGTTGAGACTGTTCACTGCAAATGTCACCGGCAGGAAAGCTTCGATCAGCTGTTCGACGGTCTCAGCATGATAGGGATCGAAATCGACCCGCACACCCAGCTCCTCGCCGCGACTGATACGTGGTTTCACGCGCAGGCCAAAAGCCGCAGCGGTTTCCAGCGTATCGACGATATGCATGTAATGCGCCCAGGTTTCGGCAAAGTCCTCCCAGGGGTGTACGGCCGCATAAGCGCTGACATAACCCTCTTGCCAGCCAGCGGGCGGACCAGCCTCATAGTGCTTTTTCAGCGCCTCGCCGTAATCCTGGCGTTCGTCGCCGAACAGGCTGCGGAACGTGGCCATTGTCTCGCTGTTGTCGCCGGCGCGACGCACCAGCCGTTCCCAGTAGTAGTGACCGACCTCATGGCGGAAATGTCCAAGCAGCGTGCGGTAAGGTTCATGCATCTGCACGCGGATGCGCTCACGCTCGGCATCGTCGGCTTCGACCAGGTTGATGGTGATCAGACCATTGTCATGCCCGGTGATGATGCGTGGCGCAGAGGAGTCAGGCGGATCGGCCAGGAAATCGAAGGCAAGACCTTCTTCCGGATCCTCGTCGCGATTTTCATGTGGCAGATCGAGCCGCAGCAGCCCATGAAACAGCCGGTGCTTGGCGCTTTCGATACGGCGCCAGTTGGCCATGTTTTCCGGCACGGACAAATCCGGCACCGTGCGGTTATGCGCGCAGGCCACGCAATAGGGCTCGGGATCCACCGGCGCACCATCCGCCTCGGCCGGCACCAGCCAGTTGCAGGCGTCATGCGCGGCGTTGCAGCAGAAACGGTATGCCTGCTCGGGCGCTGCCAGCGCCTGCCAGGCTTCGACACCGTCGTTGCGCTGCGCCGGTTCCAGCGCGCTCAGCACGCCGGAGTCGGGCAGGAAGCCAAGGCGCCGCCCGCAGCTTTCGCAGCTGGTATTCTCGAAATACAGGGGCTGACCACAGGCCAGACATTCGAAGAGTTTCATGGATTTTGCCCGCCGGGCAGATATTGCCCCCGATGACAGACGATCCGGCTGAGCGTTAGTTCCGCATAAAGTCCGGAACTTGGCAGCGGTCCAACTGTTTTCTATGGGACTCAGCAAGGAGGCCGCATCATGGCTAGCAGCAAGAAGCTCGACCGCGCTCCGCACAAGGAGCAGATCAGGGAAGCCCGCCGCGAGGATCGCGGCACATTCGATAAGGAAGAGGAACTGGACGAAGCGCTGCGCAGCAGCTTTCCGGCCAGTGACCCGGTGGCGCTGACTCAGCCGACCACGGCGACGCCGTCTCTGCGCAGCGAAGCCGGCGCGAAATCAGCCGACAAGGCGCGCGAAAAAATCCTGAAGAAGCACAGCCGCGTCAACCTGAGCGAAGACAGCGAAGTGGAATACTGGACTGATCGCTTCGGCGTGTCGGAAGACGAGCTTCGCAAAGCCGTGCGTGAGGCCGGTTTCATTCCCGGCGATGTCGCCGACAAGCTGGGCAAGACCCTGTAATTATTCCCAGCGCGTCGCTTTCACCATCAGGCCGGTGGCAATGCCATAGACGATCATGGCGCCACCGGCCAGGGCGAACAACGTCCAGACCGGCGCGGCGCTTGTCGCCAGCCACCAGCCCCCGGCACCGACGATCACCAGACGGATCGTGCCACCCAGCACCGGGCCCAGCACTTTGCCCGCGCCCTGCGAGGCGAAATACAGGCAGAGCCCGAAACCGAAAAACGGAAAACCGAAACCCGCCGCAGTGAGATACTGCCGCGCAGCGGCGATCACCGCTGCGTCGCTGGTGAACAGGCCCGACCACAGGTCCGGCGCCACCACCACCACAAGTCCGACAAGGCCGAGCCCGACCGCCGCCACGCTGCCTGCGGTCCAAGCCACCTTGCGCGCGCGCAGGATATCCCTGGCGCCGATCGCCATTCCCACCATCGGTACGCTGGCGACGCCGACCGAGAAGGCAATCGGCACCAGCAGGAATTCCAGCCGGGCGCCGATGCCGTAGCCGGCCAGCGCGACAGTGCCGAAGCGCGCCACCAGGCCGGTGAAGATCAGCACGGTGAGCACGGTCTGCAGCGAAGACAGGCTGGCGAGCGCGCCAACGCGCAGGATATCGGCATACATCGCGCGGTTGGTTCTGAAACCGATCATGCTGAGCCGCAAGCGCGCGTCAGGGCGGCGCAGGTGGATGAAGAGGTAGATCGAGCCCAGGCCGAAGGCGATCACCTGCCCCAGGCCAATCCCGATCACGCCGAAAGACGGCACCGGCCCCAGGCCCAGGCCCAGCACACCACCGATGGCGATCTGCAGCGCCGACGCAACCAGCGCGACCACAGACGGGGCATTCATATTGCCGGTGCCGCGCAGCACCGAGGACAGTGTATTGAACAGCCAGATGCAGAGCGCGCCGCTGAACACCGTGTGGGAATAGAGAATGGCAAGCTCGAGTGCCCTGCCCTGTCCGCCCAGCAGGCGATAGATCGCCGGACCGAGCAGCCAGAAGAAAGCGGAAAAGATCGCCGCGGCGACCACGGCAATAATGATCGCATGCAATGCCAGTGTATTGGCGCGTGCCAGATCGCCGGCCCCAAGCGCACGCGCAATCGCCGAAGACACACCGCCGCCCATCGCGCCGGCAGAGACCATCTGCATCAGCATGATCATCGGGAAAGTCAGCGCCATGGCCGCCAGCGCCTCGACACCGAGCACGCCGACATAGGCGGTTTCGGCAATCGCCACGAGCGCGATGGCGAGCATCGCTACCGTGGTCGGTGCGCTGAGTTTCAGCAGCGTCGGCAGGATCGGCGCGGTGAGCAGCATTTCGCGCCCTGCCGCTGGCTTCTGGATCGTCGCCTGCCTATTCATTTCTGTGCCAGTTCGTCGATGCGGGCCTTCAGTGCGGCGCGCGAGGTTTTCAGGATACGGTCGGAAAGCTGCGGATCGCCGACGGCGCGAGAGAGAGCGACCGCGCCGGCCATCTCCGCCATCAACGAACTCACTGCCGGCTCCTCCGTCCCGGTCGGCAGATGCGCCTGCAGCCGGCCGGCAATGCCGCGAATGCCGTTGTCGAAAGCGGCACGGGCCGCCGGCTCAAGCCTTGGCATATCGGAAATCAGTGCCGCCATGGCGCAGCCGCCGCCCGGATTGTCGCGATGCTCGCGCGATACGTAACTGTCGATCCAGGTCTTCAGCGCATCAGGGCCGGTCTTGCCGCCGATGCGGGCAAGGAATTTCTGCCGCCCGCCATCGAACATGCTGCGGATAGCCTCGGCCACCAGGGCATCGCGTGAGGCGAAATGGGCATAGAAGCCGCCATGGGTGAGACCGGCTTCCCGCATCACTTCGGCCACGCCAACCCGTTCCGGCCCGCGCTCGCGAATGAGGCGGGCGGCAGTCGCCAGGATGGCGCGCCGGGTCGCCTCGCCTTTGGTCTCTGGTTTCGGAGTCTCCATGCCCGGGAGCAGAGCATAAAATATGATGACAGTCATCATATTTTATGGCCGCCGCAGCTGCCTGTTTCAGGGGTTGCGGCCTCAGCGGCCCCAAGCCAAGGTGCGAAGAATATGGTTCGGATTCGACAGGAGTAGATATGGCGGCGGAAAACCACGGAATTGACCTGGTGCAGCTGGTCGCCCTGCTCGGGGCGGGTGTGCTGGCCGTGCCCCTGTTCCGCCGCCTCGGCCTCGGCTCGGTGCTGGCCTATTTCGCCGCCGGCATCGCGATCGGGCCGTTCGGCCTGCGCCTGATTTCCGACCCGCAGACCATCCTGCACACCGCCGAACTCGGCGTGATCATGCTGCTCTTCGTGATCGGCCTGGAAATGCAGCCGTCGCGGCTGTGGAACCTGCGCCGTGAAATCTTCGGCCTCGGCGTCGCGCAGGTCATCACCTGCGGCCTGCTGCTGACCGGCGTGGGTATGCTGGCCGGCCTGAGCGCGCCAGTCGCCTTCATCGCCGGCATGGGCTTCGTGCTGTCGTCCACCGCCGTCGTCATGCAGATGCTGGATGAACGCGGCGACACCTCGACACCGCAGGGCCAGAAAGCCGTTTCGATCCTGCTGCTGGAAGATCTCGCCATTGTGCCACTGCTTGCCATCGTCGCCGTGATCGCCCCGACGGCATCAGACGATGGCGAGCCGCGCTGGGTCGCCATCGCCATTGCGCTGGCCGCCATCGCCGGGCTGGTCGCGGCCGGCCGCTGGCTGCTCAATCCGATGTTCCGCATCCTGGCGCAGTCGCATGCCCGCGAGGTGATGACCGCCGCCGCGCTGCTGGTCGTGCTGGGCGCTGCTTTGCTGATGCAGGTCGGCGGGCTGTCGATGGCGATGGGCGCCTTCCTGGCTGGCGTCTTGCTGTCGGAATCGAGCTTCCGACACCAGCTCGAAGCCGATATCGAACCTTTCCGCGGCATCCTGCTCGGCATTTTCTTCATCGCCATCGGTATGTCGCTCGATCTTGCCGTGGTGGCCAGCGACTGGCTGCTGATCGCCGCCGCCGTGATCGCCTTCACGCTGGTGAAATCCTTCGGCATCTTCCTGGTCGCCCGCCTGTTCGGCTCGAGCTGGCGCGATGCGCTGGACCGCGTCACGCTGTTCGCCCAGGGCGGCGAATTCGCCTTCGTGCTCTATGCCGCCGCGCTGGCCGGCGGCATATTCTCGGCGCATATCAATGCGATCTTCACCGCCACCGTGATCGTCTCGATGGCGCTGACGCCTGTCATCGCCGTCCTGATCCGGCGCTGCATGCCAACACCGGTCACGACCCAGTCGATGGATGGTATCGAACCCGCCAAGGAGCTGAGCGGCGATATCCTGATGATCGGCTTCGGCCGTTTCTCGCATATCGCCTGCCAGGGCCTGCTGGCGCGCGGCTTCAACCTCACGATCATCGAAAACGATGTCGAAATGATCCAGGCCGCCAGCACCTTCGGCTTCAAGATCTACTACGGCGAAGGCACCCGGCTCGATATCCTGCATGCCTCCGGCGCGGCGACCGCCCGCGCCATCATTATCTGCGTCGACAACACCAGCGGCACCGCCACGCGTATCGCCCGCATGGTGCGTCACGAATTCCCGCTGGCCAAACTCTATGTGCGCGCCTATGACCGCGGCCATGCGCTCGACCTGATCCAGGCCGGCGTCGACTACCAGATCCGCGAAACCTTTGAATCGGCACTGGCGCTCAGCACTGCTGTCCTGCGCGACCTCGATGTGCCGGAAGACGAAGTCGCTGAAGTGATGGCGGATGTACGCCGCCGCGACGAGGAACGCTTCGAACTGCAGCTTGCCGCCAGCGACGTGACGGCAGGCAACAACCTGATGTTCGGCAATGCGCCGAAGCCGACGCCGCTGACCACGCCGAAACAGCAGGGCCAGGTGATCGGCGACGTGCCGGTTCCGGCCGGTGCCACAAGCGGCGTTTCGGGCGAGGCCTGAGCGCCGATGACTGCCGGCAAGCCGCGCATCGTCATCACCTACTGCACGCAGTGCCAGTGGCTGCTGCGTGCCGCCTGGATGGCGCAGGAACTGCTCTCCACCTTCACGGAAGACCTGGCCGAGGTGGCGCTGGTGCCTGCCACCGGCGGCATTTTCACCATCGCCTATGACGACGAGATCATCTGGGACCGTAAGCGTGACGGTGGCTTTCCCGATGTGAAAAGCCTGAAGCAGCTGGTGCGCGACCGTCTCGATCCCGGTCGCGATCTGGGGCATATTGACCGCTAGGCCAACCCGGGCTGGATCGTATGCAGATTTTCGCCCAACTGCCGCATGGGACATTGGAGGTCACGGCCGGCACGATTGCCGGCCTGCCCGACCAGCGCCTGCGCCGGCTGGCGGATTACTGGTCCGTCCGCTGTCGGGACAGCAGGGTTCCTGCGCGTGCCAACATCGATCCGCTCGATTTTCCCGACCTGCTGGCCAACATCATGCTGATCGAACGGGTGATGGAAGCCGGCGAGGACCGCTACCGCTTCCGGCTGGCCGGCACCGATATCGCGCGCTTCACCGGCCGCGAACTGACCGGGCGCTTCCTCGATGACGTGGTGCCGGCCGACTACCACGCGTATGTGCGGCAGATGAACCGCGTGGCGCTGACCCGCCGCCGCCCGGTCTATTCCTCCAGCCTGTATCACGACCAGGGCGACTTCGTGAATGCGATCACCTATCGCCTGATCATGCCGCTCACCAGCAGTCCTGAAAGTACCGAACCCGACCTGCTGTTCGTCTGCCAGTTCTGGCAGCGCCGCGCCGAAACCGGCCCCTGGAACGGCGACTGGCGCAGCGTGACGCCCGAGATCCGGGTGATCGAGGCCAGCTGACGCCGGCAAATCCGCCCCGGCAACTCTCGCCATCTCTCCCCGGTGGCCCGGCAAAACTTTCCGGTTAACAGCGATTCACCATATTTCGTCGCAATGTGGATTTGCCGTAATCCGCGATTTTCGCGCTCCCCAGAGCACCGGCGTCGCATGGCATGTCGATTGCTTCTCCTGTCTGCAAGAGAACGAGGAGAGTTCACATGTTAGGTGCGATCGGCGGTTTCAATCCGCTTACCATGCTGGGTGGGATGGCAGCCGGCAAAGCCATCGATGCCGTCAGCAGCATCTTTGCTCCGGAACAGCCGGCGCAGACCGGCGAACTCAAGCCGGTGCAGTTGACCAAGGATCAGCAGCAGCAGCTCCTCGACTTCGCCAAGATTGAAGACGCCAGCAAAATGCGCCTGGCGTGGTTCGATCAAGAGCCTATGGCCCAGAATGCGGCCGATATGGATGCGCAGCAGCGCAGCCAGCTCGATGAAACGCTCCGCAAGAAAACGGAAGATCATGTGCGGGCCATGACCGGCAAAACGTCGGGTGGCCTGGTCAACATTGTTGCCTGAGGCGCGGCATGACCTCCGCAATATCCGGTTTTTTCAATAACCCCTACTACGGCATCAATCAGGCGAACGGCGTCAAGCCGACGGATCACGCCAAGAGCCAGGAAGACGCCGCCAAGCAGGGCGCATCCGGCCTGAACGCTGCTCCTGAACTGGGCAAGAACGCGCGCGAGGAATTCCTCGATTACGCCAAGCTGTCGGTGCCCGAGCGCATCCGCAAGCAGTTCCTCGAGAGCAAGGGGCTCGACGAGAAGTCGCTCGCCTCTCTGTCCGAAGACGAACGCAAGGCCATCGAAGACGAATTCCGCGAACTTCTGGAAAAGAAGTTCAAGGATGAAATCAACAAGAAGGGCGAACAGACCGGTCTGATCGCCAATATCCTGGTCTGATCATCGCATCACGGCGTTCAGGCCGCTGGCCTGCCCACCGTAAGTGCGTCGCGCCAGGCTGGATCCTCATCGATGAAGGCCGCTTCCGGCCCTGCGCCGACCGCGTCGAAAAACCGCCCGATAAAGCAACGGAAGGCGGCACAGAGCGCGATGTCCGAGATATTGGCATCGGTGAAGCCAGCCCTGCGCAGGATATCGATATCCGCCTGCGTGACCTGTGTGGCATCGCGGGCGACTTTCTCGGCGTAGGCCAGCATCGCAACGTCGCGTTCAGACAGCCCGGCCGAGCGGAAATCACGCTGCACCGCCAGTACCATCTCCCTGCTGCCGAGATCGGCGATCAGCTGCTTGCCATAGACCATCGAGCAGTAGGTCGAACGGACCTCGCGCGCGGCAATCAGCGTGATGATGCGCCAGTCGCGCGGGCTGAGGGTGAAGCCGCCGCGCATCGTGTTGACGAAATCGGTATAGGCCGGCAGCAGGTCCTCACGCGAGGTCAGGCACTGCGCCGCTGACATTACAAATCCCAGCTGCGCTTTCTGGGCGGCATAGATGCCGGCCACCTTTCCGGTCGCCTCGCCCTCTTCGATCGTCTTCAGATACATAAACGCTCCTGTTCATATCTGGCGCGGCAGGCAGAGCGCTGCGGCCACGGCGCCCAGCAGTGCCGCCAGGGCCGCTGCCGCGAAACCGGGGCCATAGCCCGCCGCCGCCGCAATCGCGCCAAGCAGCGCAATGCCGATGGCATAACCGCCCTGCCGTAAGACCGTGGCCAGGGCCGATGCCATGCCGGCGCGGTCGGCCGGCGCCTGCGCCACCAGCGCACCCGAGACCTGCGAATTGCTGAGCCCCGCGCCGCTGGCGGCCACCATCATCGCAGCCAATGCCCAAAACAAGTCTGCTTTTAGAACCGCCACCGCAGCCAGCCCGGCCGTGCCGACCGTCAGCAGCAGCATCCCGCCGGTGAAATTGGCGCGCCAGCCATGGACCTGCGTCAGCCGCACGCCCAGCGGCGGCAGCACCAGCATCGGCAGGGTTGCGGCCAGCATGGCGAGGCCGGCCTGTTGTGTGTCCAGCGCATAAGTCTCCAACAGCCAGAGCGGCAGATACACAAGTACCGCCCAGTAGCCGACCGACAGGCTGAACAGCAGGATGATGATCCCGAGCGGCGCCCGACGGGCGAACAGGGCCAGCTCCAGCATCGGCTGTGTCCGCTGCTTCTGCTGCAGGACCAGCAGCACGGCACAGGCCAGACCCAGCGCCATACTACTCCAGCGCCACAGTTTCTCTGTACCTTCCTGCAGTAACGCCTGCACCGGCAGGGCGATGGCCAGCGTCAGCAGCAGGACCCCGATCAGATCGAGCGGTCGCCCGATCTCGTCGCGGGTCTCACCGATCACACGCCGCACGGCATATTCGCTGAATGCGCAGATCGGCAGATTGACCAGGAATATCCAGCGCCAGCCGACATGCGCCGCGATCAGACCGCCCAGGGTGGGGCCGAGCGCCATCGCCGCACCGCCAGTGACGCCGATGATGCCATAGGCGCGCGCACGGTCTGCCGGCTGCGACACCGGATAGGCCAGCGATACGGCTGCCAGTCCGCCGGTGATGAAACAGGCTGCACCGGCGCCCTGCAGCGCGCGTGCCGCCCAGAGCGACGGCCCATCCCAGGCCAGACCGCAGAGCAGCGATGCCAATGCAAAGATGCCGTTGCCCGCCAGCAGCAAGCGACGGCGTCCGAAACGGTCGGCCAGCGCACCGGCCGCGAACAGCGTACCGGCAAACGCCAGGCTGTAGGCATCCATCACCCAGGCCGTGGCGCCGAGCGAGAAGCCGAGTTCGGCACGGATGACCGGCAAAGCGACGGCGGCAGCCGTGACATCGAACTGAGTGAGGCAGACAGCGAGCGACAGCACCCAGGCAGGTGCCATGGGATGAGCAAGCAGGCCGGCACGAGCGGCAGGAGCAATATCGGACATAGCCCACGCATAGCCGAGATATCGTCCGCGTGCGCGCGACACCGCTTCACACCATCATGAATTTCATTCATATTACGAAGATGCGCCCCCTGCCCCCCTTCGATGCCCTGCTGGCCTTCGACACTGCATTGCGGCTCGGCAGTATGACGGCGGCGGCCGCAGAGCTGGGTGTGACTCAAAGCGCTGTCAGCCATCGCCTGCGCCGGCTGGAGGCTTTTATCGGGACCGAATTGCTGGTGCGGCGCCGCGCCGGTCTTACGGCGACGCCGGCTGGTGCGGCACTGGCTCAGGGCCTGGGCGATATCTTCGAAGGCATGGCGGGTTTGCGAGATCGCAGCCGTCTGGCCGCGCGACCGGCGCGGCTACGCGTTGGACTGGGTGCTGCACTGGCGCAGCACTGGCTGGTGCGTCGCCTGCCGGATTTCGGCCGCCGTTATCCCGGCATCGAGATCGAACTGGTGATCTTCACGACGCGCGGCCAGGCCGAGGCACGCGGCAGCGACCTGGATCTGCGCATTCATTGGGTCAAACCTGACGAGGCACGCAATAGCAGCACGCAAAAACTTCTGTTCCGCGAACAGGTCTTTCCGGTCTGCGCGCCGTCCATTCTGAAAAAGCCACTTCGCGATCCGTCAAAACTGGTCGACCTACCCCTGCTGTACAAAAGCGCGGAGGCAGGACAAGGCCAGGAATGGGAATGGACCACCTGGTTCGAGCGGCTGGGGATCAGGGCCCGGCCGAAGCCCCGCTTGCGTTTCGAGGAAATTGGCCTGGCCATTGCGGCGGCGCTGGAAGGCGGCGGCGTGGCGCTGGGCCGTTCGCTGCTGGTGCATGATGCCCTGAAGGATGGCCGGCTGATCCGCCCGCTTGGGGATGGCTGGACGCTGCCGTCGGCCAAGGTGCATCTGGCACGCTGGCCGGCCGCCATGTCACGGGATGCGCGGTTGCGCGCCTTTGTCGACTGGCTGGCAATGGAAACGCATCGCACTGTCGCCGAACCCGGCGCCGCAGCAGCCTGACCCAAAAAGAAGAAGGCCAGGCTTTGCAGCCTGGCCTCCTCCGAACTCAGTCTGTCAGCGCTTGCTTAGAAGCGCATGCGCACGCGACCCGAGATGGTCCAGACGTCGAGG
>VFQQ010003255.1_pt1 | contig 16191 bp, 24 predicted proteins | sample 3512341 | NCBI WGS metagenome assembly VFQQ01 (sample SAMN10412373, study PRJNA504923) | tailings metagenome | isolation source: Relicate 2 Philex TSF1 revegetated site | place: Philippines: Tuba, Benguet | collected 2017-08-29 | reverse complement strand
AACCTATCTCGTAGCAGGTTAGCACAGGCATGCCTATAGCCTACCATCGCAAGGCCTGTGTCACAGCTAGTAAGCACACGGACTCCTAGGGTCTACGCATATGAATTCCACCAGACGCAACCACCGTAACCCTAACCCAAGGCTTAACCACCACAACCCTAAGCAAGGCCTATCCTGGCTCTTCCAAACCGTTACTGCTTAGCTAACCATGCAAGATGGCCCCGCACACTGCAGGAGTAGCAAGTCTGGCCACAGCAAGGATGCATACATGCACATCCGTGCACACTGGCATGCACTGGCATGCACATGCATGTATGCATAGACAACGCCCAAGGCTGCATCTCACACCCACGCACACAGAACGACACACGTGCAATGCCTGCTGGCAAGGCAACGACCACTACAAGCACCACATGAAGCAACACGTCACCACTACAACATGCCAACCTGTCCAAGCAACAACACGGTCCGTGCTCATGACCACCAACCATGCTTGGGCCGGGCCCTGCATTAAACTCGAAGAAGGCCATGTCTTTATGTCTGTGTGTGTGTGTGGGGGGGGGGGGGCAATGTGTGTGTGTATGCACAGTCAGCAGGTCAGAGCCTGTCACAAGCCGCGTGTCTCAAGTCCACCGTTTTCCTCTGTGTGTGTGGCTTTCTATGGCATCGAGTCACACTTGTCACATGTTCTAGAGTTCAGTCACACAGTCACATCTTCTGTGTGTAGTCATGCGGCCACACCTTCTGTGCGGCCAGGTCACACACTCTATGCATCCACACTTCCTGTGCGGCCACCCATGCCACACATTCTGTGCGGTCATGTCACACTCTCACGGTACCTCTAACACCTTTCTCAGGATATCTGTGCATGTGATGATACCAATCGGCATCTCGATCTCATCCACAATGTACAGCCTGTGAATACGGTGCTTGACTAGCAGCTCGATGACCTACGTGCGATACACACACACACACACACACACACACATGAGCGAAGGAAAACCTAAAAGCGCAGCATGCGAGGAAAGCTTGCGTGTGCGGGTCAATGCAAGGGGGTTGGGGGGCGTGCGAGTGTGAGACACACGCACAGGTGTGCATGACCCTCAATATAGAAGGTCCACGCGTATGAGAAACACCTGCCATGTGTGTGTGTGTGTGTGTGCGCGCGCTTACCTCCCCGAGTGTGTTTGTTTTCTTGCCCAGCACCAGCGCCTGCCCCACCTCCTCGCCAGGCGTGCGGGGTCTCTGTCTACTGATCCTATCTGTCACGAATTTGTGTCCTGCTGACCCCTCGACACCCTCCTCGTGCAGGCGATTGAACCTGCATTAAACACAAACCCACACCATGCAAGCACTCATGCCTCAGCAACACAAGGCATACATGTCTCGACACCCTCCTCGTGTAGACGATTGAACCTGTACAACAGAAGCCGGCGTGAAAGGCACACACTGTCGGCGCATGAGCTATGACAGTTCCCACACATTTGCACATGCGCCGCTGGCAGCACACCGACGCCTCGTGTAGATGATTGAGCGTGTAAAGGCAACACAAGGCATACGAAGTCTTTGGTCTGTGTAGTTTCACTGTGGACACAGGGCGCGTAAAAGGCTTTTGGGTCTTGCATTCGGGAACGGGGGGCTAGCAGGCAGGCCCGTTCAACACGCTAAATCTCCGTCGCGCGTAAGGGGCATAGGCGTGGTCTCGTCTGCCCCCCGCGAGCAGGGAGCGCGCGTCTGTACTGGTGTGCGCCTGTTCCTGTGTGTGTGTGTGCGTGTGTGTGTGTGTGTCTGTGTGTGTGTACACTCACCCTACGTACTCAGACCTGTGTGCCGCTGCAAGGTACTCGCCCACAGGAAGCGCCAACGCACCAAAGTGCTTACTCACGATTGTCCTGTGATACACACACACATACACACACACACACACACACACACGTTTGACATGTCTTAAGGGTGCGGTCACAACGGCACATCTCACTATGTGTCAAGCCGCTGTGATACACACACGCACAACCACAACCAAAGCCGCAGATACTGCCTACATAAGCACATCTCTCTAGGTGTCAAGCCGTGCGCGTGCCTATGTGTAACAGAGAGAGGGTGCGGGCCTGACAAGTGTGTGCGTGTGTGTTCTGAGAGGATTCGGCCTGTGTGTGTGTGTGTATATGTGTGTGTGTGTGTGTGTGCCTCACCGTAGGTCAGACATAGAGAAGTTGCCCAGGATCTTGCCATTGGGATCTAGTACAGCCAGGCTTGATAGACCCCTGTGTACACACACACACACACACACACACTTAGGCCATCGTCCCGAGCTGGCATGCGCCTGCAAACAGCTATATGCGCCACACACAAGAAACCGCACATGGGCTAAGGCATAGAGCGCCGCACACGGGCCCGTACGCACAGACATACGGCGCCGCACACGGGCCCGTACGCACAGACATACGGCGCCGCACACGGGCCCGTACGCACAGACATACGGCGCCGCACACGGGCCCGTACGCACAGACATACGGCGCCGCACACGGGCCCGTACGCACAGACATACGGCGCCGCACACGGGCCCGTACGCACAGACATACGGCGCCGCACACGGGCCCGTACGCACAGACATACGGCGCCGCACACGGGCCCGTACGCACAGACATACGGCGCCGCACACGGGCCCGTACGCACAGACATACGGCGCCGCACACGGGCCCGTACGCACAGACATACGGCGCCGCACACGGGCCCGTACGCACAGACATACGGCGCCGCACACGGGCCCGTACGCACAGACATACGGCGCCGCACGCGGGCCTACAGATAAATACACGGGCCCGCACACACACACACACATGCACACACATGCACACACACACAGAGAGAGAGAGAGACACTCACTTTTTGCTCATAATGTTCATGGCCTCAATGGCGGGCGTCTCCGGGTGCACCCCCTCCACACGTCTGCTGATCATACCCAGCTCTTCGACTGTGGCCTTACCCAGACTACCTAGCTTGGACTGGTTACGGTTAAGGAACCTAAGGACACAGACACAGACACAGAGAAACACAGATGTGCAATAAGGCACACACTGTGGCCTTACCCAGACTACCTAGCTTGGATTGATTGCGATTGAGGAACCTCAGGGGTGGACACACACACACACACACACATATGTCACACAGGAATCACACATGAGAAGACACATGGCATATAAACGCGCATGGACGCACAGACACGAGAACAGGTACACATGCAAGCATGCAGGGACTGGTCAGGTGGGCAGCTCGGTTGCTTGACCTAGGTGGGTATCTGCGGCGTTGGTTGTGTGTGTGTGTGTGTGTGTGTGTCTCACTTAATGATGTCACTTTGACTGATGATCTGTGTGATAGATCCTTGGTTGTTAAACAGGGCTACACGGTGCACCACGTGGCCCCTGCCAGCAGCGCCCCTGTGTACACACACACACACACACACACACGCACACACACATAAGCGACCCCTGCTCGCAGCACATGCCTGCTACGTGCTGGCTTGACGGCATCCAAGCAACGTAGCTACACGCACTGCTTGCATTGTTGACAACAACCTTGTTTATTGCTGCATGCACAGGGTTAGGTCACGTACGTGTTGCGCGGCTGCAGTAGGCCGTTCAGCACCAAGTCCATCAGAGAGCTGTTCGCCTGACTCGCGTGAATGAAGTCACCGTCAGTGCCTGCAGTGTGCCACGACGACACAAGACACGCATGACTCCGGCATACGCGCACGGCAGGAACAAAAGGCTGCGTAATGCCACGCGTGTGTGCGTGTGTGTGTGTGTGTGTGTGTGTATGTGTGTGCAGTGTGCCACCACATAAAGAGATGCCCTTTGCTGACATCTAATGGCCTGCCCAAGCACTCCAGTGTATGTGTGGTCACCATCACCATAGACTGTCTGTCTTGAGCCGTTTAAGGCTTAATTGCACGTTTTGTGCGTGTGATGATGACTGGTCTGATCGGGTCTCAAGGTGTGCATCTCAAGGACGCTGTGCGTACTGCACACCGGTGCTGTGCGTGCATGCAAGCGCACGTACAAGCACCACTCACCCATGTAAGCCAGGTCTTTGATCTTTGACTCGCCAAAGTCTGCACCCTTATCCTCCAACATACGCATGCGCTGTAGCAGCTTCACGTCGTTCATCGCTGTCAGGTCGACCTCTGCAAACGGGCACGGTTGGGACACAGGACACATCAGGTGCGTAGCATCAGCAGGGCAAGCACGCAGACCTGCACCTCACTATGCTGCAACCTGTGTGGCGGTCTCTTCTCCGCAAGGTGTGCCTTGGTCTGGGCCCACGATGCGGGCAGCCACAGTCAGTACACATGGTACACTTGGGTGCATAGCATCGTCACTAGCTGCGTCAGCACGGAGCCCAGCCTGGACGGGACCCGCAAGGTGCGTGGCGGTCTGTGCTCCACTGACACCGCTGTGTCTGCGCTGTCTGTTTACGCACCTGCCAGGAAGCTGTTGAGGATGTCCTTGATGTCCAGGAAGCCTGCGAGCAAGGTGCCCAAGGACAGCTCGTGATAACGAACCCATCTCTGACTGCTGGCCCTGTCAAGGCACACGACTGATGCCCCTGGCTGACTGCTGGCCCTGTCTGCTGATGGGGCCACTGCCTGTTCTTGCGGCCTGCCTTTTGCTCGCCTGGTTGCTAGTGCTTCCTCGCCAGTGCTGCCTGTTGAGGCTGCGCAAGGAAGTAAGGAGCTGTGCTGCGCAAGAGGGGTTGAGGCAGACCCCTGATGCAAGCCCATCTGCTGCAGCAGACCCCGCCGTGCCGGCGTTCCCAGCTGAAACATGACCCGCAAGGACCTCACCTAGGATGTCTGCTGGGTGCTCCGTGTTGTGGCAGTGCTGCTCTGCGGGCGTGCCCTCTGGCGTCACGACCACAGGTGCGCTGACAATCTTCTTGCCTGACAGTATCTGCGGACACGTCCCCAACGGCATAAGGCACAGCATATGCGTAAGCTCAGGCACAGGCGTGAGTGCCAGTGTGAGTCCACAGGAGACCCTGGGGCACTGGTCAGTGCCAGTCCGCAGTGGCAGTGGCACTGGCTGTTGCGTTCCGCAGCTTGCATCTGTAAGCCACGCCTCTTTGCTTGACCTGCGCAACACGCTGGCTGGAGCTGCGGCGCCTGCTCCGTCGCCGGATGGACCCGTGGACCCGGGCTGAGTGCAGAGCTGAGGCGCAGCTCCTGGGTATGGCGGGCGCTCTGCGCACGGATTGCTCACCGCTAGGGCCTGCTCCACGGTGCAGATGTCGTTCAGGACCACCATAGCTTGTGGGGCTGAGCTCTTCAGCGAGGTCAGCTTAGTTGATGACAGCAGGGCCCTGACTTCCGAACCGCGCTTGTTATCAGTCTTCTTGAATAGAGCGTCCATCTTGGCAAAGCTTGAGAAAGTTTGGGAGTGTTGGGACCCAGATTGGGAAAGATTGCGTGGACTCCGAGACGTGTGGGTGCAAGGTCCGTTGAAATGCGATTCTGTGCCCTCACAGACTGCAGTGAAGCAGTCTGCTTCTGTAGCGGAGGAACGTGCCTCTGCAGGGGTCGTGTGGGAGCACACTGTAGCTGCCTACGTGCTACCTACGGTATGCCTACGCACTGCTGCTGCCCCGTTTACGCATGTTTAAGGAAGCGAGGGCTTGCTGTGGACGCAAGGTTAACGCTTCACATGAACAACGAAAGAGCAACACAGGAAAGCAAAGCTGAGATGAGTCAAGGTTTACCTCTTTGTCCTGCGGTAACGACAACACCCCCTCTCTCTACGTACACACACATGAATCAAAGCATCCGTCAATGTGACGTCTAACGATATGAATCGAAGATGCAGATAAAATAGCCCACTACCACGCGGGCTACACATATACGTGTGCACATACCAATACCCTCAGCCTGTCCCCGTGCTGCAACATGCAGTGTGTCTGATGGGACATGCAAAATGACACCTCGATCCGCCACCCATGCACAGCCAAACGGCCATGGCTCGTGGCCCCGAGCCAGGCCCTGGTCATAAGGATGCAAGATGCTCTTATGCCAAACGAAGATGCATTGAAGATGCTACTATGCAACTTTGACAGACGGTGACAGTTGTGTGAGGCAATGTGCTGACATACCAGACATGCAGCAGAAAAGAGCACTTAACCTTACTACCCGCCCCGTTGAACAACCGAAGCAGTACGCAACACTTGCAACACTGTTCTTATTGTGTCATAGCATTTGTTGTACTTGGCTTCAGCAAGGAAAGAGCTTGTGAAGAATAAAAGCAGAGACTGCAGAGTCTTGCTCCCTTTTCATGGTGCATCGGCATCGCACACAGTGTGACAGCCATTGAATAGGGCCAATGTGCAAACCATCACAACACCGCAACACGCCCGTCTTTGTGTCCAACCTGCACCATCCTGGAGCAAACCATCCTCGTGTACACCCTTGTGTGCACGAGGGTGTCATACATATCAGACATGGACATGCGTGCCGGACGCAGCCATTGCATCCCCGCGGCCTCGCCGCGCAGCCTGTATCCCAACTGTGTGTAACCCTGCGGCCTTGCAGCCGCGCTATGCAGGTGTGCAGCTTGCAATACGTACCATACATACCCCATATGCCCGTGCGTGCCTCACGCATTTCAAAAACCGGGTTTTCTGGCGGCCAAGCCATGCAGCCTGACACCCAATTGCTCACAGCGCATCCGTCGCGACCATGGCTGCAGGCGTGGCTGCAGTTGTGGCTACAGCTGCAGCTGCGGCTGCTGTGGCCTGTGCCGCTGTGCCGTGCAGGCGTGAGGTCATCTGTGACCCATGGCTGGTGCTGACCCCTGCGGACATCTGTGTCAAGACCTCTGCTGCGAAGGAGTCTGCGTCGCGACCTGCGACACACACACACACACACACACACACACACACACACACACACACACACACACACAGAACTGTCATCTCGCACCATGCCGCATGGCCACACAGCAGGGAAGTAAAGCTACCTTGCTCTGCAGCGGGCGCGAAGTGCAACGAGTGAAGCTAGCACGAGCCAGCTATGCCCCCAATCTCTCACACATAGACAGGGCGAAGAAGTACAAGTACCATGCTCTGAGCGTGCCTGACACGCGCATCGATGAGCGGGGGTTTTGATGTGTCAGAACACCTACCTGTGGCGTGCTCCACCTCCATAGCAGCACTCTCCTTCTCCCTCTCTGCCTGATGTTCAATCCACTCCCTGACCTGACCCGCTGGGAAATAGTACCTGTGCGTGACAAATGGCAGGTGCATACAGTACGCCACGAGCATCAGCAGCTAGCATGCTCTGGTGCGCCTATGTGTGGTGTGTCCATCTGTCGTGCCTATGTATGGTGTGCTAGCTGCAGGGCCACCCATGTGTACGTGTATGTGTCCCTGTGCATGTGCATGTGTGTGTGCACGTGTAACTGGCTCAGCTACCCACTTTGTGCCATCATCCATAAGTCTGACAACAACTGCGTTGGCATGCTCGTCATCTGGCCCTACAACCTTGGCCCTACGCAAAGACATACACACACACGCACATATGCTCAGGTCTCCTCATGCCAGGCTGACCTCGAGCCAAGCTCTCCTCGGTGCTGCGCTGCAAGTGTTTGGTACTATGCTGTCTGTGTGTACAAAGGGCTACCAGTGTACTGAGAAAGCAAACACTAACTACACGTACGTACCTGTAGTACAGATCTGGGATATCGACTGCAAAGACTGGGCCTGGGATCTCCACAATCTGCAAGATACAAGACACATCGCAATACAGCAGCATGTAGAATACATCACAACACCCCGTCTAAAGCCGTGTGAGAGAAATACTCATGCACACGGCGCTGCGCCCTAGACACACCTGCGGTGAGCACAACTACACACTGTCTGTTCGTGGGTGATACTACTCATGCCGCCGCAGAAGTCTATGCTGTAATGGGTGCTGCGTACACTAACCTTGTTTACAATATCCACTACCGCACTGCGCTTAGTCACACCCTTGCTCGGCTTCTTCCACTTTCGCATTTGCTGTTTCAGAATCAGCAATCTTCCCGCACCCTGCTGTATAGCCTTGCTCGGCGCGGCCGGCGCCGTCCGCTTCTGCACACCGCCCTCAACCGGCACATGCACGTCAGCCACCCACTGCCTGTCCCCGGACTTGGTCTCCGTGCCCAGCCGCGACTTGCGGTGCTGCATCTGGCAGCTGGACAGCCGCGGCTGCAGCCCGCCGGCCGGCTCGCCCTTGCTGCTGGCCGGCTGGGCTGGGCCCTGGCTGGGCGCCTGGGACGGCCCTGCGGCGGCGCCCTGCTGCGATGGCCCCGCGGCGCCGGAGGGCGGGTACAGAAACTTGTGGAAAAACCGCCCTGTGAGCCCCGGCCCGCTGATAGGCTTGACCCCGCCGTTTGGCAAGGGGGCAAACACCCACACGCCGGCGGACGTGACCACCGGTAGCTGCGGCGCAGCTGGCCGCGAGCTGACCTGGGCGGTTGCCGCGGGGGCCGCAAGGTTGGGAGGGCCTGCTGCCTGGTCGCCCTTGCCCGCCTGCGAGCCTTGCGGTACGCCGTTGGGTGGTTGCTGGGGCTGTGTGGGTGCTTCCTTTGGGGCGGAGGGTGCTGGCTGGGCTGGGTGAGGCGCGCTGGGTGTCGGTTCCCTGAAACCGGGCTCATCGCCCTGCCTTGATGTGCTTGGTGCTACGGCTGCTGGTTTTGCTGCGGTGTGCGCGGCCTCGTGCGGCTGCTGACTGACTGTTGGCTGTGGCACATCTGGGCCGCTGGCAGTACCCGCGCGCTGACTGGCCTGTGGCAAGGGCGCGGCGGGTCCATTGCCCGCTGATAATTGCCTTGCTGCATCGCCAAGGGGCGCGGCAGCATCGGGTGGTGGCACGGGCCCTGCTTGCGGGGCCGGGGTGCTTTCGCTCTCAATACCCGCTGCGTCTGGAAGCTCCTCGGACGCGGTGTTGTCTTCGTCATCGTCCGCGGCCGTACGCGCGTCCTCCTCCTTGCTGCTGCTGCCAGGCAGCGAGAGGTGCACCGTCCCGTCGACGAGCCACTGGTTGACACAGTCTGCAGGGAAATAGAATTTGCGCGCGTCGCCCTCGAACTTCACGTGCAGGCTGTTGTAGTGCGACTTGTCAATGCCCTGCATAGCGAGGAACCAGGCACGGGGACACTGTTTGAGACGCGGACGCGCGCGGGATGACCAGATGGTGGGCTGGCTGCAGCGTGTGACCTGGTCAGCATATCCCTGCTGGGGCCGGACGCGCTGGGGGCTCCAGGAGGACAGGGAGACGTGGGGCGCTTGTGCCCTCCCCTGCTCCCAGAGGACCCCTTTACCCTGCTCTGTGCCACAAACAGCTGCATAGGCTCCTGTTAGCCAGCTGAGGCGCAGAATGCTGCTCCTGGCATAAGCCTGGGTGAGCTTCCAGCCAGCCCATGGGGGCTTACTCACCCGAACCTTCCCCTCTACAAAGTCCTTTCCCTTTGTCAGTGCTGGCTCGGGTATGGCCTCTGATGGAACCAGCACTGTCTTGTGCATCAGGGCTTTCGCAAGGGTCCTGAAAGCGCCCGGGGCTCGACCTTTCTTCTTTAGAATCGGCATGCTGGCTTTGGTGTTGCGCTTGCCTTATGGGAGGTACCTGCCTAAGATAGGGCGGTGCAGGGCAGAGATGAGTCGGGCTGGGTCGTCAGCGCAAACGTCAACTGTGTTAGCTCTCGCTCGCACGCACCCTTGCGCTTTTCTGAGCGTTGCAGAAGCCATACAGTGTGCTCAGGAGAAACCAGCGTGCAGAAGAGGCGCGGCACACATGTCGGCAAAAAAATCGTTCGTCATGGCAGAGCCCCCTCTTACTCTGCTGTGCGCAAGGCTGCGGGCTGTGCCATAGCAGCTTCGTGGCCTATGCACATAGAACAGGCTTCTGTTCGCGCGCGGGACCTGGGAGATGTTGTATTCGCAAGTTCTCCGCAGCGCGTGAGAAGCCACTTCTGGTCCTTTGCAATCTCTGTTGCCCTTGGTCTACGGCCTGAAACTTTGCACACAGCTTGGTTATGGTATATGACAGTCTACTAGAGCTTGTGCGCGGGTAAAGAGAGCACAGGTCGCATGTTCTTGGCTGTCTTGGACGCTGTAGTGAGATCACGCGCAATCCCACATACACAAGCCCACATACAAGCCAAGAGTGGCCAGAATGTGCATCAAACCGGCCTACATGAGCTTCCAAGTGTTACCAGTAAGGCGGGGGGGGGGCAAAATCACAGTAGTAACCATATGGATTGGAAAGCTCTGCCTGCAAAGTACAGATGAGCACTGCTTTGGCACGTGTCAAAAGTATGGCATACGGAGAAGACAAGGGGTCGCAGCCAGAGGGCTTGCAATAGGACTTGCAGTGTTGAAAGTGAGCAAAGCGACTTCAACGAGGGCATCGCAAGGCCCACGCAGGGCACACAAAAGCACAAAATGATGTCGCCCACAAGCAACTGTAAGCGAGGCCTTACACACCTCTGCGCATACATAAGTGCTTCAAATGCGTGCCATGAGGTCAAATGTCTGTCCTGCGCCCTGAAAACAGAAGACGCCTTGCATGTACTCCGCCGACGGCAAGCCAAGTGCTTCCCAAAGAGGGATTAAGCACTGGGAGCAATTCACTGCATCAACGCTATATCAAGCACACGACGCTCGTATGTACAAAGTCTGCACACGGATGACGGTGTACAGCCTCAGACTTCCAGCCTGTTTATGCTGTTACGCATGCGTGTATACGAGCACAAATCTAAAGTGTGGGCACAAAAGCGCATGCATGAATATATATGATGTCTTTATAGCACACACGAGGTAGTAAGCACCTTTATTCATACTTCCAATGCCAGCTTGCATACAACATGACGCAGGCGCGCACGCACACACACACACACACACAAACAGACATACAAACACATACATACGCACACACAAAGCGAGGAGCCTGTTGCTAAGTCATTAGCACCTCTTGCCTTTATTCATACCTTCATGCCACCTTATGTACAACACGCATGGCGCACACACACACACAACACACACACTACGAGCCCATGGCTAGGTAGTAAGAGCCCGTGTGGTCCTTGTCCATGCCCTCAAAGAACACGTGATCACCTGGATCGTAATCTGTTGGGATTTGTTCGTTGACCTGGGCAACCACCTGTTTGGCGGTTTCTAGCGACAGCCCGAACGTGTCGGTCAGCTCCTTGATACGCGTCTCCGTCTGCGCACAAGTGGGACACAGGTAAATACAGCAACCAGATACACGTGCTGGGCTTATACAGCCAGTAAGCACACATGCACATACAAACAAACAGTGAGGTACATACACAAGAGCTTGTGCCATACAGAGTGACATGGGCCCAGGTGCGCGGTATGCGGCAACAAATACACGTCCTCAAACACACACAGGCATACAAGCACACACAGAGGCACACGCGCACAAGCACACACAGAGGCACACGCACACATTCACACACAGACACACTGGGCTTATCCCATGCGCTGTACGCGTCAGCAAACTATGGGACATGCGTGCTTCTTTAAACGCGTAATAGGAGCGTAGGCCGAGTGGGCTGCACGCTTACACACACACGCGCGCACACACACCACAAGCGCACAAGCACGCCCGAACTGGCACACATACACCCCTGGTGGTATCAGCTTCGTGGTATGATACACATACACGCTTACATGGACAGGGCCAGCAAGAGCGCTAGACGAATACAAGCAGACACAGCTACCTCTCCCTTACTCATAGCATCGAGGGGCGCAAACCTCGTGATCACACACACTACATCACTCATGTATCTCAGTGTGAGATCATACAAGACATTCTGTCTCACTCACCTCTTGCTCGTCGTCCCTCGGCGCATGGTTGGCAGTATACACCCATGCAGCGAACACACGAAACGTCATAGGACCGTGTAGCGTGACCTCTAGGTCCATGTTCTGCAGACAAACAAGCACACCAGGACACAGCATGTGTGTATGTGTGTATATGTCAATGTAGTGTGCTTGCTAAGTCCATGTTCTGCAGACAAGTGGACCAGACACAGCACTATGAGTGGTACTATGGCACCTGAGAGTGATGTGCTTGTATGTGTGTGTGCTTGCATGCGTGTGTGCGTCTGTCTGAGCTGTGTGTTTGCGTGTGCCGTGTGCATGCGTGTGTATGTATCTGTATTTGTAGCTTCCAGAGCATACATTGGTGGAGCAAGTGCACCTCAGGGTCCTCAGGGTCTGACAGAACAGGGAGCAGCAGACATAAGCAGACGAGGTCAAACCGTAAAAGCTCAAGCTGTGTGTGTGTGTGTACGTGTGTGTGTGTCTTCACGTCTGTGTGTGTGTGTGTGTGTGTGTGTGTGTTTAAACCCAACACTCACATCATCAAGCATCACAGTTGCCTCACTCTCAGGGATCACCACACTATCCCAGATCATATCTGGCACCTCCAGATCATTAAAATTATCATCACGCCTCAAGATCCATTTAACTTTGATGTGTGTGATCACCCATGAGATCTGACGACCGAGGATATCCAGCACGTTGTGGACCTGCCAATTGATCTGCGATTAACAGAAACACACATGCGTGCATGTTTGCGTCTGTAAAGGGGTTTATACGCGCAGGTGGGAGGCGTGGGCCATGTGTATCCCACAGCGCTGCAAGGGTTCCCGCAAGGATACGTCACACGTGAGGCTCGTCGCATGCGCCCAGTTAGGTGCAGAATGAGCGGCCAATACGTTGTGCGTACCTGGTACAAGAGTCGCTAGCATGGTCTAACAATAATGCTGCTGGCGCACAAAAGCAATTGGGTGCACAATGCGCACACACGTACCTTGCTGAGGTTTGGGTACACAGCCTTTATCTGGCCCTCAATGTCGCTCTGCACGTTGTGAGGGTCGATTCCGTCTGGCTCCAGTATTGACTCAGGCACGAGGATGTTCACAGACTCCACCCTGTCTGCATTCTGTGCCCACTGGCCCACAGGCTGTGCGGCTTGCTCAGAGGGCACCCACCTCGGGATGTGCACGACCGCCCCTGTCGCGGCCGCGCACCAGTCCTTGCTAACTTGCCGCATCGCGCTGAGGGCTGCATACTCGTCCGCGCAGGCGCAATTGTAAGCGCTGAGAGCCTCTGGACCGGCTTGGTCGGGGGGCGGTGGCTTTCTCGGCTGCGATGGGAGGAGAAGCCTTCCCACCTGCGCGAGGATGGGCGCGGGCCACTCGGCAACCTGCTCCTGCTCCATTTGCACTTGAAGGCGCTCACTACCTTGCGTAGGCTTTAGATGGTGTCGGCGATGGTCTGGCGTGGGGCCGTTGATGGGGCTTGTGCTCCGTTGCAGTTTCACTCGTACCACCTCCTATCACTCCACTGCTGGCTGGGCGCACACATGCCTCTATCAGACGCGCTGAAACTCTATAGCAGCACCCCAGAACGCACACAGGCTCAAAGACAGATGTCTGCTGCAGCTTCCCAAGCGCGTCATGCCCAGCACGATGGCACGCATCACTGGCCTTCCCTGCCCTGGCCAATATAGCGAGGCTGCTCTTGCCATCGCAGCTCAGAAAGCCACCTCCACCCAATCACATGGGCCCAGAGGCCCTGAGCGCCTCCAAGAGCGCCTGCGTGAACGAGTGCGCAGCCTTGAGCGCGATGCGACTGGTCTGCACAGACTGGTGTGCAGTCGCATCACGCGAGCTTGTGCACGTTCCCGCCTGTACATTACCAGATACTGTGGCGGACACTACCAGATGCGCTTGGGCTCCTAACAGACACGATGCGCTTGCCCATGTGCGTCATCACATGCACATGGGCTGTAGCACATGCATATGCGATGTAGATTGGGCTTGTGTGGGCTAGTTAGGCTTGTTGATGCTTGTCTTGGCTTTCTGACTAGCTTGTGCAACATACCTGCACATATGTGTGTAAGCAAGCCGTAGTTTCGGCTATGGGACTACCCCGACTCCTGCTGCAGACTCATGCAGGCCCAACAAACGGTGGCTCTAAGTGCTACACACACACACACACACACACACAGAGAGAGAGAGAGAGACGGGCTTTCTTAGTTGACTTGTCCAGCTATGCAGTTCTATTGCACACCCCCTACCCCTAATCGTTTGCACCTTTGGGCCGCGCTGCCCATGCTGGTATGCTGCATGGTACGAGGAAAAATCTGGATGCTAGCCTACAAGTGCGAATAGGCACACATCTGACACACACACACACATAGACATGCATGGAGTGGTGCTCTACGCCACCTGCTAGCAATCACCAGCCACATAGCTCACAAAGCCCCCTAGGAATCACCTGCGGCTTAAGGCCAGGCTGTCCATGCTGGTATGCTGCATGGTCCGTTGGATGATCTGAGCGGTTCTATGAAAACGCTCTCAGTGGCACAAGTGATCACCGTACCGCACACACACATGCACACACACATGCACACACACACACACACACACACACACACACACACACGAACGTGTCTGATTAGGCAAAATAGCATTGTGCCCTAGGCGTCTCCGACCCCTACACAAAGCACGCTGGCCTATCTGTCCTGGCGCCAGCTGCAATCGGGGTGGGGTTGAGCATGTGTAGTGCCCAGGATGGCCCGTGTAGAGGGCAGGGCAGTGAGTACGCATGTTCCTATGTACTCGGGACATCGTGTCGGGACAGGATGGTGGCTTAGCAGTACGTGTGAGAATCAGAGAGGCTACATCCTCAACCTCCTGAGGACCTGCACCTCAGCTTTGTCAGGTTTGGAGGCCGGCATGCATAAGTATCAGTAAAGCGTCCTGCGTAAGGACAGGCGACCTGTGCGAGGACGAGCGCGGCCAACTCGCCAAGCAATCCATACGGCACCAAATAAGGTAGATAGCATCAGACAGGGACACTCGGGGAACTGCAATGCAAGGGACACTCTTGTCACACTGGCGCGCCGGACACATCAGCAGCGGGCCAATTGGCTGTTGCCCCGCAGACCAGCACAGCACGACCTTCAGGCCAAGCAAAAAGAGATGGTCGCAGGATAAAGCATCAGCAAGCACCAGATCAGAGAATGAGTTCAAAAAAAGTGCCCTAGCCGGGGATACCCAGTCACCTGCAGCGCGCGCCATGAGCAGGACCGTGCAGGCGCGCTCGCTCAGCGTTGGCAAGAAAGGCCAGCGCAGCCCCCTGCGAATCATCCTCCAGTTCGTCGTGCCAGCAGTGGTCCTTGCGGCCGTGGGCTGTTGGCAGCTCTCGCACTCCCTCGCGCATCGCCACCCGGATGCACGAACGGCGCAGCCGCAGCGACGCGGCGGCCAGCAAGTCGCGACTAAGGCAGCCACGCTGGGGACAGCGTCGCAAGGTAGCGCGATCCTGCCCAAGCTTCACACGGGCTCGGGATGGGGCGCGCACATTGGCTTTAGCAAGGCCCCCAGCATCAGCGCGGGCGTGCTAGGCAGCTGCACAGCGGACGTATGCGTGGACGTGGATCTGAGCCAGGTACAGCGGGGCAGCGATGTGATGTACGGGCTGGCCTGGGAGGATATCAACCACTCGTGAGTAGGGCGTTTGCTGGCCTTGCAGCCCTACACACACACTCAGCAGCCTGTCTCTCGCCAGTACCTCAGCACAGGAAGAGATTCGCGCGGCCCTGACAGTGTGTCGGGTGCAGACAGCAGCCCTAAACAGTGCAGAAACAGGACAAGTCTGCTTTTGTGAGCGTCTGTAGTACTGCCTTGTGCGTGCGTTGTGTTGACTGTGTGTTTTTGACCGTGTGTGTGTGTGTGTGTGCGTGTGCGTGTGTGTGTGTATGTGTGTGCACTACAGTGGCGAGGGTGGGCTGTATGTCGAGATGATCAGAGATTGGAGCTTTGAAGCTAGGGCATACCTACAGGAACACTCAGGTACGCACGCTGCCAATGCATGTGTGTGTGTATGATATACAGGCTCTAGGCTTGTAACTTAGGTACGCCTTCTGACACATGACCACATACAGGGATCAGCATACATACACGCTAGAATGGGCACGGTGTACCCACACAACCATTGGCACGTGCAGCTGCATGTGTCCAAATGTGTGCGTCTGCTTTTGTGTGCGTGTCACACTCACAGAACTAACCGATGACTCCATAAAGGACATCAAACCTAACATATGGCCCAAGGCCGCCCCTGTACTAC
>VFQQ010003254.1_pt1 | contig 16192 bp, 24 predicted proteins | sample 3512341 | NCBI WGS metagenome assembly VFQQ01 (sample SAMN10412373, study PRJNA504923) | tailings metagenome | isolation source: Relicate 2 Philex TSF1 revegetated site | place: Philippines: Tuba, Benguet | collected 2017-08-29 | reverse complement strand
ACCCTTCTGGGCTTATTGTGAGGCCAGGGCGCGGTCTTCTGCTTGCCTGGGGTTCTGCTTAGCGTGCCCTCCTTCTCTCAAGCCCGTGAAAACGCTGTGCAAACCCACTGTGGTACGTGCTTAAATCAGCAAGCAGAATGCACCGCCGACACCAGCAAGCGCCTGCCAAGCCGGCAGCGCTGGCGCAGTGGCGGCTGCAGATGCAGCACGGCTGCCGCGCCACGTTGCCACTTGCGCTCCGTCCAACCCTCGGGATCGCGCTGCTGCAACCATGAGGGCGGTCCTGGCGGCACAGAGCTTTGCGGGCAACCAGCTTGTGCGCGGTGCGGCTGGCAGGCGGCTGGAGCAGGTGCTGGCCAGTGGATCGCACGAGTCAACAAGAGATCTCTTCCTGTTGGTCAGCGATCGGCGCGTCGGTGTTGCCGATGGCGGCGGCGGCAGCGGCGGCGCCCGCACCCAAGTGCGCTGGCTCGACCGAGCTGGCCTGGCGGCAATTGACATCGCGTATAGCGGGCAGGGCGAGCAGCTGAGCATCGGCGGCAGCCAGGCAGCGCCGGTCTACTTGCTTGGGGAGGACCAGCAGGCGCAGGCGCTACGGCTGGCAGTAGACGTGACAGCGGCTCCGCAGGGTTGGGCCGAGCAGCGGGGAGTGCGCCTGCAGGTGAGGGGCGGATCGCTGGACATGACTATGAGACTATGAATGAGGCAGGCGCTGGCGGTGGGGATTGGGAAGGGACCAGCATGAGGTTAGGAGTGCCGAGGACACCCCGTCCACCCTCGCTGCAGGAGCCCCTGGTGCCTCTGTGGTGCTCTTTTCCCTGCCGGCATTGCTAACCAGTGCCCCTCTGCTTCCCACTTCCCATGGCAGGACCTGCGGTCGCTGATGGCCCTGCTGCCGCCTGATGAGCTGTCGGTGGCTGGCCATGCCATGGCGCTCAGCCAGTGGCACCAGGCGCACCAGTTTTGCGGGCGCTGCGGCGCGCCCACGGTGCCAGCTGAGGCGGGCGCGCGGCGGCAGTGCACCGCCCAAGACGCGCACCGGCAGGTGCGGCTGTGGGAAAGCACAGCTGGCAGCACCAAAGTTAGCAGCTGCACATGCGCTGACATGGCGCCAATGTCTTCACCCATGCCATACTCAGCACTGAGAACCTGACTCAATTTCCCACATCCCCACTGCGCAGTATCCACGCACCGACCCTGTTGTCATCATGCCATACTGAAATTTGACTTGCAATCCTTCAAAATGAGCACCTTGCTGCCTTCGTTTCTCTTTCCTGTGCAGTACCCGCGAACCGACCCTGTTGTCATCATGCTGGTCGAATCCCCAGACGGGCAGGCGGCGCTGCTGGGCCGCAGCAAGGCGATGCGGCCCGGCATGCTGACCGCGCTGAGCGGTTTTGTGGACCAGGCGAGTGCTGGGAGATGATGGGGTGGCAGGGTAGGGTGTTATGCTTTGCATCGTTGGCAGGCATGGGTGTGCTGCATGCATGCTGCAGCAGTGGATGACATATCATCAACGCTTTTGAAGCATTGCGCATATCATGTGCTGTCTTAGCAGCTGGCACATCATGTGCTGGGGATTGCTTTGCCGATGCATCAATGAGGCTGCTTGCATGGCCCGTGCAGGGAGAGGCAATTGAGCAGGCTGTGCGGCGCAAGTGGAATCGACCATGCCATGGCTGTTGACCATGCTTGAACACCTGCTGGAATGGTTGCAGGGAGAAGCGATTGAGGAGGCTGTGCGGCGGGAGACGCGAGAGGAGGCTGGGGTGCCGCTGGTGGCAGTTGACATTGTGGGCTCCCAGCCCTGGCCTGTGGGTGAGCATGATGGCTGCTGCCTGTTGAGCTCCTGCTGTGCCTTGGATGGCTCTCAGCTTGGCTGGCAGCCGGCATTGTGGTCCCTGGGCTGCTGTAAGCATGCTCGGCTGATAAGCATGCGCTGGCCGGCCTTTTTGTGGCTGTGGCATCCAGCAGCTATCCTGCCCCATCTCCAACAGCTGTACGTGCACTGCCCATTCGCGTCATGCCATGCCATGCCATGCCCGTGCCGTGCTATGCCGCGCCATGTCATGCCATGCTGTGCCATGCCATGCCACGCCATGCCCCCATAGCTATGCCCCTGCCCCTGCCATTGTCATGGGGATGGCATGGCATGGGCAGTGCACCCCAGCAGCCGTGCCATGCCGTGCCATGCCATGCCATGCCATGCCATGTCCCTCCATGCCGCCATGCTGCCACACCATGCGCTGCCCTCCCATGCTCTTGCACTCCACCCTGCAGGGCGCGGCGGGTCGTGCGAGCTCATGATCGGCTGCATCGCCAAGGCGGCCAGCAGCGAGCTGCGAGTGGACCCAGAGGAGATGGAGGAAGTGCGGTGGGTCAGCAGGGAAGGTGAGCAAGCAAGGCAGCATTGATGCAACACAGCTGGGCGGGCTGACATCGTGCAGTGCACTGTCGGCTTGCAGTAGATAGGTTTGGCTCAGCAGAGAAGGTGAGGGAGACAGCTGTAGCAAGGCATGGCTGGTTGGGGTTGCATGAGTTCAGGTCATGTGTGCTGATGTGCTGTTGGTGCTGGCCGCTCCTTGCGTGGCGGCCTTGGCACTGGCAGCTACACGGCATGGGTGATCTAAAGCCTGCTCTTGTGCAGCAGCTCTTAATCACAGTGGACGTCTGGGAGCGTGCGCCTGTGTGCTCACTTCCATTGCCCCCGTGCCCGCTGCAGAGGTGGCGCAAGCGGTGCGGGAGAGCGAATCGCCAGACAGCCCCTACCTGAAACCACTCAGCAGCAGCAGCAGCCCAGCGACCAGCGCCTTAGGGTTCTTCGTGCCCCCACCGTTTGCCATTGCACACCACCTCATGCGTGCCTGGGTGCAGCACGGCGGGCCCTGGTTCAGTGCCAGCGGCGAGGTGCTGCAGGCGCAGCAGCAGCCGCAGGCGGCGGCGGCGCCGGTGGCGAGTTTGTAGCCATGCATGCAAGCCAGTTGGGAGTTGACCACATGCAAAGCATGTGCTGCTGACAATAGAGGGGCGCGGTGTCCAGATGTAAGGCCAAGCTGTGGAAAAGACCATTTCTCCGGGGCTCCCTTGTGTGCCGCCGCACGCTGCGCCCCCACTGGCTGCCTGTCCTCTGCCTCCACTGCTAACGGCATCGGTCGGGTGGCTGCTGATCGATCTTGGATGGCTGCAACAATGACTGCCCTGGATAAACCTCGGATGCTGACGCTAAATAACGTTATCAACCCGGGGCGCATGCTGGGCGACAAGGTGGCTGCTGCCACCCGGTGGCTGCCGCCACACATGGAGGCTGCTGCCTGCGGCTCCATGCACGCGCCCCGGCCACCCTCCCTCGCTGTTTAACAACCGTGCGCTTCGTCTTTTGGCGCGTTTGGCATGATGCGCTCACCTGGCCGGCTGCTGGCAGCGGCTGTGCTGCTCGGGGCGCTCGCCTGCTGCCACACAGAAGCAGATCCGACAGACCGCAAACCCTTCAGGTGCGGTGCGCGGTGACAGTGGCTGGGCTGCGGGCCTGGGCCCGCTTGGTCGTGCCACCGCCACCGCCGCTTGGCCCTGCAAGCCGCCTGTAGCACGCCGTTACACCGCCGATGAGCTGCCGTCACCTTAAGTCACTTAAGTCTGTTTTCCTCCCGGGCCTGCCAGGCCAAAGTACTACACAACAAGCCTGGGGGAGCGCTGCCACGAGATTACCTTCAGTATCAAATCAACAAAAACGCTCAGGGGGAATGAGGCGGCGGCAGATGCGATTGGCAGGCCGCTCTGCCCCCGGCGGCTGGGCAATGAGTGGCAGTATGTAACGACGTCGCAGTCCATCCTACGTGATTCGAAGCGGTATTGGATATTTTACTGCCGCCGCTGCGATCTGCCAACCGGCGCAGTCCTCATGTGGCAAGTTGGCGGGGGGGTGGAACCGCTGAGCTGCAGGCGGGCTAGCACTGCCCTTGCTTTGCATGCACAGCGGCTGCTGCCTGCGCAGCGTCTGCTGCCTGAGCTGGATGACCACGTCCGTACCACGCCTGCTGCAGGTTTGGCAACGCTCCCGTCTGCTACGGCAGGTACGGCAGAGCGGAAGTGGTCGACGATCCGTGCATGCGACTGGCAGTGCTGATGCATGCCTGCCGCCTGCCCAGCCCGTTGCCGTCGCTGTGCCTCGCTCCTCCCTGCTCGATACCTGCTGACACCTTTGTGCCTTGCCCCTCCCTGCCCTGCAGCTGCCCCGCCGGCTGGGTGCAGGTGACCAGGGGACAGTACAACCATAAATCCGATTACTAGAGCATCGACGCAGAGCCCTTTTGCAGCGGAAGCGGGAGCTGCTACATGCGAACAACGGCCCTCTTTGGGCGTTTTTGCGACGAAGGCGATGGCAAGGTGAGGAAGGCACGGTTATGAACAGTGAGAAAAGAACACACCAAGGAGAGCAACAGCAGAGGGAGGCTGCCAGCAGTGCTGAGCAGCCCGGCTCGCCTCCCCCATGTGCGCAGGTTCTGTGCGCCTTGGGCGGGCGCCCCACATCCGCTGGTTGCTCTTGGACATGGCGTGGTACCGCCCCAGGTCAGAACACGCGATGTGCTGCTGCCGGAGCGCTCCTGCAAATGCGGTGGATTTCACATTGGCGCAGCGTGTGTCCGACTTGAGCCGCATTCAGCTGCATCAAGGCGAAGCTTCCAACCCCATGCTGCCACGCTCCGCCCGTTGTGACAGACTGCCGCGACACCTGCGAGATCGGCGAGACTCTGATTGCTAAAGACTGGCGAGTGGGGCAGCAACCTGATGTTGCAGCGCCTGTGTGTGCATCGTGTGCTTGCTGCCGGCAGCCGCGGCGCTGCAGTGCGATCGCAACTGGCGCGACTGCGACTCTGCGCGCTCTACAGCACCCCTCCTCCTCCTCCGCGCCCGCCGGGCGCCCCCTCACTCTGTTTTTGCCCCTAAAACTTGCCAGTTCAGGTACGGTGACGGCGCGCGGTGCACCTCTGGCACATACAACAAGATGGTGAGTTACTAGAGGCGGTTTGGGGGGTTACACGGATGTCCCACTGGCGGCAGCGCCGCTATCCCTGCTGTGGCGCAGGGCTGTGTATCCACCGCCCACCTGCACTCCCCCTTGCAGCTGTGCGAGCGTTGCCAGCAGGAGAACTTGAACCTCAACTCGTGCACGCCGCCCGCGTGGCATGGGGTGGCCCCCGCATGCTCTGGAGAGTGCAATGTGGGCGACAGAGTGGTGTGGCGTGCAACCAGCAAGAGCGGCGTGCCGGCCGACCAAGGTGGGCCGGTGGATTGGCACACGCCTGTGATCACTGCTTAAGCTTTCGGCTTGGCCTTTTGCAGCCTGGGATGGAGCAGGAGGCATGGTCGACTTGGGAGCCTCAGGCCACAGGTGCTCTGCAACTCAAACTCGCCGCTTCCCCCTCCCCTGTGGAACCTGCTCAGATCCTGGCGGCTTTGGCGCCAGCTGCTGGGGTGGCTGGAAAGTCCGGTGAGTGGGTCGGGCTGTCACTGGGGGGGAGGCACAGAACAACCTTGAGACAGCCGCACAGGGTGTGCACGTGCACATGGTGAGGTGCGCCTGCAGCTGCCTGCTGGTGCGTGTCGTCACAATGTCCAATGCCCCTTTACCTTGCTCGCTGCAGGTGCAGCAAGTGCGAGCTGAAATCGCTTCTGGGGTCCGCGCCCGGCGGGGGGCTGAATGGTGAGAGGGTCGATGGCTGTTGCTGTGGTTGCAGCCGCAGATGCATGGTTGCCTGCTGCCCCCAGAGATGGCAGCACAAGACAGGTGCGCACTGCGCTTTTTTTGTGTGGGTTACATCTCCCTACTTTGATAGCCTCTTTTGTGACCAGGTTAGGGGCTGAGGGCACGTGTGCATCCCCGCCCCACGGCATGCAGGCACCACCCCCTATGTGACCTCCTGCACCGCGCCCAAGAACGGCATGGTGTGGAATGGCACCCCAGTCGCCGCATTCAGCGGCGTAAAGACGTACGCCGCCTGCTGCCAGGGTAAGGCACGCAAGGAAGTGCGAGGGGGGTCTGAGTGGGGCCAGGGCAGTGGGTGTTGCTATCAATGGTGCCGTGCCGCCGTTGACTCGTTCCTTCTGCTTCCCATCCAGCGCCCGGCCTTCACTCTGACCCTGCAGAATGCAACGATGCACCCGAATGCCGGCGCTTCCATGTCGGACCTGCCGGTTGCTTCCTCTTCCCTGGCAACGGAGGCGCCTTGACAGCGGTGCCTGCACAGCGCGGTCGCACCGGCGGCGGCGCCTGGCAGGCCGGATCCAAGCTGATGTGAGCAGGCGAACCGCTGTCGGCAGGGCTGTCAACTCACCTGCACCACCAGCAGGCACCCTGGCACCTCTGCTTGCATTCAGCCCCACCGGCGGAAAATGCCCAATGCTGCATTGGACCGCTGGTCCAGCGGGATGCTTCCGCTCTCCTGGCAACCTCCCCACATTGGGACATCCAGCCTGTTGTGCGTCTTCATCGAACCATGCCCCCATCCGGCAGTGAGAGCCGGAATCCTGTTTTCCCAGCCTCTCACCCACCCTGCCCCTCCTGCCACCTGCCCACCACCGAGTGACTCCCACTCTGCCCACCAGCCCCCTGCCCACTCTGCCAATCCTGCCCACCACTCCCACCGCACCTCCGCATATCCCTACCCAAACCCATGTCTCCACAGCAACTTGCTTTCCAAGCCCTCTGAGCCAGCCCAAGGGCCAAACCGTTTCTGATCGACGGCTTTGATGAGGCCACTAATAGTGAATATGCTGCTTTGCGCTGCTTTTATGCACACGTGCAGTCGCCAGGATGCGAGTCCCATAGACTGAGACACTGTTGCTGGCACCAAGCAGCAGAAGTCGGGGCGCAGCGGCGGCAGCGGGTGAGCGGCGGCGGGCCCAGCGAGCAAACCCTGAGGGCCTGCTCCCGCTACACAGGTTGCAATCGATTCCTCAGTGACTTAGCAGCCCCGACAGCTGAAAGGCGCTGCCCTTCTTCGCCATTTCGCTCTTCTGCTCCTCTGAGGGCCGCCGTCTTTGCTGCCGGCACCCATTGTGTGTATCGTTTCAGCCGCGAGAGCGGAGATCGCCGCTCTCGCTGCCGCTGCCACCCCCTGCCGCCGTCTTGCCGACGCCACTGACCGATGGCGCCGCTGTGGCCAGCAAACACCTATGCACAATACCGGCCAGGCTACCCACCCCACGTGCTGGAACGCATTTACGAGTTTGCAGCGCTGCCGCAGCGCGAGCTAGCGTTAGATGTAGCCTGCGGCACGGGGCAGGCAAGCAGGCAGGGCGGTGGGTGCGGGCACTCACACGTCTCCGCTGCTGCAGACTTGGCGCAGCATGCTTGTTGCCTGCTTTGAATGCTTTGCCTGTCACCCCACAGCACACTCGCCTGTATTTTACGTTCCCGCTGCAGGTTGCCGTTTCGCTGGCCGCAACTTTCCAGCATGTTGTGGCTCAAGACAGCAGCGCCTCGCAGATTGCAGCAGCGCAGCCGCGGCCCAACATCCGATACGAACAGGCGCCGGCTGAGGCCAGCGGTCTTGCAGACGGCAGCGTGGACTTGATAACGGCGGCGCAGTGCATGCACTGGTGCGACAGCGGGGGTGGTGGGCGGGCCGGGTGGTTCTGAGTCCTTCCCTGCTTCTCCCCCTGCCTGGCCGCTGGCTGGAGGACCATCACACTCTCCTGCTTTCTTGCACTGGCTGTTGTGCCGCCCCCCAACAGAGTACGCTCTGCCCCATGCCCTGCTGCAGGTTTGACGCGCCTCGGTTCTATGCCGAGTGCCGGCGGGTGCTCAAGCCAACTGGCGCGCTAGCGGTCTTTTCATACATCCCGCTCCAAATACACTTTCCAGGCAGCACAGCGGCCAGCGAGGTGCTGCAAAAGTGAGGCCCGCCTGCCGGATTGATCTGCATGGCAGCAGCGATTTACGCAGTGGCAACCTCAGGCTGCTAGCCCTGCCGCATGGCCCTAGCATGTAAGTAAGTGAGCACGCCTGTCTCAGCAGCTGCATGTGCGTGTGACAGATGCGCCAACCACGTCTACTCACACGCTTGGCGGCCAGCATCTCTGTATAGCAGCGGCAGCGCATTACTGCTTGCCTTGCTCCTGCCCCTGCCCGTCCAGGTGTCTGCTCGACTCCAACCCGTTCTTCGACCCGCGGCGCCAGCGCTTTGTTCTGCAGCTGTTCGAAGGTGAGGAGGGCGCTGTCAATGCACGGAAGCAGCTGTAAAGCTGTGCACGTGCACCGCGCTTTCTCCGCAGCTGCTGGAAAGAGTATTCAGATCATGTTTGTCAATGCTCAAGTGCAGGCCAGGAGCCCACAGCGGATGACTTTGGAGTGGTCGAGAGTTGCGTGGTGGAGATGCGGCGAGAACGAAGCGTGGAGCAGATTGTGAGCAGTAGCTGCTGGTCACCAGAGAGCCCAGCGTATCCAGTCCAGACCGCCTGCCTTGTGAGGCCCTGCTCTCCCTGCTCTTACGAGCCTCCTGTCTCCCCTGTGACATCATGCAGGTGGGCTGGTGCCAATCCATGAGCGGCTGGGCGGCGTACGAGGCAGCCCACTCCGGTGCAGCTCAGCGGCTAGCAGCCGACTTGCAGGCAGCGCTTGGTGTGGATGCATGCACGCCAGTGCCCATGGTGTGGCCGCTCACAATGCTGCTGGCTAAACAGCCGCGTCCGCTGCGATAACGCTGGGAGGCATGCTCTGGGCCTGCCACACATTTGGCAATACTTGCATCACCTTGCTGTCAACAAAACCACGTAATGAACGGACACAGGACTTGTGAAAGCATGCAGTTGTGGATCAGGATGGGGCAGGCTGCCGAAAATCACAGCCATGCAGGCTGGCCATGGGGCCGGCAACGGATCGTGTGATACGGGACAGTGCAGGAGGAACAAAGTCAGGCAACAAACTGGCCGTGGGTTAGTGGGAAGCTCGCTACGGCAAAAAAAATGCAGGTGCATGGCAGCTACATAAGTTGATCGGCGTGCCATGTCAGGTGTGCAAGAATCCCCATCCAGAAATGTCCAGAAGTGTGGTACTGAAAGGGAAATGCTGTACACAGAAAAGCGTGTGTGTAGTGCAGCGGAGGCGGGCCAACAGGTGCTGCCTCTCGGGCCCTTTGATTCCTCATGAAGTGCAGTGCATGCCACGCTGCCAAGCCTTGGCGAAATCTCAGTTCGACTTGCCATCGAGGCCGACCAGCCCGACCTCCGCCGCCTGGCTGCTGGCCAGCCCATCACCCACAGCCGTGCCGTTGTGTGCGCCGTTGTGTGCCTCAGCCAGGCCGTTTTCCTTCCAGTCAACGGGTGCTCCGGGGGGCGGCAGCTTGCAATACTCGTAGCTGCGGTACAGTAGTGGGAAGGCGGGGAGGGCGGGGGTGCAGGCGCAGGCTGACCATTTGTGCTGATGTGCCATGCTGTGCATGCCAAGCTTTGTGGCAGCCTTGCTGCTGCACAAGCCCACAGCCTGCAGCTTAACAAAGCCCCTGGTGCTGCGCTCACCTCTCCTTGAGCACAGCCAGCCCGACGATCACGCCCAGCACGGCTGTGTAGGCCGCCCAGGCGCCCGAAGACACGGCCAGGACAGCGATCATGCCCTGGAGAAAGTGATGGCAGGACGGCAGGATGGTCGATTGAATTGAACGCAAGTGAGCGGCCAGCTGCCCAGGCCCTCAGCTGGCTGCCTCTAGTTGCCAATCATGGTTCCCTCAACCCACACGCCGTACCACTCACTGGCAGGCTGCCCAGCCCCACATACTCACATAGAAAATGTTGGCCACGGCCAGGACGACCGCCACACGGCCGATGTACCAGTGGCAGAGGTTGAACAGGCGCCGGTGGGGGCTGGTCAGCTTGGGGCGCCAGCGCAGCGCGGGCAGCTGCAGGGGGCAGGACGGGCGGGACTGCTGGGCTTGCAGGGAAATGGGCAGCAGCAAACCACCAGGCGAGCCAGGCCGAGCAGGCAGCTGCTGTCGTTTCTCGGCCAGCTACACTCTATGCTGTAAACTCTGCCCTGGCATGCGCAGCTGCCACTCGTCAGTTGAGTGCACATCAGCTTGCCTGCACCAGTCCAAATATGGTGGCGGTCATGCCGAGGTTGCGGTGCACCTGCGGAAGCAGGGGGGTCATTTTTATCCACATTCAGGGTGTGCAGTGCTGTGAGGGCCTTCTGCTGAGCTGCGCTGGACCATGCCTGGCTGCCAGCCGTGCATTTGCCTCAGCCAGTGACAATCAGTCAGCCTTGTGACAGCTGCAAACCATGGTGCTCTATGCCCAGCCATCACTGCGGCCCACACGACTTCGTACACCACAGGACTCACCGGGAAGCGGCCGTTCCAGCCGCCCGCGATTGCAAAGCCCAGCCCGAAGCCGATCAGGCCCAGCAGCAGGCCCAGGCACTGGATGGCCCTGCAGCAGAGAGCAGTACGCATGTCAAGGGTTGAGGGTGAGAGGCAAAAGCAGGTCTTTGCGATGGGGGCTGGTGTGATAACGTCATCAGCCATGTCACAGCTGCTCCAGCGGCACCGCCATCGGCGCAGCTGAGCAGGGCATTCTGTCAAGAAAAGCTAGCCTGCAGTTGCCGGCCTGCCTGTACAGGTGGAACTAAACCGGACTCATGTCACAGAAAACCCAACAGCCGTTGCAAGCCACCCAGCCGCAGCCGGCCAGCTTGCCTGTGCAGGTGGAACCACAGCGGGTCACGCTCCTTCATTGTCCGGGCAATGACGATGCCCAGAGGGATGAACACACCCCAGCCGAGCAGCAGCAGCCAAAGGTGGGCCTGCGGAGTGGCATTGTGGGCAGCGGCAGGGTCTGGGAAAGGGTTGCCTGCTGCTGTGCTTGCCGTTGGGCTGAGCTCAAAAACGCCGAGCAACCACAATCCAAAACTGTGCCCGACCAACGCTGGACACCAACAAAGACAGCAAGATCTGCCGCCCTCACCGCAATCAGTGCGCTGATGGGCTTGTTGTCCACCTCGGGGTTGGACAGCGTGCCGGTTGACAGGTCGAGCGTCCCGCTGCCGTACTGGCCGTGCTGCCTGCAAGTGAAACCAGTGGGATGCAAGGCTGTGGGACTCGCCACCATGCCACGCGGCAGCGGCAGGTCATGGAGCAGCCTGCGCGTCCGCTGTACATAGCACACGTGCCTGCACGCCACCCCTGTTGCCACGCAAAGCAAGCCAACATGCGCACCGCATCGACCCATCGTTGTACACGCCGCCTGCAGCAAAGATGAGCGGCACAGAGCCCTGGCTGGGTCCAGCAGTGAACACAGCCGCCATGCCGCCGCTGGGGGTGGTGCTGGCAGCTGTGGCCAGGCCGGCCGAGCTTTGCAGCTGAATGTCTCCGGTGGAGGTGCCTCCTAGGTACCACTCCCGCAGCTCCGCGCCTGCATGGGACGGGGAGCAGTGACCATGGTCTAGTAATAGTGGAGCAGGGGACCGCAGCAGAGAGTTGCAGCCGCGTTTGGCCACTCAGGAGAAACACCCTGATGGCCAACAAACAGAGGGGTGGCTGTCGATACATTTAAGCGGCAGCCCAACAGCCCCGCAGCTCCCTTGGTGCAATCCTTCTGTGCCCCCTCCCCTGCTGCCTAGCACGCCCCTCAACCTTGCCTGTGGCGCAGCTGCTGCAGGACTGGAGGGAGAAAGCGGTGGCTCCCACCATCTCTTCAGGCTCAGAAGGGAAGCCCAGCTGTACAGGGAGGGGCAGCACAGGGCGGGTTAACAATAGGGTGCAGCTCGTAACTGTTGGGGGCAATTCGGGGCTTGTGTGCAATCAGGCACTACTGCGGCTGCCAGTGCTATTCAAAGCAAGCAAGCAAGCAAGCAAGCAAGTACAGGTGGAAGCACAGACGCGTGCCAGCTTGTCCCCACAACAGGCCAGCAGCACCTACCGATACGTAGCCGCTGCTGCTGGCTGTGGACAGGCCCCACACGGTGTTGCTGGCGTTCTGAGTCCAGTACACGACAAAGTTGTCGCCGATGCCATCGATGGTGAGGCACCGGTCAAAAGTAATGGCTGGAGCGTTGCCCAGCTGCAGGGAGCAGGTGGTCTGTGCAGCGGCGAGGGGGCACAACGCCGCCGCCACCGCCACCAGGGCGGCGAGGATCAGGCGCATCGGCCGCGCAGGCTGCATCGCGTGTATGTCACTGCTTGGGGCTTGCCAAGCGAAGCGCTTTGACGGCGGCTGTCAAGGCCGCGCGCGGCCCGCGGTGGTGGGCTTGAGACGGGCGCCGATGAAGCCGGTGAGTGCGATGAGTAGATTGTAGCTGTGTTTTGCACGGGACGCGGCGCGCTTCACGAGAAGTGGTGCTGCCGGCCACGTCAGCTGCATGCGGCTGCAACAGTCGCATGCTGCTCGGCTGCTCCTAGGAGCTCGCCTGGACTTAGGAGGGCGCAGCTGCCGTCAAGCTCCAGAACAACCTGCAACTGTGGGATGCAGTGGCTCGAGAAAGCTGCACCATGCGGTCTGGCGGTAGGTGAGCGCATGCAGTGCTTAACGAGCCGCCGCCTCGCTCTTCCATATGTCGTCGGTTAACCGCCACCGTTCGACAACTTCAGCATTGCCAATACGATCAGCAGAAGCATGCAGATTGCAATGTCTCTCATCTCGCAGCTGATACGATATAGTGAGCAAAATAAATGCGCCCGCTCATCCGCGGATGTCCAAAAAGGCCTCCAGCCCCGCCACCAGCTTGGGCGGCCAGCGCCGCTCCTTGGCCAGCCAGGTGCGGTCGCGGTAGCGCGGATCGCTCACACGCCCCCACTCCGCCTCCGCCTCCGCCTGTGATGGAATGGTGAAGAAGCAGGAGAGAATGGGAAGACAATATGGATAGGCCTGTCACGTGCCCCCGCTCCGCCTCCTCAGTGAGCAGCAGCAGCCCTCCAAGCCCCCCTCAAAATCCAGACACAAACGCTGCATGCCGGCAGTGTGAGCCCCCGGCCCGCCCCCCAGGCCCCGCTGCAGCACCTGCAGGCCCGCCTGCCACAGCGCGGCGCACAGCGCAGCGCGCATGTCGGGGAACTCGGGGTACTTGCGCAGCAGCGACCTGCAATCAGAAGGTTAAGGTGGGTGCGCATGGTTATAATGGTGCGGAATGACTTGATGCATGGAACTCGGGGTACTTGCGCAGCAGCAACCTGCGCATGTAATGCGGTTGTTTAAAGGGTCTGAAAACAATTCGGCGCGACACCGGGGTACTTGCGCAGCAGCGACCTGCGGTGTGTATGGAGCGGGCAGGGTTAACCCTTGTGGTGAGGAAATATGGTACCCTGTAATATGGTGAGGTAACTGATAGACGACACATGCTGAGGTACTTGCGCAGCAGCAAAACTAGAGGCAGCTGCAGTTAACCGCCAAAGGCAAGGCTGATTCCGTGCCTCACACATGCGCCTGCCACTCTACCAGAACAGCTGTCTTTGGCAACACTCACTCACACCTACCGACTATCGGCAGGAAACAGATCAGCACTCTCACCGCATCTCCTTGACCGCCCGGTTCTCCTCGCCAAGCTGGTACAGCGCCAGCGCTCGGTTGGCCTGGAGGGATTGCACAGCAAGCAGAGCGCAGCAATTGGTACGGATGGCAGCAGCACAACTGTGGCAGGCATCCATGTCCCTCAAGGTGTGTAACACAAACCAGCAGCATGGCAAGGGACCAACAAACGGTTGCACAGAACGTGCTCAGCAGCCCTTGAAACACAGGAAGTACCACAGGCACGCCAGCCCACCTGTGCAAAAGAGAACTGAGGGGCCAGCTGCGTGGCCTTGCCGTAGTACTGAGCCGCCGCCGCCCAGTCGCCCTTGCCTGCGGCAGATGGGTTGTAAGATGAATGGAAGTAGTTACAGCGGTGGCAGTGGCAGAACAACCGTCGCAGGCCGCCGCTCACCCGCCCGCCCGCTTGTCTGAACATGCACTGCCCAGGCGGTTCCCAGCGTGCATCCACCCACCTACCCGCCTCTTGAGCCACCCACCGGCATACGCGTTTCCCAGGTTGTTCCAAGCAGACGGATCCTCCGGGGCAGCCGCCAGCACCGCTCGGTAGTCAGAGACGGCTTCGTCGAAGCGGCCCAGCGCCTCGAGGGCCACGCCCCTGCTTGGAACAATACGGAGCAAGGACATCTGTTAGCATGTGCGAGAATCAGGCCTGAGCGATGTAGGCATGACCCATGCTACAAGACTGTCGAGGCGTGGCAGGCCTGGTCCCAACTGCCCACCCACCCACCCACCGGTTCAGCACGGGGTCCACGCTCCAGGGGCACAGCTGGATGCTGCGGTTGTAGTCCGACAGCGCCTCCTGCAGCTTGCCCTGCACGGATGAACGGAAGCAGAGCAAGCAGCATGCCGGATCGGCTCGATTTCTACAAGGGGTGCAGCAGCATGCTGTGGTTGCCGCAGCTTACCAAGCCAGCCATGTGCCATCTACTGCGTACCGCTGGCAAGCAGCAGAAGGCTCACCTGCCGGCTGCGAGCGTTGCCGCGGTTGCCCCACGCGCGCCCAACCTGCACATAGGTGGCCAGGAAAACCGGCGCCGATTGGAGTCGGGGCCCACAACAAAAAAAACCTTGGTCCTTCATTGGCCGGCTTCGAGGCACCGCATCAACCACCTTGCAACAAAAGCGAGGCTCTCACCAGGTCAGGCACCCAGTTGGCGTCCATCTTGCCGTATCGCTCGATGATCTGAGTCCACAGCGCCTCCTCCTCCTGAACCGTGGCTGCGTTCAGCGCCTGCTGCAGCATCGCCGCCGCTTCGCGCAGCTGTGACAAGGGAGCGGCAGTGGCATTGGGGTGTCATTACCCATCCAGCGCCTCTCTATGCCGCAGCGGGTGCCTTGCACCGCAATACACGTCCCGCTTTGCCAAAGAAACGCAGCTCACTCAGCAACCTACCTGCGGGTCCATTGCGTCATACAGGCTCCAGTCTGGTGTGAGCTCTGTGCGGATTGTGACAGGCGCCAGGTCGGCTGCCGCCTGTGCCGCGCCCATCCGCGGCTGCAGGCCCAGCAGCAGCGCAGATGCAGCAAGGCCCAGCACCGCCCGCCTGCCGCCGCTGGCGGCGCCAGCCGCCGCCTCTGCAGCCTGCAGCGGCGCCTGCCCCGCGCGCATGTGCGCCTCGGCAGCCGTCCATGTCGTTCGCGCTCGCTTGCAGGGCCGGCCGCTGGCTGGGCAAGGAGCCCGCTGGCCAAGGGGCTGCTGCACGACGCTACCCACGCTGCTCATCGCCGCCATGGTTGCAGCTTGCCGGCAAATGCAAAGATCAGGCTGGCCGCGTGGCCCAAGGCGCCCCCCACGTGCTGCCGCCACCTCGCCGCCTCAGCGCCTCGTCGCTGTGCACCGCCCACGGACCCTGCCATATCCAATCGATCTATCCAGTTTACAACTCAACTTTGTGGGGCACTTCAGACAAGATTTTACAACATCTGGCTGGCTGGATGATTGTGTTGCGCTCTGGTCTGGGTGGCGGTGCGCCCCCAGACCTGCCTGGCGCAGCCGCCGCTGCTCACAGGCCCGCCGCCGGCATGTGCACCATCCTGCAGGGCAAGTGTTCGCAATTTGGGTGTGAAACAGAGCAATACCTTGCCTTGACAACATATGCACAGGAACAGGATTTACCACTGCCCGCAATCTGCTCGCAAGCGTCGCGCTGCAGACAATTTTGCTGCCCCTCTTCCTCCCTACAACACCCCTCCTCCCACCCACCGCTGCACAAAGTCTCCCCGCCGCCGCTTGGCCGGCTTGATCAGCCCCACATACTGCAGGTCTGCCGTGGCCTGAGAGAACCGGGCAGCCAGCTCGCGTTGCAGCGCCGCCGCCGCACTGCCGGCGCCAGCACTGCCGCCGCTGCCGCCCGCTGCGGCCTCCTCGTCACCAACTCCAGCCTTGCCTTTGCCCTTGCCTTTGCCCTTGCCGCCCTTTGTGGCCGCCTTGCGCTTCTTGCCGGTGGAGTCGGGGCCGGCAGCATAGACTGCGGCATAAGTTTCGTACCAGTCTGCCAAGTTGGTGCAGGCAGGATCCTGCGGAGGGGACGAACGAGGAAGGAAAATGCTTTCCCAGGCGCTCTCAAACAGCTTCTGGCTCACCTCGCAGCCAAATCACCCACAGGGCCACCTCACAACACCTCAAGGCAGCGTACAGGTCTGAGAGGCAGACCACGAGCGAGGCGTCCTCCTGCCC
>VFQQ010003253.1_pt1 | contig 16203 bp, 18 predicted proteins | sample 3512341 | NCBI WGS metagenome assembly VFQQ01 (sample SAMN10412373, study PRJNA504923) | tailings metagenome | isolation source: Relicate 2 Philex TSF1 revegetated site | place: Philippines: Tuba, Benguet | collected 2017-08-29 | reverse complement strand
GAACGGTCTGGTCCAGCTGGAACTATCTCAGCGACGCCGCGCCAGGCCTGACCGATGCGCCCGTGTCGCTGACCTACTGGATGAACCGGCTGCAGAACATCGACCGCAGTGCGCCGCTGTTCGTCACGCTGAACCCGGCCCGCGCGCCAAGGTCCGACCTCACTTTCGGCGTCTTCAATTACGCCCACCCGCAATTCGATGCCGCCGCCGACGCCGCCCGCGCCGCGCTGCGCCCGCTTCAGGGGCAATCGCATGTCTGGTTCTGCGGCGCCTGGAGCGGCCACGGCTTCCACGAAGACGGCCTGACCGCCGGGCTGGAAGTCGCCGCCGCCCTCGGCGCGCCCGCGCCCTGGGGTCAGGCCGGACGCCCCCGCGTGTTCGCCGCATGACCGCCGCCCCGCCGCCCGGCCTCTTCCTGTCGCGCGTCATGCACGCGCGGCTGAGGCCGGTGCGGCGGCGCTTCACCTATCGCGTCTTCTCGCTCTTTCTCGACATCGACGAGGTGCAGACGTCAGCGAAGGCCTGCGCGCTGCTCAGTCACAACCGCTTCAACGTGCTGACTTTCCGCGATGCCGACCACGGCTATCGCGATGGCGCACCGTTACGCGGCTTCGTCGAAGACACACTTCATCGCGCAGGGATCGCAGCAAAGCCTGATGCCATCCGCCTGCTCTGTTTCCCGCGCCTCTGGGGCCTCGTCTTCAACCCGCTCTCTGTCTTCTACTGCTACACGGCAGGCCGCCTCAGCGCCGTCATCTACGAGGTCAACAACACCTTCGGCGACACCCACGCCTATGTCGCGGAGATCACCGCAACCGGTCCCGTTTCACGCCATCAGGCAGCCAAGACGCTCTACGTCTCGCCGCTCATCGGCATGCAGGGGCGTTACGATTTCGCCCTCCGCGATCCGCGCAACGCCCTGTCGCTGGGGATCAAGCTCCACGATGCGGACGGCCTGCTGCTCACCGCAGCCCAGGCCGGGGAGCGCCGCCCCCTCACCACGGGCGAGGCCTTCAAGGCAGTCCTCCGCCACCCCCTGATGACGCTGAAGATCCTAGGGGCGATCCATTTTGAGGCTCTCGGCGTATGGCTGCGCGGCGCGCGCTATGTGCCCCGTCCTCTCGCGCCAGAAGTTCCGGTCAGCCGCGCGCATGAGGCATCCAATCCCGCTCCCGGCGCGTATATCCACCACGAGCCGCCGGAGACATTGCCTCTCGCTGCGGAATAGGCCGGGAGAGTTCATGTCGCAGAGTACGGCGCCGTTCCTCGACGATCCTCTCTCGTGGCTCACCAATGCCATTCCGGCATCGGAATCCCCGCTGCGCCTCAAGGGCGTGCCGCTGACCGCACGCATCATTCTGTCGATCTGCGCGCGGATCGAGATCGGCGCGATGGGCGTCGTCCTGCCCGATGGCCGGTCGCTGGTGTTCCGCGGCAAGGAACCCGGCCCTCAGGGCGTCATCCTTCTGCACGATTATCGCGCCCTTTCCCGGCTGGCCTCGGGCGGCTCTCTCGGTCTTGCGGAATCCTATCTCGACGGCGAGTGGGACAGCCCGGACCTAACCGCTGTTCTGGAAGCCGGCGTCCTCAACGGCCGCCGCTTCTCGGACTTCTTCAAGGTCTCGCCGCTGAAACGCGCCTTCGATCGGATCATCCACGCCCTCAGGCCGAACACCCGGGCCGGCGCGAGGCGGAATATCCACGCCCATTACGATCTTGGGAACAGTTTTTACGAACGCTGGCTCGACCCGACGATGAGCTACTCATCGGCGCTGTTCGAAACCCGCGACCAGAGCCTCGCCGCCGCCCAGACCGCGAAGTATCGCGCCCTCGCCGACATGATGGATCTGAAACCCGGCGAGCATGTGCTGGAGATCGGCTGCGGCTGGGGCGGCTTTGCCGAATATGCCGCCAAGGAGCGCGGCGCCCGCGTCACCGGTCTGACCATCAGCCGCGAGCAGCTCGACTACGCATCCGCACGTATGCAGCGCCAGGGCCTCGGCGAAAAGGTCGATTTGCGTTTTCAGGACTATCGCGACGTGAACGGCACCTTCGACAAGGTCGCCTCCATCGAGATGTTCGAGGCCGTTGGGGAGAAGTATTGGCCAGCCTATTTCCAGAAGGTCCGTGACGTCCTGAAGCACGGCGGTGCTGCGGGCCTGCAGATCATCACCATCGAAGACGAAGCCTTCGAAACCTATCGACGGACCGTCGACTTCATTCAGAAATACGTCTTCCCAGGCGGGATGCTGCCTTCGCTTCAGGCCCTCCGCAAACAGACCGACGCTGCTGGCCTTACCTGGGGTAGCCACTTCGCCTTCGCCAAGGACTATGCCCGTACTCTGTCCGAATGGCGCCGGGCTTTCCTCGCCGCCTGGCCACAGATCGAGAGCGCGGAGTTCGACGCTCGCTTCAAGCGGCTCTGGACCTTTTATCTCGCCTATTGCGAGGCCGGCTTCAAAGGCGGCGCCATCGACGTCATTCAGCTCAAACTGACACGCAGCTAGTTCGCGGCAGCACGCTGCTGGCGTGGCTGCAGCACGTAGTCGATCAGCGATCCGTCGCTCTCGAACGAGGTTTTCACCCAGCGCCCTTGGTCGTCATACCAGAGGTTCATGGTGAGCTGTTCCTGCAGCGTGTAGCGCGTGGCGGCGACCGCTGCTCCGCCTGCTTCCACCGTCTCGCGCCCGATTTTACGGATCACCACCGGAAAAATGCGGCCGTTCTGGCTGTCGATGATCTGGCTCTGCTGGATGGTATCCATGAACCAATACGAGGTCGGCACTAGAGCGCCGGCGGCTACGCCCTGATACTCGGTACCATCGATCGTCAACGCATCGCCATTACGGCGCAGCGTCAGATGCATGTCGTCGCCATCATTGTTGGTGACGGAGTCGATGGCGGCCAGCGACCCGTCACGCCAGACCTCGCGGGAGTTGTGCTTGTAGTGAAACACCCGAATGCCGGCGAACCTCACCGACAGCTCGATATCGACGTTCGCGACAATATCCGTTCCGTTCGAGGTGAAACGGACACGATGGTGCCCGATCTCGTCGCCGTCGCGATAGACCTTGAAGTCGATATCGTCCGGCAGCACCGGCTGCGCCCACGCAGCCGGACCAGCAATCAGAAGCAGGAAGGCGAAAGCCAAGGCAAAAGGCATCTCAACCTCCCATGCAATGTCAGCGAAGCAGCAGCCTCGACGCCAGGCGCGCCAGCGGGCTGGCGAAACGCAGCGGCGCGTCAACCACCGTGAAGCAAACGCAATACGCGCCGCCGTCCGCGACGGGCAGGTGCGTCAGATTTGGACAGGCGATCGCGACATCGCCGACGCCGTAATGCCCGGTCTCATCGGTGTAGCTGCCCTGCAGGACCAGCGTCAGCTCATCGCCACCATGCGTATGCACGGGCATCCCGGTTCCCGGCTTCAGCCGCAACAGGCTGATATCCGAGGGATCGTCCTCACAGGCGATCCGCACGGTCTGCATGCCCGGCCAGAAGGTCCGCCACCTGACATCCGCCAGCCGCGCGCCGATATAAGGCCGGAGGGGCGAGGGAACGTCGATCGCCGGCAGCAAGGCCGGCGGCGGGTCCAGTTCTCGGTCGAAATCCGGCACCGCCCGCTCGAGTGCGACAGGCGCCAGCCCTGCCCCTTCCATGAGCGCACCGCCCACAGCCTCCGCCGCCCGCACGGTTTCCCGGCAGGCCGGGCAATAGTTCAGGTGCGACGCAACGAGAAGCTCCATGCCTTGCGGCAGGGCGCCGGTCGCATACTGGATCAGGTGATCGTCAGAGGGATGATGGTGAGTCATGGCGCAAGCATAGGAACCGGTATTGGCGTTCCCAATACCCCTTCACCATTATCTACGCATGGATCGGGGCGGCGGATCACACATGGACGGGCCAAATCCGCCCGACTAGAAATGTTCCATGACCGCTTCGCCCCTCGTCTCAACCGGCTGGCTCCACGAACGGCTCGGATCGCCGGATATTCGCATCGTCGACGCCTCCTGGCACTTCCCCTCCGCAAACCGGAACGCCCGGGCGGAGTTCGAGGACGCCCATATCCCGGGCGCCGTTTTCTTCGACATCGACGAAATCGCCGACCTGAATTCCGGCCTGCCGCATATGCAGCCCTCGGCCGAGAAGTTCGCCAGCCGGGTGCGCAATCTCGGCATCGGCGACGGCAGCACGGTGGTCGTCTACGACGCCTACGGCATCCTCTCCGCCGCCCGGGTCTGGTGGATGTTCCGGGCGATGGGTCATCTCAATGTCTTCGTGCTGGACGGCGGTTTCCTGAAATGGCGGGCCGAGGGTCTGCCTGTCGACGACGCCCTGACCCAGCCCTTCGCCCGCCACTTCACGCCGCGTCCCGACTGGTCGCTAGTGAAGGACTATGGCGACGTTACGAAACTGCTCGCTCAGGGCGGCCAAATCGTCGATGCCCGTTCGCCGGGCCGTTTCGCCGGGACCGAGCCGGAACCCCGTCCCGGCCTCCGCGCGGGCCACATGCCCGGCGCGCGCAACCTGCCCTACACGAGCCTCCTGCGCCCGGACGGCACGCTGAAACGGCCTGACGATCTCACCCGCCTTTTCGCCGAAGCAGATATCGACATCACCAGGCCGGTCACAGCCACCTGCGGCTCGGGCGTCTCGGCCTGCGTCATCCTGCTGGCCCTCGCCGCGCTCGGCCATCGGGACGGCGCGCTCTATGACGGGTCGTGGGCGGAATGGGGGGCGCGGGAAGGTACGGCCATCGCGACGGGCGCATGAAGCCGCTTCAGACCACCGTCACCTTTCTTCAGATGTATCAGCGTCCTGCGCGCCGCCTTTCGGCGCCGCTGACACCGCGCACCTCCATCCAACGGGTCGAAGACTGCAGCGTCAGCTTCTATCGATATCTGTATGAAGCGGTCGGTAAGCCGTGGGTCTGGGTCAATCGCCGCCGCATGAACGATGCCGATCTCGCCGCCGCCATCGGCCAGAAGGGCCTGGACATCTATGTGCTCTACGCGCGCGGCGAACCGGCCGGCTATGCCGAGCTCGATGCCCGCAATCCGCTGAACATCGAGCTCTCCTATTTCGGCCTGACGCCGGAATTCACAGGCCTTGGCCTCGGCGGCTTCTTTCTGGGCGAAGCCGTCGCGCTGGCGTGGGACAGGGAGCCGAACCGTCTGCATGTGCAGACCTGCACCCTCGACCATCCACGCGCGCTGCCGCTCTATCAGCGCTTCGGGTTCCAGCCCTTCGCGCAGACAGAAGCCTTTGTCGAACCCATTGGCGACGAACCGCATCCGCTGGTCGAAGCCCAACGACGGGCGCTGGAGAGCGTCTGACGCGCGTTCAGTGCCCGGTCAGGATCTGGCTGAGGAACTGCTTCGTCCGCTCGTGCTGCGGATTGTTGAAGAATTGCTCCGGCGGCGCGCGCTCCACGATCTCGCCCTGATCCATGAAGATCACGCAGTCGGCCACCTTGCGGGCGAACCCCATCTCATGGGTCACGACCATCATGGTCATCCCCTCTTCCGCCAGCTCGACCATCACTTCCAGCACCTCGCCAATCATTTCCGGGTCGAGCGCCGAAGTGGGCTCGTCGAACAGCATGATCTTGGGCTCCATCGCCAGCGCCCGCGCGATGGCGGCACGCTGCTGCTGGCCGCCTGACAGCTGGCCGGGATATTTGTGCGCCTGGTCCGCAATGCGAACCCGGTCCAGCAACTCCATCGCGATCCGGTCCGCGTCGGCCTTGGGCCGCTTGCGCACCCAGGTCTGCGCCAGGGTGCAGTTCTGCAGCACGGTCAGATGCGGGAACAGATTGAACTGCTGGAACACCATGCCGACTTCGCGCCGCACCTCGTCGATAGCGCGAAGGTTCCGAGTCAGTTCGCGGCCCTCGACGATGATCTTGCCCGATTGATGGTCTTCCAGCCGGTTGATGCAGCGGATCAGCGTCGACTTGCCCGACCCCGAAGGCCCGCAAATGACGATACGCTCGCCGCGCGCCACCGTCAGCGAGGCGTCGCGCAGAACGTGAAAGCGGCCATACCACTTGTTCACGTTGTCCATGACGATGGCGTACTGCCCGCTCATAGCTTTCCAGCTCCGACTTTGCCGCCCGCCACCGTGTCCTCCAGATACGCGCTGTAGCGCGACATACCGAAGCACAGCGTCCAGTAAACCAGCGCGGCGAAGAGATATCCCGTGATCGCAACGTTCGGCGCCGACCATACGGGGTCGGCATTGCCCGATTTGATGATCTGAAGAAAATCGAAGAAGCCGATCGTGGCGATCAGCGACGTGTCCTTCAGCAGGCTGATGCAGGACGAGACGATCGACGGCAGCGAGATCTTGATCGCCTGCGGCAGGACGATCAGAAACGTCGTCTTCCAGTAGCCAAGGCCCAGCGCCGCCGCCGCTTCCGTCTGCCCGCGCGGCAGCGCCTGCAGGCCGCCGCGGATGACCTCCGCCATATAGGCGGCGCTGAAAAGCGAAATCACGATCAGCGCCCGCAGCAGCTTATCCAGCGACACGCCCTGCGGCATGAACAGCGGCACCACGTTCGCCGCCATAAACAGCAGGGTGATCAGCGGCACGCCGCGCACGAACTCGATGAAGCAGGTGCACAGCAACCGCACGATCGGCAGGTTGGAGCGCCGCCCGAGCGCCAGCAGGATGCCGATGGGAAACGACGTCGCGATGCCGACGACCGAGATCAGCAAAGTCAGCAACAGCCCGCCCCACCGCTCGGTCGGCACAACCGGCAGTCCGAACACGCCGCCCGACAGCAGCAGATAGGCGGCGACGGGAAAAACCGTCGCCATGGCGATCCCGGCCCAGAACTTCCCCGGCAGACGCGGGATCAGGATCCACGCAAGGCCCAGCGCGCCCAGCAGATAGACGATGTCGACCCGGTAGCGCTCCGCCGCCGCATACTGGCCGTAGATCAGCTGGTCGCTCCGCGCCGAGATGAACGGCCAGCAGGCGCCCTTGCCCTCGCCAATGCAGTCGGCGCGGCCCGTGCCTGTCCACACAGCGTCCAGGATGGTCCAGTTCACGATGGGCGGCACGATCACGTAGATGAACGCAATGGCCGCGACGGTGAGCAGCGTATTGGTCACCGACGAGAAGAGATTGTCGCGCAGCCATTCCAGGATCAGCGGACCCCAGGGCCGGTCGGGCGGACCGCGATGCGCGGCGGCAGGTTTCGCCATTCTCAGCGCTCCCTCAGCCGCGTTGCGTAGTTGTAGAGGTTCATGAACCCCGAAACGGTCAGCGAGATCGTCAGATAGATCGCCGCCGTGATCGCAAGAATCTCCAGCGCCTGCCCTGTCTGGTTCAGCGACGTACCGGCGAACACATGCACCAGATCGGGGAATGCGATAGCGGCGGCCAGAGACGAGTTCTTGGTCAGGTTCAGGTACTGGCTCGTCAGCGGCGGAATGATGATCCGCATCGCCTGCGGGATGACGACGAGCCGCAGCCTCTGGCCGCGCGACAGGCCCAGCGCCGATGCGGCCTCCGACTGTCCCTTGCTGACGCCCTCGATGCCGGAGCGCACGATCTCGCCGATATAGGCGGCGGTGTAGATCGTCAGCGCGAACAGCAGCGCGACCAGCTCGGGCACCAGCGCAAGGCCGCCCTGGAAGTTGAAGCCCTTTAGCTCCGGAAACTCCAGGCTCACCGGCGCGCCCGTGCCGAAGAACGCAGCAATTGGCACGCCGATGATGAGGCCGAGGCCGATCAGCAGATCGGGCGGCCGCTGGCCTGTCGCCTTCTGGCGGCGGCGCGCCCAGATCGTGGTGATGATCGCCAGCGCAATCGCCGCCCCGAGGCCGATCAACACCCAGATCGCGCCCTCGCTCCAGTGCAGCTTCGGCATGAAGAGGCCGCGATTGGTCAGGAAGAACGTGTCGCCCAGCGAGATCGCCTGCTTGACCGGTGGCAGGATGGGAATGAGCGCCAGATAGAAGAACAGGATCCAGAGCAGCAGCGGCACGTTCCGGACGAATTCCACATAGGCCGCCGCCATGCGCGAGACGAGCCAGTTCGGCGACAGCCGCGCGATACCGATGACGAAACCGAGCAACGTCGCCAGCACGATGCCAAGTCCTGAAATCATCAGCGTGTTGAGCAGGCCGACCACAAGCACGTCGATATGCCGGTCGCGCGCCGTATAGGGGATCAGCTTGAACCCAATATCGAAGCCGGCCGTGTTCCACAGGAACGACCAGCCGGTCGCCTGACCGGATCGCTTCAGCGCGTCGGCGGCATTCGACGCCATGGTCCAGAACAGCCAGACGACCAGCGCCAGCGCGACCACCTGAAACAGGAAGCCGCGCAGGCGTGGATCGGCCCAGAACGCGTTTGCCGGCGGCGGCAGGCGCGCCGCGACATCATCCTGCCCGCTCAACGCATCGGTCCCTTCACCCCCATGAAGGTTCCCCGCCTATCGGATCGGCGGCGCGTACTGCAACCCGCCATTCGTCCAAAGGGCGTTCTTGCCGCGCGCGATCTGCAGCGGCGAGCCGGTGCCGACATTCTTCTCGAAGATCTCGCCGTAATTGCCGACCTTGCGGATGATGCGGACGGCCCAGTCCTTGGTCAGGCCCAGCTGCTCGCCGAAATCGCCCTCGATGCCCAGCAGGCGGCGGATCTCGGGGTTCTGGCTGTTCAGCTGCTCGTCGATGTTCTGCGAGGTGACGCCCAGCTCCTCGGCATTGACCATCGCGTAGAAGGTCCAGCGGACAACGTCTTCCCAGCGATCGTCGCCCTGCCGCACAGCCGGCCCCAGCGGCTCTTTCGAGATCAGCTCGGGCAGCACGAGATGCGCGTTGGCGTCCGAAAGCTCCAGCTTCGCGGCGTAGAGGCCCGACTGGTCGGTCGTGTAGGCGTCACAGCGGCCGCTGTCATAGGCCGACAGCGCTTCCGATTCCTTCTCGAAGGTCAGGATCTGGTACTGCATGCCATGAGAGGCGAAATAGTCCGCGACGTTCAGTTCGGTCGTGGTGCCGGACTGGGTGCAGATCGTCGCGCCGTTGAGGTCGTTGACGCTGGTCACGCCACTGTCGGTCTTCACGATGAAGCCCTGGCCGTCATAGTAGGTGACGTTGGTGAACTCGAGGCCGAGCGCCACGTCGCGCTGCATGGTGATCGTCGTGTTGCGCGACAGCAGGTCGAACTCCCCGGACTGCAGCGCCGTGAAGCGCTCCTTGGCGGTCGTCGAGGTGAACCGCACAGCATTTGGATCATCGAAGATGGCGGCGGCAACGGCGCGGCAGACATCGACGTCCAGACCCGTCCAGTTCCCTTGGGCGTCCGGGTTCGAGAATCCGGCCAAGCCGTCGCTGACCCCGCATTTGAGGTAGCCCTCGCCTTTCACCTTGGCGAGGGTCGGGCTGCCTTGGGCGGAGGCGGCGGTGACGGCCGCGGCCGCAAATACGGCGGTAGCGAGAGCGGTCTTCATGTCTCAGATCCTCACAACTCGGATGGCCCATGAAGGAGTCTTCCCCCGGGGCGCGCTGCATCGCACTATAGCGGACGGGAAGCGCGCGGGCGCAAGGGGCTGAATGAAAGACGAAACCCGACTTATCCACACCGGCCGGGACTCCGCCGGGCATATCGGCGCGGTCAACGTCCCCGTCTACCGCGCTTCCACCCTGCTCCACCCGACGCTTGAGGCGCTGGAAGGGAACACGCTCGCTTATGGCTATGGCCGCCGCGGCACCCCGACCACCCGCGCGCTGGAGGCCTCGATCTGCGCTCTGGAACAGGGCGCCCGCACGGCGCTGACCCCCTCGGGCCTATCCGCCTGCACCGCCGCGCTGATGAGCGTCCTCAAGGCCGGCGATCATCTCCTAATGGTCGACAGCGTCTATGGCCCGACCCGCAGCTTCTGCAACACCACCCTGAAGCGCTTCGGCATCACAACCACCTACTACACGCCGACCATCTCGCCGGGCGAGCTGCACGCCCTGATGCACCCCAACACCAAGGCCGTGTTCCTCGAATCGCCCGGCTCCGGAACCTTCGAGGTCCAGGACATCCCGGCGCTTGCCGCCGTCGCCCATGCCGGCGGCGCCAGCGTCATCGTCGATAACACCTGGGCGACCCCGCTCCTGTGCAAGCCGCTCGCGCTGGGGGCTGACCTCTCGGTCAACGCCGCCACCAAATACATCGTCGGCCACGCGGACGCTCTGCTCGGCACGATCACCGCCAATGAAAGCCATGCGGCCCGGATGATGGACTTCCACGGCACGTTTGGCCTCACCGTCTCGGGTGACGAGGCCTATCTCGGCCAGCGGGGCCTGCGCACCCTCGCCGTCCGTCTCGCCCGCCATCAGGAAACGGCGCTCAAACTCGCCGCGTGGTTCGCCACACGGCCGGAAGTCACGCGCGTTCTCTATCCGGCCCTTCCCACCGATCCTGGCCACGCGATCTGGAAGCGCGACTTCACCGGCGCCAGCGGCCTTTTCGGCGTGGAGCTGAAACCTGTCTCCAAAGCGGCGCTCGCAGCCCTCTTCGACAACTTCCACCTCTTCGGCATGGGCTGGTCGTGGGGCGGCTTTGAAAGCCTCGCCGTGACCACCAAGCTCACCCGCACCGCCGGGGGCGGCTACCGCCCGCAAGGGCCCCTCCTCCGCTTCCATGCGGGGCTTGAGGATGCGGACGACCTCATCGCCGATCTCAGCGCCGGCTTCGACCGGATGAACACGAGTTCCTGATGGCCTTTGAAAAAGAGATCGAGGCGTTCCAGCGCCGGGGCGAGGCCGCACGCGCGATGGGCTCGAAGAAGCGCCTCGCCGAACGCAAGCAGGCCGGCATCCTCAACGCCCGCGAGCGCGTCGATGCGCTGGTCGACAACGGCACGTTCGAAGAGGCCGGCCTCTTCGCCAAATCCATCCGCCCGGAAGTCGCCGACATCTCCAACGGCGACGGCGTCGTCACCGGCTTCGGAAAGGTCGATGGCCGCCTCGTCGGCGTCACCGCAGCCGACTTCACCGTGCTTGGCTCATCCTCCGCCGCGATCCACGGCAAGAAGCAGGCCTTCGTCCGCAACGCCGCCAGCGCCAACGGCCATCCCGTCATCAACCTGATGGAATGCGCCGGCGGCCGCATCCCCGACATCATGGGCGCTGCCGGCATCGGCGCTTCGGGCGAAATCGCCCGCTATTCGCGCCGCCGTACCACACCCGCCATCTCGGCCGTCATGGGCCTCACCTATGGCGGCGGCGCCTTCACCTGCATCAATTCCGATCTCGTCGTGATGCGGAAAGGCGCCGTCCTCGCCGTCTCCAGCCAGATGGCCACCAGCGTCGCCATCGGCGAGGAAATGGACCCGCAGGATCTCGGCGGCTGGCGCCACCATTCCGAAGGCACCGGCTTCGTCCACGCCGTCGTCGATACGGATGAAGAGTGCATCGCCTGGACCAAGCGCGCTCTCTCTTACTTCCCCGATCACGCCAACGCCGTCACGCCACGCGCCCCCTTCAGTGCCGACGCCGAAGCCGCCGTCGCCGGCATCCTCGATCTCGTGCCGGAACAGCGCGGCAAAACCTACGACATGCGCAAAGTGATCGCCGCCATCGCCGATCCTGACAGCGTGCTGCCCATCAAGGACCGCTTCGCGAAGGTCGCCGTCACCTGCCTCGCCCGCATCCGTGGCCGCGCCGTCGGCATCATCGCGACCAATCCGATGTTCAAGGGCGGCGCGCTCGATCCCGACAGCTGCGACAAGATCGCGAGCTTCATCGTGCTCTGCGACAGCTTCAACCTGCCGATCGTCTTCCTCGCCGATACGCCTGGCTTCCTCGTCGGCCTCGAAAGCGAGAAGAAGCGCCTCGCCGGCAAGATCATGAACTTCATGGCGGCGCTCGAGCTCTCCACCGTACCGAAGGTCGCGCTGATCCTGCGCAAGAGCTTCGGCCAGGCCTATCTCAACATGGGCGGCGGCAAGTCCGACACGACGGCCACCTGGTTCACCGGCGAGATCAGCTTCATGGACCCCGCCGTCGCCGTGAACATCGTCTATGCGGTCAAGCGTGAGGACGATCCCGAACGCTTCGAACAGCTCGCGAAAGAAGTCGCGAAGGACACCTCCGCCTACGATCTCGCCGCGCCGTTCATGGCGCATGCGGTGATCGACCCGCGCGACACCCGCACTTACATCGACCGCCAGCTCGACATCTTCAGCCGCGGCCTCACCGGCGGCGTCGGCGCGCACCGTCTGGCCGATTGGCCGCCCGCATTCTGAGCAATCAAAATAAGAGGAACCGCCATGAAGCAGTCGAAAGTCGCCAGCGAGATCACCGGCAAAGTCTGGAAGATCACCTCCGCCCCCGGCGACAAGCTGGCCGAGGACGATCCGATCCTGATCCTGGAAAGCATGAAGATGGAGATCCCGGTCTCCGCCCCGCTCGACTGCACCATCGTCGAAATCCTCGTGGCCGAGGGCGACACGGTCAGCGAAGGCCAGGCCGTTGCGGTGATCGAGAGCTAGGCGTTCACCACTCGCGGCGCGCCATCTTCTTCCAGGGAATGGAGGCGAAGCCGATCGCCATCATCAGGCCGGTGCCAAGGCCGAGGCCCAAACCGTCGAGCAGCTCGAGGTCCTTCGCCACCTGAGAGAGCCAGCCGCCAAGCGCCAGTCCCGAGACGGCGCCGAAAATGAGCCACGCTTTCATGGTTACCAATGTAGCGGCGATCAGCCCGCTACGCGATGCCCGTTTCAAAAAGTGATCGGAGATACGGCGACAGGAATTTGCCCTCCGGGTCCACGCGGCGGCGGGCGGCGCGGAACTGCTGCCATTCCGGGTAAATCCAGGCGAAATCGCGCCCAGTCAGATTATGCTGCTTGCCCCAGTGCGGCCGCCCCTCATGCGCGCGGAAGACCTCCTCGCACGCCCTGAACAGCGGCCCCTGATCCATGGTCGCGTACTGGTGGACCGACAGAGTCGCGCTGTCGCGCCCGTGAAACGGGCTCAGCCAGATATTGTCGCCCTGCACGAAGCGGAATTCGATCGGGAACGCCGTCGGGATACGATCCTTCCGGATGCGCCCCACCACGGCGCGGATCGCCTCCGCCGCCAGCGGACGCGGCACCGCGTATTCCATCTCGTTGAAACGTGTGTTGCGGGCCGAGGGAAACGTCTCCCAGCTCCAGCGCACACGCCCCGGCTTCGCCTCGCCCGCCGCCATCTGCTTCGTCAGCAGCCGGTGAAAGAAGCCGGACGAGCGCGGCACACGCTTCACGAATTTGCAGATCGTGTTGAACAGCTTGTCGTCCCGGCTGATGCGTTCGCCCCGCGCCTTCATCGCCGGAATGTCCAGCGCCCGCGTGGGCGGCTCGCCGCGCCATTCGTCCAGCGTCTTCACCACCACCTGGTCGGCATAGGGAAACCAGAAGAACTCGAAATGGCGGTGGACCTTCGCAAAACCCTCAAGGTCATCCAGAATCTGATCCGCCGGCGCGACATAGCTCGCCTCGGTCAGCGCAAAGGACGGCACGCACGCCAGCCGGAAACGCGTGATGACCCCAAGGCTGCCGACCGAAAGCCGCGCCGCTTCAAAGAGTTCGCCGTCGCTCTTGCGATTCAGATTCAAGATGTCGCCGTTCGCGGTCACCAGCGTCACCCCGGTCACCATCGTCGACAGCGAGCCGAGCGTCAGCCCGGTCCCATGCGTCCCCGTCCCGATCGCCCCACCCAGCGTCTGGCGATCGATATCGCCCTGATTGGCCAGCGCCAGCCCATGGGGATGGAGCAGCGGCCCCACGGCATAGACCGGCGTCCCCGCCCACAGTTCGGCCTCACCCGCTTCGGCATCCACCGAGATCAGGCCGCTCATATGCTCAAGGCTGACGATCGCCCCGTTCGAGGCGCAGAGCGCTGTGAACGAATGCCCCGATCCCGCCGGCCGCACCGGCCCCGCAAAACCCCGCAGCAGCCCGGCCAGTTCGGCCTCATCGCGCGGACGCCAGATGGCCGACGGTGCCGCCGTGACACCGCCGGACCAATTCGACCATTTCTGTGAAGTCTCAGCCATGGCGCGAAGCTATCCGCTCCGCGCCGCCGTTCAATCCTGGATCGGGCGGAATTGTGCGGCCCGTTCCTCGGCGTCGCGCACTTCGCTAGCCTTGAGCTCCAGCCGCAGCCGCTCCATCGCCGTCGGCGCATTGTCATCGACCCGGCCGGATTCATCGACCGGCGGCGAGGCAAAGCCCTGCTCGGCGGCCAGCGTGTAGAATTTCAGCGCCTCGACGCGGTCTTGCAGCACACCGTCGCCGCTCTCCAGCATCGTCGCGTAGTTGTACTGCGCCTGGGGCAGGCCACGCTCGGCGGCCTTGCGGTACCATTCCGACGCCGTCGCCAGATCGGCCGGCACGCCGGTGCCGTACTCGTACAGCGTGCCCATCTCGAACTGGGCGCGCGCCTCGTTCTCCTTGGCCGACTGCAGCATGAACTTCGCGCCTTCGACGACATCGCGCTTCACGACATTCGGCTTGCCGTCCAGCAGCTCGACGCCTAGGCGATAGGCGGCCCAACGATCACCGGCCTCGGCCCGCGCGCGCCAATTGGCCAGCGCTTCCGGGTAAAGCCCGTTGCGGAACATCACTTCGCCTTCGTCGCCCGACCTGTCGGCCTCGGCGACAGACACCTCTTCACGCTGCGCCGAAGCACTCGGCGGCGGCGGTGCGGGCGCAGGCCCTTCGGCGACCCGCATGGTGTCAGGCGAAACCGCCATCGACGCCATCGGCTCGGACGACGCCATGGCCCCGGCCGCCAGGTCGGCTTCCGGCAAACCGCCGCCCAATGCGACATCGCCCGCCTTCGACTCGCGGGCGCGCTGCAACTCGACCTTGGCGTTGCGGATATTCTCGCCCGGCTTGGGCGCGAAGGCGTTCCGCTCCTGGATCATGCGGTCGATATCTGCCCGCTCGATCTTCTGGGGCGCAGCGGCGACCATCTGGGTCGAGGCCGCCCCGCGCTCAGGGACATTGGCGAAGAACAGATAGAATCCGGCCCCCGCCAGCGCTGCCGCAAATGCGACACCACCGAACAGCAAGGTCCGCGATGGGTCTCTCATGGTTACTGACATTCACAATCCGTGATCCGAGTCACACTGACCTTGCCCGGGGACTATGGCAAGACGGCGGCGATGGCGCGGCGCCAGGAAGAGCGGTGGGAGGGCACGACATGACAGCGCGGGTGATCGCGGTCTGCCGTTCCTCATCGCACACCATGAGCAAACCCATTGAAGAATCTATAAATTTGCTCGCCGGCCTCGGCGTCGAGGGTGATGCTCATGCCGGCAAAACCGTGAAGCACCGCTCACGAGTCGCCCGCACGCCCGATCTGCCGAACCTCCGTCAGGTCCACCTGATTCATACTGAGCTTTTCAGCGAGGTCGCCGGTTCCGGCTTCGCCGTCACGCCGGGCCTGATGGGCGAAAACATTACGACCGCCGGGATCGACCTCCTCGGCCTGCCGCGCGGCGCGCGCCTGCGCCTCGGGCCTCACGCCCTCATCGAGATCACGGGCCTCCGGAACCCCTGCTACCAGCTTGACGGCCTGCAGATGGGCCTCATGCGGGCCTGCCTTGGCCGTGACGATGCGGGCGAACCCATCCGCAAGGCGGGCGTCATGGCGATCGTGCTGGAAGGCGGTGAAGTGCGGGCGGGCGACGGCATCGCCGTCACCCTGCCCGATGGCCCTCATGAGAGACTGAAAGCCGTCTGAAGCCTTACGACTTCTTGCAGCTTTCCTGCGCCTTCTGCATGGCGGGCAGCGCCGTCATCATCAGCTTGGCGGCTTCTTCTTCCGAAATCCCCGCTTCCTTCAGCGCTTCGTCCGGGCTCTTGCCCGAGTCCTGCGCCTTCATCATGGTCAGCAGCAAATCCTTGGCCTTGCTGTCGAGCTCCTTGTCCAGCGCATTGGCCGCACAGGCGCAGTCGGTCGTTTTGTCCATCTTCTCGCACTGCGCCTGGATCTGGGCCTTGAAATCGCTCGACCCGCCACACGCCGCCAGCACTGCGCCGAACGCGATCACCGCGACGGCTGAAGCAATCTTTTTCATGTCGTGAACATCCCCTGATCCCGCCCGACAGCCGGACGATTCGATCTGGCGCCATCCTGCCGCATTGCAACGCAAAATGGCGACCCCGGCGTGACTCGAACACGCAACATCCTGCTTAGAAGGCAGGTGCTC
>VFQQ010003252.1_pt1 | contig 16216 bp, 14 predicted proteins | sample 3512341 | NCBI WGS metagenome assembly VFQQ01 (sample SAMN10412373, study PRJNA504923) | tailings metagenome | isolation source: Relicate 2 Philex TSF1 revegetated site | place: Philippines: Tuba, Benguet | collected 2017-08-29 | reverse complement strand
GCGCGCACGCGGCGACGGCTTCGTTCACATCGGCTTCGCCGTACATCCCGGTCGATACGATCATCGGCTTGCCGAGTTCGGCGAGCCGGGTCAGGAACGCCGGATTGTTGCGCTCGCCCGAACCGATCTTGATCGCGGGCACGTCGAGCCGGCGAAGCCAATCGATCCGGCTCTCGTCGTGGGCGGTCGACATGAACAGGATGCCCTTGGCGCGGCACCGCTCGGCGATCTCCGCGGCTTGGTCGAAGGTCAGATTGCGCGGCCGCAGCCGGTCGCGCCATGCCTGGGCGCGTTTGGCGTAGAGATGCTCGACGTCGAAGAACTGCGTCTTGAAGACGTCCGCGCCGGCGGCGACGGACATATCGACGAGTTCGCGCGCGAGCCCCATGTCGCCGAAATGCGACACGCCGGCTTCGGCGATGAACAGCGGCGGATGGCCGGCCCCGACGGGCCGTCCGGCGATTTCGAACGCGGCGGGAAATCGGGTCATCGGTTTTGCGCTCCTGGAGCCGCCAATCGCGCGGCGATCGCCGACGCGACGAAAGCGTGTCCCTCGGGGGAGTAATGGGATCCGGGATAGTAGAAGAGGCGCGCGGGATCCGGATGCGCGGCGAACGCGGCGTGCAGGTCGAGCGTGGCGACGCCCACGCGCGTCAACGCCGACATGACCGCGGCGTGGGGCCAATGCCAAGCGCCATCGACGACGTTGAGCGCGTCGCAAGAGCGATCCCAGGCCGGCAGATAGACGACCAAAAGCTCCCCGCCCCAGGATTCGACCTTCGCGCGCGCGGCGCGCATCGTGCGTTCGAAATCGGACAGACGCAATTGCGCGCGCGTCGGACAGACCGAGAAACCCACGCGCGCCATGATCTGGCGCAGCCGGACGATCTCGCCGAACGGCGGGAAGCGGGACTCGGGCCGTGTCTCGGGCTGGGCGCGGGCGGCATCGATCAAACGATCGGCCGTGACGCGCAGAAAAGCGGTGATCTCGGGCGCGGCGGCGATCTGACCGTCGCTCGGCGCGCCGGGTTCCATCTGCCGGCGCAAGGCTTCGAACTCGATCTCGCGCGTCAAATTCGTGTGCAGATCGTTGCCTTCGAAGAACAGCCAAACCACCTTGCGCGGCGCGAATCGCGCCCCGAACTCCGAGAGCGCCGCGAGTTGATAAAGCGGGCCCGTTCCGCCCATGCCGAGATTGACGAGGGACGAATGGGTCGCGCGCAAACGATCGGTCATTCCCTGCCCCTGGGGAACGCACGCACCTTGCGCGAAACTGTCGCCGACCACGACGATGTCGGCGTCGTTTCGCGACCAGGTTCCGGCGGGATTGTTGAAACCCATTTCGTCCGACCGGAAGATCAGAAAGCGTCCGCCTTCGTTGCAATAGACCGTCGTGACGTCCGGGATCGAGGCGAGCGGCAGAATCTTCCGGCCATCCGCCAGGGCGAGCGGGCCATTCGCACGATCGACGGCCGCCGGTCCTTCCGCGTAAAGGAAGTTCGAAATCGAGAACATCGGCCAGGCGTCGACGCCCGCCTGACGGAGCTCGGCGACCGCATCCATATCCGCACGGCCGTCGAAGCGTTCGCCGCGCGCGTCGGCCGCGGCGCGACCCGCCTGATAGACGGCCCAGCGCTTCGGCGCGTCGTCGCGGCCGACGACGAAGGCCAGTTCGCTGGCGAGCAGGCCCCCGCCGGTCGAAATCAGAATCGCCAAGATCGTGTCGCGCGCGCCGCCGCGGCAAATCGCCGCCAAGCCGAAGCCCAGACCAAACAGCGCCGGCACGCCGACGATGAAGGCGATCTGGACGGCGCTGACGTAAGAGTCCGTCGGCCGAAGCGGCACGCCGATCGCTTGGCGCAACAACGCCGCGCATATCAACGCCAGAATCGCCGTTACGAGAGTCTCGCCGCGGCCGCCCGCCGGCCGCGCGACAACCATGCGCGCGCCCAAAACGACGACGGCGGCACCCGCGAACGCGAAATACCCGGGGATCGCCGCCGTCAGGCACGCGGCAATCAAGGCCGCCGGCGAGGCGGCGACGGCGAGCGCGCGGACGTGAAAGCTGCTCAACCTAGCCTCAAAGTTCGACCGGATCGAAGGGCGTCTCGCCCGCCGCGGGTTTGCGCGCGCCGAAAAGATGGCTCGTCTGCGGACGGCCCACCGAGTTGATCTTGTCGGACGGCATATAGAAGAAGATCTTCAAGCCGGCTTCGCGCAAAGCAGCGAGAATATCGCGGCCGGGAACGCGATCGCCGCCGCCAAAACGATCCATCTTCGGATCGTGGACGTGATTGAACACGAATCGCCCGCCGGGCCGTAGTACGCGCGCGATACCTTTGACGACCGAGACGGGATCGCTGGAGTAGCCGAGCGTGTTGATCATCGTCACCGCATCGAAGGTCGCGTCGGGATATTCGAGCGCCTCCATGTTCATCACGCGGATTTTCGGATTGGTCGAGAACAGATCGATCGCTTCGATGTTGTCCCATTTGTAGCCGTAGAGTTCGGCGATCCACAATTCGTGGATGTTGCGCCCGCCGACCACCAATAGCTTCTCGTTCGACAGATCGCGCCACGGCGCGGTCAACACCTGATAGAACGGTTCGACGCGCCGCGTGCGCACCACCAGCTTGCGCTGTACCTGACCGAGATTGTGGCTGACGGTCTCGTCGATCGCCTCGCGGTTCTTCGCGCCATCCGAAGCGGGCGCGCCGGTTTGCGCAAGGGCGAGGGTTCTGCGCGCGTCGCGCAATTGGATGAATGCCGAAATCAAATCATGCAAACGCGGCTTCAGCAGCAGACGCCGGAACAATCCCGTATCCGACGGGCACGGCGCCGGGTCGAGCAACGCGCGTTTGGCGTAGCGCAAGTAATTTACAATCATTCGTTGGATTCGCTCTAGAAATCGGGGCCGGCGGGATTGCCGACGACTTTTTCCACGCCCTTGGCCGCGTAGGTCTCGAAGGGGGTCGGCGTCATCGACGGGTAGGCGTGCATCAATGCGACCTCGCGGATCTGTCCCGGCTCGGGATAGCCGCCGCGGTGGATCACGTTATTCGAGAAGCAGAGCAAGGTGCCCGGCGGGCCGCTCGCGCGCACGACCCGGCTCGTGTACTTGGCCTCGATCGTTCGCTCGTAGAAATGGCATTTGACGTCGCGCAGCGCCATGCGATCGGGATTCGGGCCCAGCGCCTTAGCCTCGGCGTCCAGTTCCTTGGCGGCACGGCGCTCGGCGCGCATTACCTCGACCGATTGGGGCCACGGCAGCATTTCCGTGCCGCCGTTATGCGCGCCGATATCGGTCAGCGCGAAAATCGCGATGACGCAAGTCCCCGGCCCGCCGTCGGCGTGCCAAAGCTGGGAATACAACGGCGTATCCGCGTCGCGGATCGATCGGAAGATCATGCCGTAGAAAATCTTGAAATGCGCCCGGTAGATCGCCCGATAGAGCTTGCCCAGGTCGCCCGCGAGAAGCTCCCGGATTTCGGGAAAATCGCGATAGGTATCGCCGCCGTAGAATCTGTCGTCGCGCCACGCTTGCGGGCCAGTGGAGGCCGCCAACGCGGCGACGCGCGCGCGCATCGATTGCGCAAGCTCGGTTCCGCGTTCGGGCATGAAGGTGCAGTAACCGTTGGCCCAATAATCGCGGGCGAGTGCCGCGAAACGCGGTTCGTCCGGCTCGGCCGCCTTATAGGCATCGCGGCATGCCGCGAGATAATCCATGTAGCGCTGGCCTTGTTCGTAAGGCAGACGTGAGCGCGTGCGTTGGATCATGCGCTCCCAACGCCAATTCCGAGCCAATTGTTTCGCGGCGCTCAACATGACCGGATTCCTTGGTGCGGACGGCGGATCGCCGCCGTTTTCGCCGTCGCCATCGACGCTTCCAACGGGGACGGTCTACTGCGTTCACGGCGTGAACGTCAAGTGTGGGGTCGGGGTCCGACCGTCGGTTAGCCTCGCCGCACGACCAGCGCCCAAAACGCGGGCACGCCGGATAAACAAGCGGCGTCTTCCGTTACCGCGACTTGAAACGCGGCCCGATAGCCTTCGGGGTCCACGGTGCGTCGATCCGGCCGGCGGCACAAGGCGGGCCAAGTGATCCAGCGCCAATGCAAAGCGACCGCCGCCGGACCGCCCAAGGCGACCGCCGAAACGCGCGCGTCGGCCGGTTGCAAGGCGGCCAATCGGGCGAGGACGCCCGCAGGGTATTGCCGGTAGCCGTGAAAGAGATAAAGCCTCAAACACGCCGCCGACGGCAAATAGTGGATCTGTAACGTGGGGCCTGGCGCCGCCGCGCATGCGCGCGCGACGGCCGTGAAATAGTCGAGATCGGCCGGGATATGCTCGGCCGCCGACTGCGAAAAAAAGAAATTGTCGTCGGGAGCGATCGTGCCCGCGAAATTCCTGCCGTCGAACGCGGCGAAGCACGCTTGCGGCGCGGGCCGCGCCCACGATTCCCGCGCTGCGACGTCGAAGCCGCGGTAACGTATCGTCCGGCCCAACGCCGTCGTCACAAGGGCGCCGGCGCGGCCCGAGCCGCAGCCCATTTCGTGCATCCTTATGCCGCCCGCCGCATGCGCGAACCCGGCCCAGTCGATCGCGGCGAGATGCGCTTCACACAACGCGCGCGACGGCGAAGGCGTTCCGGCGACCGCGCCCAGGTCGGCCGGCACAAAACGCTCGACCGTCAACGCGCCGGGCCGATCCAGAACCGCGTTGCGCAGCGCGTTGCCCGCCAGATAGCCGAACTTACCCGCAAGCCCGAGGACGCCGTCGCCGTTCAAACGCAAACGCGAGGTCGAACCGCCGCTCATCGCGCGACGCCCGCCATCAGCGGCGCCGGTGCGGCTTCGAACGTATGGGCGGCCACCGCGGGCGTCAGACGTTGTGCCGCGCGCGATGCCAGCGCCAAGCCGTACGCACGACCGTATCGATATCCGAATGCGCGGGCGCGAAGGCGAGTTCGGCGCGCGCGCGCGCGGGATCGGCGACCAAGGCGGGCGGATCGCCGGGCCGGCGCGGGCCTTTGCGCAGCGGCAGTTTCTTGCCGGTGATCCGCTCGACCGCGTCGATGATCTGCCGGACCGAGAGCCCGGTCCCCGTGCCGAGATTGAACGCGTCCGAAGCGCCGCCGTTCTCCAGCCGCCGCAAGGCGGCGACATGCGCTTGGGCGAGATCGGCGACGTGGATGTAATCGCGCACGCAGGTGCCGTCGGGCGTGGGCCAATCCTCGCCGAACACATCCAGATGCGGGATCTGGCCGCTCGCGGCCATCAACGCGCGCGGAATCAGATGCGGCTCCGGATCGTGCAGCTCGCCCGTCTCGCCTTCGGGATCGGCGCCGCAAGCGTTGAAGTAGCGCAACGCCGTCCAAGCGAGACCGTAGGCGCGGCCCGCGTCGGCCAGCACGCGCTCGATCATCAGTTTGGATTCGCCATAGGCGTTGACGGGCGCCGTGGGCGTCGCTTCGGGAATCGGCGTGCGCGCGACGGCGCCGTAGACCGCGCAGGTCGACGAGAAAACGAATCGTCCGACCCCGGCCGCGCGCATGGCTTCCAGCAGCGTGAGCGTGCCCGCCACATTGTTCCGATAGTAGAGATATGGATCGGCAACGGATTCCGGCACGAAAGCGTAGGCGGCGAAATGCATCACGGCCGCCGGCTTGTGCTCGGCGAAAGCGGCGTCCAGCGCCCGACGATCGGCGAGATCGGCGCGCACGAACGGCCCCCATTTCACGAGTTCGACGTGCCCGCGCGACAGATTGTCGAGCGTCACGGGCAAATAGCCGGCGCGTGCCAACGCCTTGCAAGCATGGCTGCCGACGTAACCGGCGCCGCCGGTGACAAGAACGGATTTCATCGATCTACGGTCCCGCCGATCATATATGGGTCAACTCCGTGGCGCGGCGAATCTTGAAGGGATGGTAGAGGATTTCGTTCGACATGTACCATTCCCGGATTGTCGCCAATTCAAGACGAACCGCCGGTGCGCACGCGGCCAGACGCGCCGGGATCGCGCGAAGAATCTGGTCGCGCGAACAAGCGACGTCGTCGTCGAGCCGCCAATCGCCTTGCCAGGCCGGATAGCCGAACCGATAGGCCTGTACGATCGCCGCGCGTTCGGGATCGGGGCGCCAATCGCCGTCGCGCCACCACACGCGCCGGATACGATCCGCGTAATCCTCGCGCGAGTCCGCGAGGCGCACGAACGCGTGACGATGGTACCAGCCGACATCGGGCACGAGCACGGGCTTGCCGAACATCGCGTATTCGAGCGCCGCACTGCCGTAGAAGGTCACGAGCGCGTCGGCGGCCTGCATGACGCTGCGGCCGTTCTTGCCGTAAGGACATACGCCGATATTCGGCGCGCGTTGACCGCCGATCATGTCGGACACATAGACGCCGTCGTACCAGCGGTCGGCGGGATGACCCCGGATGATGAAATTGACGTCGGACGCGCCCGCGGCGGCGCGCAAAGTGACGCCGACCCAATCGGCGAAATCGCGGAAGCGGGACGAGCCGTAAAGATGGGGGAAGTCGAACCACGTCGATGTGAGGATCGCGACGATCGGTTTCGCGGGATCCCAGCCGAAATCGCGGCAAATCTCCTCGCGCGACCAATCGGTTTGCCCGGGTCCGAACGCCAATTGCCCCGCGAACTCGCGCGAATTGCCGCCCAACCGAGCCATCACGGCCTGGCGGCCCAGCGCGGCAAGGGATTCGCGCCGTTCGGGAGCCATGGCGTCGATCTCCTCGGGTGCGACGGGATCGAAGAACCGGTAGAGATCGGGCTCCGCGTCGACGCGGTGAAGATGCAGATTCTCGAAAAATCCGTTGGGCACGACCATCGGCACGCCATGCCGGATCAAGGCCCGCGCCAACACGCCGTATCCGTCCCGCCCCGATTGGGTGTGGCTGAGAACCGCGAAACCCGGGCGCAAGCGCCGGACCAAATCGTCGGCCGCATGCGCGCCGGCAAGCCACGTTGCGACGAAGTCCACGATGTCGGGATGGCCGAGATCCACGCACGCGGTCCGCTGCGCGCGCAAAAGCCCATCGTAAAGATCGAAGGCGGGAATGCCGAAGGGAAGCTCCATCCGGAACAAGCCATCGGCGTCGCCCGCGCGCGCCAGAATTTCACGCGCTTCGGATCGCCGGGCCGCGACGGTGGCGGCGTCGCTCAGCGGCGCCAGCCGGCCCTGGATGCCCATCCGGCGCAACGTCCCCTCGAGCCCGAGGGTCGAGAAGCGGCCCGGCAGGGCGTATTGCTCGAGATTCCCGAAACCGAGCGCGGCCCGCAACAAGCCGAAGCGTTGCCAATAATTCGGGTGCTGGAACGCGGCATCGACCAAGACGGGTCCGTCGACCAGCGACGGCCCCATCACCGGCAGCGCGGCGATGGCGCGTTCGGCGGCGCGCCGGGCGGGCGCGATGCGCAATTCGCGGACCGTCGTCTGCAGGCGTCCGTAAGCGGCGAAGGCGCCGTGGACGGTGGCTTTGAGCGCCTTCTTCATCGCGGACCCGACAACAACGCCAACGCGGCCTCGGGCGCGTAAACCGGCCGCCCCAACATGCGCGCTTCGTTCCGGACCGCTTCGGACAGGCTGACGATCACATCCGACGCGGCGAAGGCTTCGGCGGGCGCGCCGGAGCGATCCACCACCGCGCCGGCGCCGATGGGCGCGCACGCGGCCTCGTATTTGCCGTCGGGATCGCGTGGATGCGGGCGTACGGCCAAAATCGACGCGGGCTCCGCAACGGCCAACGCGAGCGCGAGCATGCGCAGGCAATCCACCTCGTCCTCCGCTTCGACCGCGCGCAACGCGGCAAGTTCCCGGCGCACGACGCCGGCATAAAGCCAAACCCGCGCCTCCGCCGGGACCCCCCAGCGTTTCCGTTGACGCGCGCGCGCATCCGGATCGGGCGCGGCATGCGCCAGCCGCGCGAGATGGAGATCGGCGATTGGTTCGACGCGCAGACCGGGCAGTCGGCATTCTTCGATTTCGCGCCGGCCCCGTTCGGAAACGGCGAACACCAGATCGGGGCAGCCTTGCGCATCGCCCAATCGCACGGCGAGGTTGACGTCGTTGTCGCAGATCGCCGCGCAAGGCTTTCGCGCCGCGCGCGCCGCGCGCCATAGCGCGCGCGGAACCGGGTCATCGACGTCGTCGAGCCCGGTGAGCACGGCGGCGGCTTGCGCGAAGGCGGCATCGGTCGGCGCGCCTTCGGCCGCCACGAAACCCGCGCGCGCGAACGTTTCCAATGCGGGCCCGCGGGCGTGGATCCGCAATGCGGGGGCCCGGTCAGGGCCGATCGCGAATAACCGGCGCAACGACGCCAATCGCGGATCGACCGGATCGCGCGTCAGGATTTCGCACGCCGCGACCATCTGATTGGCCGCGCCGGGATCGCGGGCATAGACAAGGACAGACGTCATTCCTTTGCGTTGCGGCGTTCGTGGGAACGCAGCTCCGGCATCGCCTCCCATACTTTGGCGAAGGCATCGGCGACGTCGTCGAGGTCGCGCCGGGTCATGCCGGGCCGCATCAGCTCGTGCGAGATCAAGGTCTCGTAGTGGGCGCGCTCCGCGTTCGGACAAAGGCCGCGCGCGTAATCGGGTTCGCCGCCGTAATGCGGGCATTTGAACGGACACTGGACGGAACCGTAACCGATCATCTTTTGATAGATCGGTTGCAGATAGAGCGGACGGATATAGCCCTGTCCGATCAACGTGCCCTCGGTCTCGCGCAAAGTCGTGTGCGGAAGCTCGGCCTTCAACGCCCGCACGACCAGATCGCGCGAGACGCCCGTGACGGCGCGGTCGTAGCCGAGCGCGTGGACATAATAGGCGTGCGTGGCGCCCTCGGCCACTTTGGGCAGGGAAAGTCCCGGCAATCCGGCCAGCCGGCTTTCGAGATAAGCCACATTCTCGCGCCGGACGCGCACGAGATCGCCCGCCTTGGCGAGCTGCAGCCGGCCGATCGCCGCCTCGATCTCGCCGAGCCGGAAATTGAACCCGATCATGTTGACGAGATCGACGGTGCCCTTCGCTTCGACGACGGCTTCGGCGTGATTGCGGATCAGCGCCACCCGTTCGGCGAACCGCGGATCGTTGGTCGTAACCACGCCGCCTTCGCCGGTATGGACGTGCTTGTGGTAGTTGAGGCTGAAGACGCCCATGTCGCCCAGCGTTCCCACCGGCCGCCCCCGGTACTCGCATTCCGGCGATTGCGCGCAATCCTCGATCACGACAAGCCCGTGCTTGCGCGCCAGCGCCATGATCGGATCCATGTCGGCCGTCTGACCGAAAATATGGACCACGATGACCGCCTTGGTCCGCTTCGTGATCCGCTTTTCGATCGTCGCGGCGCTGATGCAGTAAGTGTCGGGATCGATGTCCGCGAAGATGGGAACAGCGTTGAACACCAAGGCGGCGGCGGCCGAAGCGCTCATGGTGTAGGGCGATACGATCACCTCGTCGCCGGGACCCACGCCGGCGGCGCCGACCGCGGCGTACAGCCCGCTGGTGGCGGAATTGACTGCGTAAGCGTGGTGCGCCGCATAGCGTTCGGCCCAGGCGGCTTCGAAAGCGCGCACTTCCGGACCGCCCCAAAAATCGGGATGCCAAGTGCCCAGGAACTTCGACAAGACGCCGCTTTCGACCACCTTAGCGGCGGCGCGCGCTTCCTCGGCGCCCATCACGATATATGGGGGAAACGGCTCCGTGCGCAGCTTGGAGCCGCCGAATTCGGCGAGTTTGGACATCATTTCAGTTCCTCGAAAGTCCGGCGGCGAGCGCCGCGCAAATCGAAAGTGTCCGCAGGGCGGTTGCGCCGTCGCACGCCACCGGCGTGCCGCGCACGGCCGCGTCGATCGTCGCGCCGATCATGCGCGCAAAGGCTTCGTCCTGGCGCGGCGGCCAAGAATCGCCTGCACCGGGCCGGCGATGGCCGGCGAAACCCGGCGTCGGTATCGGCGCGCGCACCGTCACGCGCGAAGCGCCTTCGCGCAGTTCGACGACGGCGGCGTCGAAGACAAGGAAGAGCTCGAACAGATCGTACCTTGTATGGTCGGTCGCAATCAGGCGAAACGGCGCGCCGCACGGCGCGCACAAAACGCAATCGGGCGTGGGATCGCCGGCGCCCGGCCCCGCGAACCGGTCTGCCGCCGAAAGCGGTTCGGGCCATCCCACAAGCGTGGCGAATAGATCGATCAAGTGGCTGCCGTTATTGAACAGGCCCTTGCCATAAAAACCGGTGCCCGATTGGAGCGCGCCATACGTGCCGGCACGAATAAGCGCGGCAAGTTCGACGATGTTGGGATCCCAGCGGCGAAAATGGGCGACCGCCAGCGGCCGGCCCTTGACGCCATAGTTTGAAACGGCGGCACGCGCTTGGGTGAGATCGGGCGCCAGCGGTTTTTCGCAAAGCACGGCGCCAACGTCCATCGCCAGCAAAGCATCGAGATCGGCGGCGTGTCGTTCGCCGGGCGTGCACACCGACACGATGTCCGCGCGAATACCGGCGGCGGCCATGTCGTCGAGACTGGCGAACTCCCGTTCGACGCCCCAGCGACGCCGGAACGCCGCGCGCCGCTCGGAATCCGGATCGACGCACGCCACCAGCCGCACATCGCCGCGCGCCCGATACGCGCCGGCATGGGTCCGCGGCGGGCCCGACGAAGCCGTTTCGTCGTAGCCGCCGGCGATCCGGCCACATCCGACGATGGCGGCGTCGATCATCGTTTCAGCCATCGATGCTCGATGCCGGCGTTGATCGCGAGCCACTCGGGATGTCCGTCGAGCAGCGTCAGAATATCGTCGAGCCCGAAATCCGGCTTGCCGGGATAAAGCGAATCGTAAACTCGCGTAATCAGCTCGAGATCTTCGGGCGTGTCGAGCGTCAGGCGGAGCTTCGGCCGGTGGCGGAACGGCGAAGCGGGAACATGACGCAGCGAGTAAATTTGGGGATTCCGGTAGATAAAGATACTGACGTGTTCGTGATCTTCGGGATCGTCGGTCCGGCGCGCGACGTCCGCGAGGACGCGCGTGGAAAAGACCTGGGTGTCCATACCGATCGGATAGCACCGCTCCAGCACGTTCGAGCAATAGTCGATCGGGCTTTCGCGATACGCGGCGATCACCGATTCGATGATGCCCGGATCGATCAGCGGACAATCGCCCGTCGTTTCGACGATCGTTTCGACCGAATGGCGCTGGGCCGCTTCCAGCACGCGGGACAGAACGTCGTTTTCGCTGCCGCGATAGCAGGCGATACCCAGGCGTTCGGCAAGCGCTGCGAGCACATCGTCGGATTCGTTGACCGTCGTGCACAGAATAATACCGTCGACGCCGCGCACGCGGCGCAGCCGTTCGACCATCAATTCGAGGGTCGGCTTGCCTTGGATCGGCAGCATGACCTTGCCCGGCAAACGGGTGGAGGTCATACGCGCTTGGATCGTGATGGCGGTTTTCATCGCTCGAACTCCCGGTCGTTCAGCTTCCCGCGCCGCCCAGAACGTCGGCGAGAGCGGCGACGACCCGATCGACGTCCGCATCGTCCATGCCGACGAATAGCGGCAGGCTGAGGCAGCGCGCGTAGAAAGCGTCGGCGCCGGGCAGCGACACGTCGCCGTAGCGCGCGCGGTAATAGGGTTGCCGGTGCACGGGAATGTAATGGACTTGCGTGCCCACGCCGCGCGCCTTGAGCGCCGCCATCGCGCCGGCGCGATCCAAGCCGACTGCCGCGAAATCGATCGACACGACGTAGAGATGCAGGACCGGCGCGCAACCCGGCACGGCCGCGAGCGGCCGCACGACGTTGCCCAGCGGCGCGAGCAGCGCGTCGTAACGCGCGGCCAATGCTTGGCGCCGCGCCGAGAAGAACGGCAGCTTGCGCAACTGGCTTTCGGCGAGCGCGCAATTCAAGTCGCTGGCGCGGTAGTTGAAACCAAGCTCCGACAATTCGTGGTACCAAGGGTTGGCGGTCCCGTCGGCGGCGAAGCCGGCATCACGATCGACGAACCGAGCCGGGTCGCGCTCAATCCCGTGGCTGCGCAAGCGCGCCATGCGCGCGGCCAGATCGGCGTCGCGCGTCGTCACCGCGCCGCCTTCGCCCATCGCGATCGTCTTAACCGGATGGAAGGAAAATGCGCACATGCGCGCATGTGCGCCCGACCCCACCGCGAACGATTGGCCGCCGGTCTCGTAGACCGTGCCGAGGGCGTGGCACGCATCCTCGACGACGTCGATGCGCCGGTGCGCCGCGAAATCCGCCAGGCCCGCGGGATCGGCGCACCGCCCGGCGTAGTGGACGGGAAACGCCGCGCGCACGTTCCCCGGCGCGCGGGCAAGGGCCGCTTCGAAATGCGCCGGAAACGACAAACCCGTGGCCGGATCGACATCGACGAAAGCGACCTCGGCGCCGACATAGCGCGCAGCGTTCGCCGAGGCCATGAATGTAATTGCCGGAACGAGCGCCGTGTCGCCCGGCCCAAGCCCGAGCGCCAGCGCCGCCAAATGCAACGCCGCCGTGCCGCTGTTGCAGGCGACGGCGTGGGGTGCCTGCACCGCGGCGGCCAATGCGGATTCCATTTTTTCGACCGCCGGGCCCGTGGTCAGCCAGTCGCCCTTCAGCACAGCCGCCACGGCCGCGATATCCGCGTCGTCGATATACTGTCTGCCGTAAGGAAGAATGCCCGCCATTACACGGTCGCGATCAGACGCGCCAGCGCCTCTCGATCCAGTCTTTGGGGATTGCCGTCGCTGGCGTAGCGGAACCGATCGGATACGGGGCGCGCGCCCGCCTTCTCGTATTCCGCGCGCGCGGGAAAATCGCCCTCCGGCAGGATGACGTAGCGATCGTCGAATTCGAGCGTGTGGCGCGCGTCGTCCTCGGTCACCATGACTTCGTGCAGCTTTTCGCCGGGACGGATCCCGACATTGCGCACGCCGACGGATCCGGGCATCGCGCGGACGATCTCGTCGAGCGAAGCGCTGGGGATCTTGGGAACGAAAATCTCGCCGCCATGCATCTGTTCGAGCGACTGGATAACGAAACGCACACCTTCTTCGAGCGTGATGAGGAACCGCGTCATACGCGGGTCGGTCACGGGCAAATCGCGCGCACCGCCCGCGAGAAGGCGCTTGAACAGCGGAATGACCGAACCGCGCGAGCCGACGACGTTGCCGTAGCGGACGATCGAAAAGGCCGTGCGGCCGGCCGAAAGATGGTTCGCGGCGACGAATATTTTGTCGGAAGCGAGCTTCGAAGCGCCGTAAAGATTGACGGGATTGACCGCCTTGTCGGTCGACAACGCCACGACGCGTTTCACGCCCGTCCGCAGCGCGGCGCGGACGACGTTCTCCGCGCCGTGAATATTCGTGCGCACGCATTCGAAGGGATTGTATTCGGCCGCCGGAACCTGTTTCAGAGCGGCCGCATGGATCACGTAGTCCACGCCGTGGAACGCCATTTCCAGGCGGTCGGCGTCGCGCACGTCGCCGATGAAATAGCGCATACGCGGATCTTGGCCGATTTCGCCTTGCATCTCGGACTGCTTGAGCTCGTCGCGCGAGAAGACGATCAAACGGGCCGGATCGGCGTGGGCGCGTAAATGGGCAACAAAGGCGCGCCCGAACGAGCCGGTGCCCCCCGTAATCAACACGGAGGCTCCGTTGAGTCGGCTCATTGCGGTTTTCATGGCTGATATCCGGCTTCCCGCGTCAACACAGCGGGCGTTCGAGGGACAGGCAAGAGGTCGTGCAACGCTACCGCCGTTCGGGTGCCGGCGGGGCGCGGCGCTCGCAATCGGCATCCGAATCCATTGCGCCAACAGACAGCGTTCACGCGATGAACAATTACGTTGGCAGCAAAAGGGGTGTCAAGTAGTATCCCCAGGTTCGGTGACACAAAGCCATCCTCCCGACATCACCACAAGCATTTGTAAATAATGGGAAAAATATTCATTTTGGCGATCGCCGGTACCGCCACTCGACACCGCGTGGGCGTTTGGCGGCCGTCCAAGTGGCCCGGTTTTTGGCGATTCGCGCGCAGCTGGTCTGCATGACCGACCGTCTTCGAATCGCGTTGTTGTTCGCCGACGGCAATTTCATCGGTCCGGAGTATTTCGCGGGGCTTTCGCGCGCGGGCTGGCGCCCGGATACGGTCGTGGCCGTGGGCGTGATGTCCGAGCATTCCCGGGCCATCGAGCGCGCGCGCACCGGCGGACTTTGGCAGCCGCCGCCGATCCCCGCGGACGCGATCGCCGGGCGTTTCGCATCGCTCGACGATCCGGATTTTAGCGCGTTCTTGTCTGCGGCGCGGATCGACGTCGTCATCCAAGGCGGCGTCGGTATTCTCCGCCCCGAAACCATCGCAATCCCGCGCCTGGGCATTCTCAATGCCCATCCCGGGCGCTTGCCCGGCTATCGCGGCCGCAATTGTCCCGAATGGGCGCTCGACAACGGCGAACCGATCTGGATCACCGCCCATTGGATCGATTCCGGCCTCGATACCGGACCGGTGGTTTGCGAAAGCCGCTACGATTTTCCCGCAACGTGGACCTACGAACGGATCCGGGCGTCGCTCTACGCCCACTGCGCGCAAACGCTCGCCACCGCGCTCGACCAAATTGCCGGCGCGCTGCGCGACGGCCGGCCGGTCCCCGCCGTCGCACAATCGCAAACCGGCGCACGCGCTTGGCCCAAGATGGACGACGAACGCCTCGCGGCGCTGCGCGCCCGATTGGAACGCGGAGCGGCACGATGAGCCCCCCGCGCGTTTTGCTCGTCTGCCGCGATCCCGGCGGCGCCAATCAAACGATCGCCTGCCGGGCGCTTTTGTCGGGTGGCGCGAGCAACACGGCGCAGCGCGAATTGGCGCGCCGCTTGCGCGCCGCCATCGGCCTGCCGGAGAGCGCGGCGCCGGACTTCGCCGTCGCCGCCCGCGATCACGCGGCCGCGCGATGGGCATCGATCGGTGTCCGGACGATCGATCTGGACGACGGCGACCCGGCGTCGGCGATCGCCAAAGCGGCACCGGACGTAATCGTCACGGGCACATCGGACGCGGATTGCGACTTCGAAAAGCGCTTTTGGATCGCCGCAACCGCCGCTTGCGTGCCGAGCTACGCGCTGTCCACGCACCCGGCCAATCTCGCCGAACGCTTCCGCTTGGCGGACGGCACGCCGGCATGGCCCACCGCGATCCTCGCCGACACGCCCGCCGCCGCGCGCGAACTCGGCGCGTCGGGTATCCCGGCCGAACGATTGATGGTGCTGGGCGATCCGCATCTGACAATGCTCGAAACGGCCGCACCGCGGGACGCCGGCGCGCGCGAACGGCTGCGCGAAGCCTGGGGTGCCGGACCCCGGGATACGGTCGTTCTGTTCGTGAGCGAATGCATCAGCGAAATGGCGCGAGTCGCCGGCCGGACCGCCCCCTTCGACGAAAACGCGTGCTTGACGAGACTGCTTGCCGATATCGCGGCCGGCGCGATCCCCGGATACGGTGCGGTCGAGCCCGGCGCCACGATCGTCGTCATACGCCCCCATCCGAAGGATTCGCCGGACAAGTACGCGCACCGAACGGCGCCGCCGGATACGCGTATGACGATCTCGCGCGCGGGCGACGCGCTCGACGCCCTGAGCGCCGCCGATCTGATCGCGGGCATGGAATCGACGATGTTGTACGAGGCGACGTTGCTGGGCTATTCGGTTGTTCCGCTTGTTCCCGAGAGCGCGTTCATGCGCTGGCACTCGCGGCTTGCGATGGATGGGGCGCGATGATCGACGGCGGCGTATTTCTCGGCAAGGATCCCGCGATCGAGCAAGGCTACGATCTCGCGGGCACACTGGCGCGGCTCGACGCATTCGGCGCGGCGCGCGCCCTGGCGGCCGATTTTTCGGCCGTCTACTACCAATCCGCGTTCGGTAACGCGCGCACGCTCGAGCTGTGCGCGGCGTCGAACGGTCGCTTGATCCCGCTGGCCGCGGCCTGTCTGGCCGGATGGAGCGTTTCGCGCGCCGAGCTCGAGGAGCTGCGCGCCGCGGGCTTCAAGGCGGTGGGTCTTTTCCCGCATATGCAGCCCTGGAAGTGGAGCGACTACGGCGTCGCGAAATTCGCCGAGAAGGCCGCCGAGGCAGGTTTGCCGATCCAAGCGGGCGCGATGGACGTCACCGATCTCGGGCATATCGCGCGCGCCGCCGGCCCGAC
>VFQQ010003251.1_pt1 | contig 16217 bp, 14 predicted proteins | sample 3512341 | NCBI WGS metagenome assembly VFQQ01 (sample SAMN10412373, study PRJNA504923) | tailings metagenome | isolation source: Relicate 2 Philex TSF1 revegetated site | place: Philippines: Tuba, Benguet | collected 2017-08-29 | reverse complement strand
AGTTTTCGGTCGGCACGATCCTCTCAAGTGGGTCAAATTTCAGTCGGCGCCAACAGCCGAAGCGCTCCATCACGTAGCGCAGCCGCCGCATCGCGCGCTTCAGGTCCAGACGAGGGTCGCCGATGCTGTCGTTCGGACCTGGCGCCACCCGGCGGGCGAACTCGATCGCGCTGCGCCGCAGTTCGTTGTCGATCGGGAAGAGCCGCGGCCGGCCACCCTTCGTGCCGCGGTGAACCCGCAGGTACGCGTCCACCTCCGCGTCGTCGCGGCCCGCCTGTGCCGCGGTGAGCACATCGCTGTTCGGCCGGAACATCAGGCTCTCCTTGAATCGCAGGTGGAAGGCGTGCATCAGTCGCAGCGCCGCCGCTGCGTACCGGTCGTAGCCCTCGACATCGCTGACCACGGTCATCACGTCGACGCCCATCGCACGCCACGCCTTGTCCTCGGTCGCGTTCTGATGTCGCGCGTACAGCGCCGCGTCGTCGAAGTACGCGCTCATCGGCTTCACCAGTTTGGGCTTGCCGATCCAGCCGGTGAAGGTGCGCAGCTGGCTGGCGTAGGTCTGGATCGTCGAGGGCTTCAACCGCCCGGCCTTGACCTCGTGCGCCCAGTGGCCCATTACGCAGTCGACGTGGCGGCCGGTGAACGAGCGCGGGTCGAGTCGATAGCGTTTGGGGTGCTCGCGCAGGAAGCGGAACATCCACACGATCAGGCGCCCGTGCTCGGCGATGGTGTCGTAGCCGACGCCCTTGTTGCGGGTGCTGTGCCGCCAGGCATGGCGCGCGAGGATCAGGTTGAGCACGTAGCGCCAGCGCTTCGGGTTGAGAGGGACGTTGTCCAGGTCCGGCTGCTCGTAGGTGCGCGGCCCGAACGGCCGCGGAGCGGGTTTGCGGGTGGGGCGGGCTGAGGTCATCACGTTCTCCAGGAGTCGAGGGTTGGTTGGGGCATCGGGTGACGGGATCTCGACATCAGCGGTTTCCAGGCGCCGGTGTCGCTGCCAGAGTTCGCGGCCGGAAGGCATGCCTTCGGCCGTACGGAGGTGCGTAAGAGTCATCGCCAGCCAGCACGCGTCGGGCGCGTGAAGGTGCCCGGCCCGTCCATCGGGACGAGCCGAGCCCGGTTCAACAGGAACCGGAGGCGATCCGAGGGCTTGACCCTCGGCGCGGTGCTCTGTGGCACCGCGTACTCAGGGCCTCGCCGGCCCGACTGGCTGCGTCCGCTCCGTGGCGGACGCGCGGGGCCGTCCACGCGGTCCGCGCCGGCTTCGCAAGGGGCGAAGCGCATGCGCGGAGGACCGATGTCATGGCGTGGGTGCGAGGCTGGGGACTCGGACGACTGCACGCTGCGTGCAGGCGTCGATGAGTTCGAGCTCGGGGCTCACGGTGATCGGGTCACCGTCTCGGCGCGCGCCGCTCGAGGCGGCAGGCGCGATGCTTGACGTGGCGATGGCATGCGCCGCAACACGGGGGCGCGAGGTGCGCCATCGTTGACAGGGCTGGGTTCAGCGCGCGATGCGCTCGGTGGGCCAGCTACCGGCGGTGAGCGAAGTCAGTGTCCGCGGCGACGGGGCACTTGCAAACCCCAAAAGTGCCGGTATGTGTGCCTCCAATCGGCCTCAGCGTTTCGTTCGCTCGTGTTGACGCCGTCGACTCCTGCCTCAGGTACCGAACCGACGCAAACGTCGTCTTGTCGGTGTGGCTTGTCGCTCTCCACCGCGACGGGAGAACAGGCGGAGCGTGGCTCCGTCGCGGCCCAGGTCGCGGCCTGCGGCGTAGCCTTTCCGCAGGGGCGTGGCCCGCACTGGAGCGGTCTTCCAGTCTCACCACAGTCGCGATCAAGGTCGACCGGCCTGGGGCGCGCCTGGATGGGGTTGACGCGGCCCGGTTCGGGCAAACGCTCGGCTTCTCTGTTCGAGGAGCAAGCCATGCCCAAGCACGAACTCATCCGGGGTCGCATCGTCGACCTGCGTCGCCTCACCAACGTCCACCTGTACCACCGGCGCCCGCCCGGCCCGAGCGACCGCTACGAACTCTGGCTTCGTGACGACACCGGCCAGGAAGTCCAGTTCACGATCGACACCCGCACGATGCCGGCCCGCCGAGGCCATGAGGTCACGGTGATCGAGTCCGCCGATGGTGGGCCGCCGACGGTGCTGGCCCTCATCAACTGGACGACGCTGGAGGCTGTGAACTACGCGGAGATCGATCCGCCGCCATTGCTGCGCGGGTGGGATCTCGGTGTGCTTGTCCTGCTGTGCATCGGTGCGATCTGGTGGTTCGGGAACGCGGCGCCAGGTGTCGCCGTCGCAGCCGGGGCTGTCTGGCTGTCGGTCGCTGCGACCGCGCGAGCGATGTGGCGTTCGGTTCGGGCAAGGCAGGTCGACGTCACGATCACCAGGGTTGCGCGGGTCGCTCTGCGCGCCGACAGTCCTCTCGACCCATCGCCCAAAGCCTCGGGAACGGTTGTGGCATTCAGGCGCAAGCGATGAAACGCGGCAGGGGCGCCAACGCCCTTGCGGAGGGGTCAGCGTGATGTGGCCCTGCCTGGAGGCCGTTGCACCATGAACTTCGTCATGAATGTTCTCTTGGATCGTAAAATAGCTATCTTTCTCGCGCACATCGCGCAAGAATTAGCCGTATTTCATACGGACAGCCTGCCATGCTGCTCGAGTTCCGCGTCCGCAACTACCGCTCCATCCGCGACGAGCAGGCGCTAAGCCTGGTGGCGGCGCCGGCCGACAAGGAACTGGCGGCCACGCATCTGGCGCCTACTGGCCTGAAGGCCTTGCCGCATGCGGTGCGCTCGGCCGTGGTCTATGGGTCGAACGCCAGCGGCAAGAGCACGCTGCTGTTCGCGATCAACTACCTGCGTGCAATGGTCGCCGAGTCGGCCACGGTCGTGCAGCCAGGCCAGACCTACAACGTGCAGCCGTTCAGGCTGGACGCACGTACCGCCGCGCAGCCCACCGAGTTCGAGATCAGCTTTCTCGCCGACGGCGTGCGTCATCAATACAGCTTCGCGATGACGGCCGAACGCATCGTCAGCGAGCAGCTGATGGTGTGGCGCACCGCCAAGCCGACGCAGTGGTTCAGCCGCCGGCTGGACGAGCGCCGCGAGGGCTACGAGTACGAGTTCAGCGCCTACCTCACCGGCCCGCGCAAGCTGTGGCAGGACAGCACGCGCGCGAACGCGCTGTTCCTGTCGACGGCCTCACAGCTCAACAGCGAGCTGCTGGGTCCGGTGGCACGCTGGCTGGTGCAGAGCATCGTGTACCTGCCCGCCGGCGCACTGGTCGACCATGCCTTCTCCACGGCGCTGCTCGAGTCCTCGGAGGGGCGCGTGGCCGTGCGCGACTTCCTTGCCACGGCCGACATCTCGATTGCCGACGTGCTGGCCGTGCCGCGCAAGGGCCTGCGAGGGCAGTTCCTGTTCCAGCCCGGTGGTGTGGCGCAGGCGCGGCAGGAGGAGGGCGAGTTCCTCTTCCCGGTCTTCGAGCACCGTACCGAACAAGGAACGGTGAAGTTCGAGCTGCACGAGGAGTCGGAAGGCACCCAGCGCCTCTTCAGCCTGGCGGCGCCGGTACTCGATGTGCTGCGGAACGGGCGCGTTCTCGTTGTCGACGAACTCGACCGCAGCCTGCACACGCTGCTGGTGCGGCGACTCGTCGGCATGTTCCACGACCCGGCGCTCAATCCGAAGGGGGCGCAGCTGATCTTCAGCACGCACGACACCTCGCTGCTGGACCACACGCTGTTCCGCCGCGACCAGGTCTGGTTCACCGAGAAGGACGAGACCCAGGCGACGCGCATCTACCCGCTCACCGACTTCAGCCCGCGCAAGCACGAGGCCTGGGAGCGCGGCTACCTGATGGGCCGCTATGGTGCTGTTCCGATGTTCCGGCACCTTCCCGACTCGGTGGGTTCGGTGGACGCGCCGCCGGCGCCCGCACCGTCGGCAGGGCCGACGGTCACCGCCTGACGCGCGGGCGGGCGGATGGGCAAGGACGATCAGCCCAAGCATCGGCAGGCGGCGCGCGAACTGCGTCGCCGCGCGGCGCAGCGTCAACCCGCCGATCGGCTGCTCATCGTCTGTGAAGGGGCGAAGACCGAGCCGCTCTACCTCGGGGAGATCAGGCAGTCGCTGCGCCTGCCGACCGCAAACGTCCAGGTGCAGCCCGCCGCGTATGGCACGGAGCCGATTCAGGTCGTCGAGTACGCGGCAGTGCTGTTCAGGCAGGGGAGCCGCGATCTGGGCATCCAGCCACGCAGCTTCGACGGGATCGTTGCGGTGTTCGATCGCGACGATCACCACACCTACCACGCCGCGCTCGCGAAAGCTGCGGCGCTTCACGAGCGCCTCACGAACGACGAGAACGTCAGGGTGCCCTTCGAGGCCGTGGCGTCGGTGCCGTGTTTCGAGCTTTGGCTGCTGCTGCACTTCGAGGATGTGCTGGCTGCGATTCATCGCGATGAAGTGCTGCGTCGCCTGCAGGTGCACCTGCCCGGCTACGCCAAAGGGCAGGGCGACCATTGGGCCGCGACGCGTGACCGGCTCGACGCAGCGACGGCGCGCGCGGCGGCGCTGATGGCGGCCGGGCATGACGCACACGATGGGCAGGCGCCCTGCACCGGCATGCACATGCTGGTCGACAGGCTGCGGCACCTGAAGGATCAGGAACCGTGACTCCGAGCGCCGAGTCCGCCTCTGCCAACTACTTCGACGACCTCTTCAGTCGACTGAAGGCGAGGGGTCAACTGGAGGACTCGGCACGCATCGAGGTGTTCGATGCCTACCTCGATGGCCGACCCGCAGATCGCGGCAAGAAGAAGCTGACCTGGAAGGACCGCGACGAACTCTTCTGGTCCAGCCGAGTGGTTCGAGAGTGTCCGGCCGACCAGTGGCAGCGGGAGGCGATGGTCCTGGCGCTCACCCGCTACTTCGGGCAGCAGCGTCTCGCGGTGCCGGCCATGATCGAGACGATCACTCGGCAAGCGCCGGGCGCTCTGGTCCGCGCGGTCCGACATTCGCGGCTCGTGCTCGAGCCTCGGAGCCCTCGCCGCGCAGAACTCGACGAACTCGCCAAGTCCAGCGGGGACGTCGCCGAACTGTGCCGCGTGCTGGACATCTTCGACGCGGCGCATCGTGAGCGTGTCGCCGAAGTCGATCGTCCCCGCGCGACGTTCGCCGAGCTGACGGCATTCGAGCTGCTGGCCTGCGCGAGCCTGTATGCGTTCGCGCACCTCATCCCCCACGGTCTGGCGACGCCGCCCCTGTTCGAGGCTAGAGGCCAGAGCATTCAGGGGGCGTGGGACGCCATCAACGAGCTGCTGATCTGGAAGCTGCGAAGCGCTGCCCCGGCGTCCCTGCGCCTGGACGACCAGGCCATCGCCGGTTCCGTCAGGAGGTTCATCTCGGCGGCCCTGTTCCCGGAGTTTCCGGACGCCTCAGCTGCGCACGCGACGCTGGATGCCTTCGGCACGCTGCTGGAGGCGCAGATCGAGCTCGACGAGTTCATGTCGAGAAGCATTGACGCGTTCTGCCACGATGACTCGATCCGATTCGAGCGACATGGCAACCGACTGGAGATCGTCGAGATCGATCCGGCAAGCCGGGCCCGCTGGTCTCGCGACGGCAGCAAGCTCGAGCGCCTGCACGGCTACTGGTTCTACCGGGCTGCCGGTGCCTTTGCCGACTCGGCGCTCGCACATGCCCGAATCGGCAGTCCCGAGAACGCGGATCACAACCGGCTGGCCTACATCCGGGCGATGCGAACCCAGCTGCGCCTGCGCGAGGTGTATGGGGTCGGCGACCGGGTCGTTGCCGAGTCCGGCGAGAGCGTGGATCTGTTCCAGGCCTTGCTCTCGCTGGAGCTGATGTCGGTGTTCTTCCTGCGCGACTTCCTCGCCGAATTCGCGATGCTGACTTCGCAGAGCGGCGACTGGATCGCCGGCCTGCGCGCACTGGCCTTCAACGGCCTGCGCGATGGGCTGCAGAACCGCTGGCCGCTGACCTGGTCCGACCGGTCGGCAAAGATCGCCAACATCACCGGCTGGACGGTCAACGACGCGCAGCCGCAGGGCAGCGCCCGAATGGCCGCGGCGATCCTGGACTTCTGGACCTATGACCTCGTGGTGATCGCCGAGCGGCTCCAGCGCGGTGAGGGCGGACTGCATCCACGCCTGTTCGAGCGCCCGGTGCTCCGGTTCGGCGCGACCTTCGTCCAATTGCCCTGGGTCGTCGGCACGCAGAACAACAGCACCGCGGCAATCAACAATCTGCGCCGCCTGGGGTCACGGCGCACGGAGGCTCGGGACGAGACGCAGCAGATCGAGACTCGGCTGGCAGACCTTCTGCGCGGGAGAGGCTTCCGCGTCGTGACGAACTGGAATCCTCCCGCCGACGCGAAGGAGGCCGGTGAGGTCGACGTGATCGCCGCACGCGACGGCCATCTGTTCGTCCTGGAGATCAAGTCGACCTACGTGCGCCAGTCACAGCGCGACGCCTGGGTGCACGGGACATCCACCTTGCGCAAGGCGGGCCGGCAGATCGGTCGAAAGCTTGCCGCGGTGCGGTCGGCGCTGGAGGTCGACTCTTTGCTGGTCGAGGCGCTCTGCGACCCTGCACACGAGCCCCCGACCGACGTGCGCGGCTGGATCGTCGACACGTCCATCGAGTGCGATCACCAACGCTTCTCCGGCTTCCTCAAGGTCTCGCTCGAGGAGATCCTCATCGCCTTGCGCGACGACCGCCACCTGCTCGACGACCCGGAAGGACTGCTGTCTGCGCGCTCCGAGAGAAGCGCTGAGCGGCAACTGCGGGCCTCGCAGGATCGAGAAGGGCTCTACCCCGGTGGCTTCACTGCAGCGAGGTTCGTCGAGGTCATCGAGCAGGAGCTTGTCTGGGCATCGGCCTGAGGACCGCGGCCTCGGAACAGTGCCAACTGTGCGGGGGACTGTCTTGTCGTGGCCACTGGCATCATGCGCGTGCAGATCGGTCAGCGGCTCGGCTCGGTTGCTCGGGCCTCATGAGAAGGAAGTTGCCGGCCCCTGCGTTTCCGGCGCTCCGCGTCCGGACGCAGCGCGGCGCCGGTGGCGAGTCTTTGGGGAGGGATGGCAAGGATGGCTCTGAGCGACTATCTCAAGGGGCCGCGACATCGCGCGCGGGCGCAGCAGCTGGAAGCGGAGCTGGCGACAGTCTCGCAGGCGAAGGCCACGCTGGAGGAGCGGGCGGCACTGCGGGCGAAGATCGTCGAGGTCGAGGCGGGTAGATCGGCGCTGGATGGCGAAGAGAAGCTGATCGACTATCGCGAGAAAAATGCCAAGGCAGGCTACGTCTATGTCATTTCCAACCTGGGCGCTTTCGGCGAAGGTGTCTTCAAGATCGGCATGACGCGCAGGCTGGAGCCGATGGACCGCGTGGATGAACTCGGCGATGCCTCGGTGCCGTTCGACTTCGATGTGCACGCGCTTGTCTTCTCTGAGAACGCCCCGGCGCTGGAGGCCAAGCTGCACGAGCGCTTTGCCAGGACCCGGCTCAACAAGGTCAATGGACGGAAGGAGTTCTTCCGCGCCGACATCGTCGATATCGAAGAGGTCATCCGTGCCAATTTCGACGCGGTGGTGCAGGTGATGCGCGAAGCCCCGGCCGAGCAGTACCGCGAAAGCCTGCGACTTGCTTGAGGGAAAGCCAAATTGCTACAGAGAAATTTGACTTGTCGTAAGGAAAGTCATATGTTTCGGCATGCCCGCGCTGTCCCAGACCCAGAGCCACCTTCGGTACCCGCTCACCAGCATCCTGGGTAGCGCCGGAAGCGTGCGCGTCCTGCGCGCGCTGGTGGCAGACCGGGCACCGCAATCGGCGCCACAACTCGCCGGGGTGGCAGGCCTCACGCCGCAGGGCGTTCGGCTGGTTCTGGACACGCTCGCCCGACAGCAACTGGTGATCGTCCACGGCTCGGGGCGAACTCAGCTCTACGCGCTGAACGCGTCACACCCGTTTTCCGGCACGCTCGTCGCTCTGTTCCAGGAGGAACAACGGCGCTGGGATGCCTTGCTCGAATCGATCCGCGAGGTACTGGCCAGGCGCGGCCCGGCGGTCGGCGCAGCGTGGCTTTACGGCAGCGTCGCACGCGGGGAGGACTCGCCCGCCAGCGATCTCGACATCGCGATCCTGGTCCGCTCACAGGCCGTGGCCGATCAGGTCCGGGAGGATCTGATGCCTCTCGAAGATGGCCAGCAACTGCGCATCTCGCTGACGGCGCTCACGCCGAAGGAGCTGGCGGCCCTACCCGAAGACGACCCCTGGTGGTCCGATGTCGTGCGTGATGGCCGGGTCCTCAAGGGCGCGGCGCCCGATCAGGCGCGCCGGAGGCTCGCGAAGCCAACCGCATGACGAATCAGGGCCCTCGCAAGGCGGTCGATGCCGTGCATTCGTCGGCTCGCCTGCTGCAGGCGCGCGAGTTCCACGAGTCGGCGCGCAGCCTGGTCGTGCTCGGCCAGAGCAAGAGCTACAACGGCGCCATCACGCTGATGGTCACCGCGGCGATCGCGTACGGCGATGCGGTGACAGCCAAGGCCAAGGGCGTGGTCAACAAGCAGGACCACCAGAGTGCGCCGAAGCTGTTGCGCGAGGTGCTGGGCAACCGCCTGCCCGACAAGCAGGAGAAGTCCTTTCGCAAGCTGCTCGGCCGCAAGGACGAAGTCAACTACGGTGCTCGAAGCACCACTCTCGAAGAGGCGCAGCGGCTGCTGGCCGAGTTGGACGAGTTCGCAGCGTGGGCGGAAGGCATGCTCTGATGCGGACCCCAGACGGGATTGGTGTAGCCTTCGTCAAGATGAACGTCTCGGGCGATGGCCTTGTGGATTACGACGTGTCTCGGCGTCTCGGCAAAGCCCATGCCGTATAGGTAGCCAGACGGGTAGCTCGAACCGACACAAGCCGAGGGCGTGAGCGCAAGTCGTTGTCCCGTCAACGCTTTCCGAATTCGCCCCCTCAATACGACATCGTGCTCATGTAGCTTCCGCGCGCACAACGCTGCCGATACCGATCTCTCCGCCCTCCAGCACCCTCGCCGTCATGCCGCCATGCCCGCGCATGGCGGCATAACCACCGGGCCCGATGGCCTCCTCCATGCGTGAGCAGGGCTGGCAGGGCCCCACGATCTCCAGCAGCGCACCACCCACCCGTACACGGGCGTTCTTCAGCGCCACCAGGTTGATGCGCGAGACCACGAGGTTGCGGCGCAGTGCCAGTACGTCAACGCCCTGCACGCCGGCCAGTGCGGCGATCACCGCCAGGTGTTCGTGCTGGATCAGCGTCACCTGCCGTGTCGAGAGTTCGGCCTCGCCGCGCTGGCCCAGCCGGTCATCGGCCAGCCCGATGCCGGCGAGCGCGGTGGTGGCCGGAACGAGGCGCGCCGGCAGCCGCGGGTCACCCCGCACCACGATGGCCTCGATGCGGCCGACGATGTGAGGTGGCTTGAGCAGATCGCGGATCGTCTTCATCGGCGTCACCCCTTCACGCACACCACCTGCTTGAGCGTGTGCACGACCTCCACCAGGTCACGCTGCGCTTCCATCACCGCGTCGATGTCCTTGTAGGCCGCCGGCGTCTCGTCGATCACGTCCTTGTCCTTGCGGCACTCCACGCCTTCGGTCGCCGCGCGGTGGTCGGCCAGCGTGAAGCGGCGCTTGGCTTCGCCGCGGCTCATCACGCGGCCTGCGCCGTGGCTGCAGCTCTCGAACGACTCGGGGTTGCCCTTGCCGCGCACGATGTAGCTGCGCGCACCCATGCTGCCGGGGATGATGCCCAGCTGCCCGGCCTTGGCACTCACCGCGCCCTTGCGCGTGACGAACACGTCCTCGCCGTAGTGGCGTTCGCGGCTCACGTAGTTGTGGTGGCAGTTCACGGCCTCGATGTGGCTCTGGAAGTTCTTGCGGATCACTGATCGAGCGGCCTCGATCACGCGCTTCATCATCAGCTCGCGGTTGATGGCCGCGAACTTCTGCGCCCAGCCGACCGCACGCACGTAGTCGCCGAAGTAGCGGCTGCCTTCCTCGAAGTAGGCCAGGTCGCGGTCAGGCAGGTTCGCGTTGTTGCGCAGCGCGTCCTGCTTGGCCAGCTCGATGAACATCGTGCCGATGAAGTTGCCCACGCCGCGCGAACCCGAGTGCAGCATGAACCACACCGAGCCGGCTTCGTCGAGGCAGACCTCGATGAAGTGGTTGCCGGTGCCCAGCGTGCCCAGGTGCTGGATGTGGTTGGTCTTGGCGATCTTGGGGTAGCTGCGGCACAGCTCGGTGAACTCGGGTTCCAGTTGCGCCCACGCGGTGTTCACCGAACCCGGCGGCTTCTGCCAGGCACCCGGGTCACGTGAGCCCGGGGCACGGCCGTGCGGCACCGCACGTTCGATGGCCGAACGCAGCGGCGCCAGGTTGTCGGGCAGGTCTTCGGCCACCAGCGTGGTCTTGCAGGCCATCATCCCGCAGCCGATGTCCACGCCCACGGCCGCCGGGATGATGGCCTCGAGCGTGGGGATCACCGAGCCCACGGTGGCGCCGATGCCGAAGTGCACGTCGGGCATGGCCGCGATGTGCTTGAAGACGATGGGCAGGCGCGCGGCGTTCTCCAGCTGGCGTTTGGCGGCGTCTTCCACCGGCACGCCGCGCGTCCACATCTTCAGCGGCACGCCGCCGCGCACGTCTTCGTGGATGTAGTTCGGGTCCATGCCTTGATTCTCCGGGTCATGGGGCGGCTACCCGATGTCGGCGCGCATCTGCCGGCCGGCCTGGCCATTTGGCAGAGCGGACAATCGGGCCTCACCCATCGCCCACGGCCCACATGCCCGCTGCACCTGCCCCCGCGGCCCAGCCCGCCTGATGCGCTGGCCCGCCTTGCCCAACCCCCGCGAACCGCGCTTCGTGAGCGTGGAGCCGCTGAACGTGGCGCCCGAACTCGTGGGCCGCACGCTGGCCCCGCCGGGCCGGCGCGCGGCGGCGCTGGGTGTCGATCTGCTGGCGGTGGGCGTGCTCTCCAACGCCAGCGGCTACTGGCTGGCTTTGGCGCTGCTGCTGATGGCGGCGCTGCTGCAGCGCTCGCTGCGGGCAGAGGGTGCCCGGCGGGCCGTGACGGCGGTGCTCGTCGGCATCATGGTGCTGGCCGCGGTGGCCGTGGCCTGGAACACCTGGCGGCAGGATTCGCCGCGCGAGAAGCCGGTGCGCAGCGTGCGGCCACCGGCCCTCGCAGCCAGCGCCAGCGACCGCGAGCGCCTCGAACGCGCCGAGGCCGAGCTGCGCGAAGCACGCGCCGCGCTGGGCCGCCGCTCGGTGGCTGACTACGTGGAAGCCACGCTCGACGACCTGGCCCCCAGCTTCGGCTGGGGCATCGTCTACTTCTCGCTGCTGCCGGCGTTCTGGCAAGGCCGCACGATCGGCAAGCGGCTGTTCCAGTTGCGCATCGTCGAGCTCACCGGCAAGCCCATCACCCCGCTGCGTGGCCTCAAGCGCTACGGCGGCTACGCGGCCGGCATGGCCACCGGCGGGCTGGGTTTCCTGCAGGTGTTGTGGGAGCCCAACCGCCAGGGCCTGCAGGACAAGGCGGCGCACACGGTGGTGCTCGACGAGCGCATACCGCCACCCTAGACTGGTTCGCACCATGCAAGCCCAACAGAACGAACGCATCACCCGCGTCGGCCCCGGCACACCGTGTGGCGAGCTGCTGCGGCGCTACTGGCAGCCCGCGGCGCTGCTCGACGAGTTCGACCCCGCGCTCGATCCGCGCATGGCACAGCGCCCCGTCAAGGCCGTGCGGCTGCTGGGCCAGGACCTGGTCTTGTTCCGCGATGCAACCGGCACCTTCGGCCTGCTCGACCGCGACTGCCCGCACCGCGGCGCCGACCTCGCCTTCGCGCGCCACGAGCCCGACGGCATCCGCTGCCCCTTCCACGGCTGGAAGTTCGCGGCCGACGGCCGCTGCCTGGAAACACCGGCCGAGCCGATAGGCAGCACGCTGTGCCAGCGCGTGCGGCAACGCAGCTACCCCACCCAGGTGCGCGCTGGCGTGGTCTGGGCCTACCTCGGCCCCGAGCACAGCGCACCGCCCGAGCTGCCCGCCTTCGACGCCTTCATCGCCCCCGAGAGCCACGCCTTCGCCTTCAAGGGCCTGTGGCACTGCAACTGGCTGCAGGCCTTCGAGGTGGGCATCGACCCCGCGCACCCGAGCTTCCTGCACCGCTACCTGCAGGACGAATCGCTGGAGCGCACCTACGGCCGCCAGTTCCGCGCCGCCAGCGTGGGCGAGGTCGACGGCCAGCGCTGGCCCATGACCCGTGTGATGCGCGAAGCCTGCAGCCCCGAGATCCGCCACGAGGAAGTGGCGCCCGGCCTCACGCGCCTGACCACGCTGCGCCTCATCAACGAGCAGCTCACGCATGTGCGTGTCACACACGCCGCCTTCCCCAGCACCTTCGTGATCCCCTTGAGCGAAACGCTCACCATCACGCAGCTGCACGTGCCGGTGGACGACGTCAACACCTACTGGTACAGCTTCTTCACCAGCTTCAGCGCGCCGCTGGACAAGGCCACCATGCGCAACCAGCGCCTGGCCCACATGACGCTGCCCGACTACGTGCCCATCCATGGCCGCCACGACGCCTGGAACTTCAACCCCGAGGAACAGCGCACGCGCACCTTCCTCGGCATGGGCGAAGAAGACATCAACCTGCACGACCAATGGGCCGTGGAGAGCATGGGCGCGATCCAGGACCGCACGCGCGAGCACCTGGGCACCAGCGACAAGGTCATCATGGCCAACCGGCGGATGCTGCTGAAGGCCATCGATGCGGTGGAGGCGGGTGCTGCACCGCCGATGGTGCTGAGCGCCGAGCAGGCCGCCGCGCTGCAGGGGCCGGACACGATGGACTGCATCGCCCCCGCCGCCGACTGGCAGGCGTTCTGGCAACGCGCCGCCGCCGCCAAGCGCGCCGGCGCGGCCTGGCTGCAGGGCGTGCCGGCCTGATGGCCAGCGTTCTCTGGCAGCGCCTGGCCGAAGCAGGCGCCGAGACGCTGCGTGTCGGCTGGGCCGACCTGCACGGCGCCTTCCGCGGCAAGACGCTGCTGTGCCGCGAGAACGTCGTCGCTTCGCTGGAGAGCGAAGGCATCGGCATGGTCAGCACCCTCCTGCTGAAGGACACCGCCGACCGCACCGCGTTCCCGGTGTTCGAGCCCGGCGCGCTGGCCTCACTGCCCGGCTTCGGCGCTGCCAACAACCTGCTGCTGAAGCCCGACGCCAGCAGCCTGCAGCTGCTGCCCTGGGCACCACGCACGGCCTGGGTGCGCGCCGAGCCTTTCTGGCCCGACGGCAGCCCCGTGCAGGCCGACCCACGCCGTGTGCTGCAGCGCGCACTGGCGGCGCTGCGCGAAGCCGGCTACGGCCTGCGCTGCGGGCTGGAGGTCGAATTCCACGTCTACCGCATCGCGAGCGACACCGCGCCGGCCGACAACGACGCCTGGCCCGCCGACCCACCCGCCGTGCACGCGCTGCACCCGGGCCACGGCCTGCTGATGGAAGACCTGGCCGACCGCTGCGACGAAGTCTTCACCCTCGTGCGCCACACCGCGGCCGGCCTCGGCCTGCCGCTGCGCAGCCTGGAGGTGGAGCTGGGCCCGAGCCAGATCGAAGCCGTGTTCGACGCCACCGAAGCCCTGGCCGCCGCCGACCAGATGCTGCTGCTGCGCAACGGCCTGCGCCAGGCGCTGCGCCGCGCCGGCTACCACGCCACCTTCATGTGCAAGCCGCCGCTGGCGGGTGCCATGGCCAGCGGCTGGCACCTGCACCAGTCGCTGGTGGGGGCCGATGGTGGCAACGCCATGCACGCACAAGATGGCGAGCTGCTTTCGCCCGCAGGCCGCCACTGGCTGGCCGGCCTGCTGGCCCACGCACCCGCGCTGGCCGCGCTGTGTGCACCCACGCCCAACGCCTACGCGCGCTACGCCGGCAGCATGATGGCGCCGCAGCATGCGGTGTGGGGCCGCGACAACCGGGGCGCCATGCTGCGTGTGGTGGGCGAGCCGGGCGACGCCGGCACGCGCATCGAAAACCGCCTGGGTGAGCCGCTGGCCAACCCCTACCTCTGCATCGCGGCCCAGGTGTGGGCGGGCCTGGACGGCTTGCGCCGCCAGCTCGAACCGCCGCCGGCCACCGAGGCCCCGTACGCACCGGGCGCACCGCCGCTGCCACGCGACCTGGCCAGCGCGCTGGATGCGCTGGCCGCCAGCCCCGTGCAACGCGCCGGCCTGGGCGAGCCCATGTGGGCCGTGTTTGAGCGCGTGAAGCGCCAGGAACTGGCGCGGCGTGCGGCTGCTACGGATCTGCAGCAGTGGGAACGTCGGGAATACTTCGGGCGTTTCTGAACCACGCTGCCCGATGCCCATCGAGATCCACTTCAATGCCGCCGACGGCAGCAGCAGCACCATCCAGGCCGCACCAGGCCGCTCGCTGATGCGCGCAGCGGTCGATGCCGGCATCGAGGGCATCGTGGCCGACTGCGGCGGCACCCTGAGCTGCGCCACCTGCCATGTGCTGTTCGACGCTAATCAGTTCGCGCGCGTGGGCCCGGCCTCGCCCGATGAAAGCGCGATGCTCGAGATGACCGCCAGCCCGCGCGAACCCGGCAGCCGCCTGGCCTGCCAGATCACACTCACCGAGGCCTTGCGAGGATTGGTGGTGCGCTTGCCGGCGAGCCAGTACTGACAACGACAACGACGGAGATCACCCCTTGCTCAAGACCCTGGAACTGCTGGCCAAGCTGTGTGCCGTGGCCGCCGGTGTGCTGCTGACCGTGATCACGCTGATGACCTGCGTCAGCATCATCGGCCGCAACACCACCGGCTGGACCATCGTGGGTGACTTCGAGCTCTCGGGCTCGGCGGCGGGCGCGGCCATTGCGCTCTTCATGCCCTGGTGCCAGTGGCGGCGCGGGCACATCATCGTCGACTTCTTCACCACCAAGGCCAGCGCCGCCACGCAGGCCGGCCTGGACCGCCTGGGCGCGCTGCTGATGGCGCTGGTGATGGGGCTGATGACCTGGCGCAGCAGCATCGGCGGCATCAACGCCTGGAACAGCCAGGCGGGCTCGATGATGCTGGGCTTCCCGGAGTGGATCGTCTACGCCGGCATCGTGCCGGCGCTGGCCATCACCACGCTGATTGCGCTGGTGCAGGCGGTGCAGGGCTTCGAAGCCACCGCGGCGGGAGCAGCAGCATGACGCCCGTGATGCTGGCTCTGCTGATCTTCGCCGTGATGCTGGTGCTGATGGCGGTGCGCACGCCCATTGCGGTGGCCATGTTCGCCGCCGGCGTGGTGGGCTACGTGCTGCAAAGCGGCTGGCTGCCGCTGGCGAGTTTTCTCAACACGCAGGCTTTCGCTCGTTTTGCCAGTTATGACCTGAGCGTGATCCCGCTCTTCATCCTGATGGGCAACTTCGCCACGCAGGGTGGCATCAGCCGCGCGCTGTTCGAGTTTGCGGCCGCGGTGATGGCGCGCTTCAAGGGCGGCCTGGCCATGGCCGCGGTGATGGCCTGCGCGGCCTTTGGCGCGATCTGCGGCAGCAGCGTGGCGACCGCAGCCACCATCACCCAGGTGGCGCTGCCGGAGATGCGCAAACACGGCTACAGCGGCCGCCTGGCCACCGGCACGCTGGCCGCGGGCGGCACGCTGGGTATCCTCATTCCGCCTTCGGTGCCGCTGGTGATCTACGCCATCCTCACCGAGCAGAACATCGCCAAGCTGTTCGCCGCGGCCATGGTGCCGGGTGTGATCGCGATGCTGGGCTACATGGCGGCCATTGCCATCTACGTGCGCCTGGTGCCGGGCCATGCGCCGGAACATGACGAGGTGCCCCAGCTCACGGCCAAGGCGCTGTCGGGCGTGGCACCCATCGCCGTCATCTTCCTGGTGGTCTTCGGTGGCATCTACACCGGCAAGTTCACGCCCACCGAAGGCGCTGCCGTGGGCGTGGCGGCCACGCTGGTGGCGGCGCTGCTCAAGCGCGAACTCACGTGGGCCAAGTTCAAGCACTGCTTCTACGCCACGGCCGAAGCCAGCGCGATGATCTTCCTGATCTTCCTGGGCGCCGACCTGATGAACGCAGCGCTCGCGCTCACGCAGGTGCCGGCGCAGCTGGTGGGCCTGGTGCAGGGCTGGGGGCTGGCCCCGCTGGC
>VFQQ010003250.1_pt1 | contig 16219 bp, 14 predicted proteins | sample 3512341 | NCBI WGS metagenome assembly VFQQ01 (sample SAMN10412373, study PRJNA504923) | tailings metagenome | isolation source: Relicate 2 Philex TSF1 revegetated site | place: Philippines: Tuba, Benguet | collected 2017-08-29 | reverse complement strand
GGATGTCCTCGCCCTCGGTCAGCGTGTCGCCGATGCGCAGCGTGCCGTGGTTGGGAATGCCGACCACGTCGCCGGCATAGGCCTCGTCGGCGGTGATGCGCGAACGGGCGAAGAAGAACTGCGGCGCCGAAAGGCTCATCTGCTTTCCGGTGCGCACCAGCTTGGCCTTCATGCCGCGCTGGAGCGTGCCGGAGCAGACGCGCACGAAGGCGATGCGGTCGCGGTGGTTGGGGTCCATGTTTGCCTGGATCTTGAAGACGAAGGAAGTCATCTTCTCCTCCGTCGCCTCGACCTTGCGCGTGTCGGCCTCCTGCGCGCGCGGCGCGGGGCCGTAATCGCCCAAAGCCTCGATCAGGTCGCGCACGCCGAAATTGCGCAGCGCCGAACCGAAATAGACCGGCGTCAGATGGCCCTCGCGAAACGCCTTGAGATCGAAAGGACGGCAGGCCTCGCGCGCCAGGTCCAGTTCCTCGATGAAGGCGGGGCGGTCATTGTCCGGCAGCAGGCCGGCGGCTCGGTTGGAATCAGGCCCGTTGACCGGCGTGCGCTCCTTCTCGTCGTCGCCGCGCCTCACGGCGTTCTGGGCAAGATGATAGGTGCCGGCGAAGGTCTTGCCCTGGCCAATCGGCCAGGTGATGGGTGCGGTATCCAGCGCCAGCTTCTGCTCGATCTCGTCGAGTATCTCGTAGGTATCGCGCGCCTCGCGGTCCATCTTGTTGACGAAGGTGACGATCGGAATGTCGCGCATGCGGCAAACCTCGAACAGTTTCAGCGTGCGCGGCTCGATACCCTTGGCGGCGTCGATGACCATGACCGCGCTGTCGACCGCCGAGAGCGTGCGATAGGTGTCGTCGGCGAAATCCTCGTGGCCGGGCGTGTCGAGCAGGTTGAAGACGTTGTCGCCATATTCGAAGGTCATCACCGAGGTGACGACCGAAATGCCGCGCTCGCGCTCGATCTTCATCCAGTCCGAACGGGTCTGGATGCGGTCCTTCTTGGCCTTAACTTCGCCGGCAAGCTGGATGGCGCCGCCGAACAGCAGCAGCTTTTCGGTCAGTGTCGTCTTGCCGGCGTCCGGGTGCGCGATGATCGCGAATGTGCGGCGCCTGGCAACCGCCTTGGCTATGTCTTCAGCCATCGGGGATTCATTCCTGTTACAGTCCGGGGACAGTTTACTTTCTTGCCCCCGAAAAGCCGAAGCCCGCACGGGTACGCGCAAGGGGCAAAAAGTAAACTGTCCCCTGAAGCCATTTCTGGCGGGCTTCTAGCAGCACATCGACAGGCTGTCGAATGCGAAATGGCGACGCAGCTAGGCCGGCTGCAGGCTGCTGAGCGGATGGAACCGCCTGACCGCGAGAAAGCCGGTTATGAGGAAGAACACCAGCACGATGCCCTGCAAAATCGCGAAAGGCGGCTCCGAACCCGTTGGCGCCAGCGCGTGGAGCGCCGGTATCTTCAGGAACGACTGCACCACCAGGACGAAGCAGTTGAGGTAAAGCGAGATCACCGCCGCGACGACATAGACCCATCGCCACGAGCCGGCGAGGTGATAGGCGTAGCGCGCCGCGATCGCCGCAATCAGCAAAATCATCGACAGGATGCCGAAAGCGATCGCTGGCGTGAAGCCGTTGAACGGAAAGAGAAAACCGGTGACGCTGGTCAGCACAGTGGTGAGCAGGAAGATAAACGTCCAACCGTCCATGCGGCGAGACTTCAGGAGCCCGTAAAGGACGATCAGTCCCGTGACGATGCCGATGAGACTTATGATGACATGAAGAAGAGTGAATGTGGAAAGCGACATACCGAAGAGCATAGCCTTGTCCCCTCAAACAAACCTCCTCTACGGAACTACTGTGCCGGGAGTTTGTAAAGACCTCCCTTAAGTAAAGAGCCGTGGTCAGGCGGAGACGACGCCTGGCTCTTTGCCGACGGCGGCGAATCTGAAATGACTTGCCGATGTTCGATCAAGGGCACGGAAGGCGATGAAGTTTCTGGTCACGGGAAGTGCTGGCCATCTCGGCGAGGCGCTGATGCGCAGCCTGCGCGAAAAGGGACATGAAGCGGTCGGCATCGACGTTCTCGACGCGCCCTTCACCACGCATGCCGGCTCGGTGGCGGACCGCGCTTTCGTCCGGCGTCATATGCAGGGCGTGCAGGCGGTGCTCCATGCCGCCACGCTGCACAAGCCACATGTCGCAACCCACAGCCGGCAGGACTTTGTTGACACCAATATCAGCGGCACGCTGAACCTGCTGGAAGAGGCTGCCACCGCGGGCGTCAAAGCTTTCGTCTATACCAGCACGACGAGCGTATTCGGCGACGCGCTGGTGCCTCCGGCGGGTGCTCCCGCCGCCTGGATCACCGAAGACGTCATGCCCGTTCCCAAGAACATCTATGGCGTGACCAAGGCTGCGGCGGAAGATCTGTGCCAGCTTTTTTCGAGAAACCAGAAACTGCCGGCAATCGTGCTGCGCACCTCGCGCTTCTTCCCCGAGGAGGACGACGACAGCGACGTGCGCAAAGCCTATCCGGACGACGCAAACGTCAAGGTCAACGAGTTCCTGAACCGGCGCGTCGACATCAGCGATATCGTCGACGCGCATCTGCTTGCCGCTGAGCGCGCGCCGGCGATCGGCTTCGGCAAATACATCATCAGCGCAACGACGCCCTTCCTGCCGGAAGACCTGGCCGAACTGCGCACTGACGCGCCAAACGTCGTGCGCCGGCGGGTGCCGGGCTATGAGGCTGAGTACCGGCGTCTCGGCTGGACGATGTTTCCGAGCATCGGGCGCGTCTATGTCAACGCTCGTGCCCGCCGCGATCTCGGCTGGCAGCCGCGCTACGATTTCGCCTCGATCCTCGAACGCCTCAAGGCGGGCGGCGACCCGCGCAGCCCGCTGGCGCAGGCGATCGGCTCGAAGGGTTATCACGACGAGGTTTTTGCGGACGGCCCGTATCCGGTGAATTAGCTGTTTCAGGCGTTAGCAAAACAGCCCCTCACCCTTACCCATTCCGGGGCGAGCCACGGGTCTCGCCCGTCCTTCGGACCCCCATGAAACGGGGAGAGGGGATCGTCAGCGTTGCGGCCAGCCTTCTTCTCCCCGTCACTATACGGGGAGAAGGTGCCGGCAGGCGGATGAGGGCAGCTCTGCCTGAGCCGGAAAGGCTCTAAGTATTTGTTTTTGCGCAATTCCGGACGGAAAACCGTTTCACACTTTTCCTGGAATTGCTCTAAGCCGAAATACGCTCGTGTCTCGTCCCGGCCTCGACCGGCTCGAACGGCCGTATCGTCATGGCGTCTGTCGTCATCGTGACGAAACTCGACGGCGGGATTGGCTGCCAGTTCGGGCCTTCGCGATCGAAGGGTTCCGAGACGAGGCAGCGTCCGCCGGAACCGCGGAACGCGCCGGCATAGAGCGTCGGCGCATGAGCGTCGGTCGAATAGCGGATCGCATGAAGCGTTTCGCCGTCCGAAAAGGCGGCAGTCAACTTCATGGGAGCTTCAATTCCCGCCTTGTGCACTGCCGTCAGCACGCGGGCCGTGGCGCGCTCTGCCGCGCCTTGCGGGTCTTCGGCCAGCCCCTCTTGAAGCATCATGAGGAAAAACAATTCGGAATCGGTCGTGCCTTCGCGCTGGTCGTAGAGGTCGTCGCTGATCGCGTTTTCGAGGCTGCGGCGCACGCGCTCGAAACCGCCGATCTGGCCGTTATGCATGAAGGACCAGCGGCCCGACACGAAAGGATGGCAGTTCATGCGGCTGGTGGCGCCGCCGGTCGAGGCGCGGACATGGGCAAGGAACAGCCCGGACCTGATCTGCCGGCAAAGGCTTTTCAGGTTGGGGTCCGACCACGCCGGAAGAATATCGCGGTAGAGGCCGGGCTCGGGCCGCGCGCCGTACCATGCGACGCCAAAGCCGTCGCCATTGGTCGGCGACTTGGCCTCCAGCGCATGATGGCTCTGGGCGATCAGCGAATGGCAGGGCGAGGCGACGATGTCCTCGAGGAAGACTTCAGGCCCGAGATAGGCCGCCCATCGGCACATCGACTTAGTTTCCCCTGACGATCAAGCCTTGCTGCGATTATGCGTCCGCTCGTAGAGCTGGCGAATGATCCCGCTCGCCGTAGATTCGAACAGGAAGGGTAACAAAGCGTGAATGAGGGCGGCGAAAGCAGCCAGGAACAGCTTTCCCGAAAACTTTCCGGCGAAGGCCATGTGCTCGAGATAGGTCTCGTCGACCGAAGCTGGATGATCGGTGAAAATCCTAGCGACGCGGTTCATCTCTATCTCCCATTTCTGAATTGATGAGACATTAGCGCGCCTGAATTGAAGGCTCGTCCCAATTCGTCCTTGCCTGTGGGGCTATTTTGGGACATTCATCCCAAATGAGCGAAAAAATCGATACGATCGATCGAAGGCTGCTCGCCGAACTGCAGCGCGACGGCACGCTTTCGGTCGATCAGCTTTCCGAACGCGTCGCCCTTTCGCGCAATGCCTGCTGGCGGCGGGTCAAGCGGCTGGAGGATGACGGTTTCATCACCGGCCGGGTGGCGCTGGTCGATGCCGAAAAGCTCGGGCTCGGCCTGTCGGTCTTCATTATAGTGCGGACCTCCAACCACGACCCCGAATGGCTGGCGAAGTTTCGCGGCGCGGTCACCGCATTTCCTGAAATCACCGGCGTCTACCGCATGTCGGGCGACCTCGATTATGTGCTGCGCGCCCGCGTGTCCGACGTGAAAGCCTATGACCGCCTCTACCAGCGCCTGATCGCCCGGGTGCCGCTATCGGACGTTTCTGCCTCCTTCGTCATGGAGGAGATCAAGGAAACGACGATGGTTCCTGTCGAAATCCGTTGAATGAGACCACCTCGATAATTGACGAAACGCTCAAGCCGGACGATAGATCGCGCCATGAAAACGGCTCCCCAAAATTCTCCTCTCGTCGGCGTCGTCCGGCTTTCCCACAGCAACGGCCTCGACCTGCCGGCCTATGAGACGGCGGGTGCCGCCGGCATGGATTTGCGCGCGGCGGTGCCCGAGGACCGGCCGCTGCTGATCCTGCCTGGCAAGCGCGCTCTGGTGCCGACCGGGCTGATCCTCGAAATCCCCGAAGGGTTCGAAGGGCAGATACGGCCGCGCTCCGGCCTTGCCTTCAAGCACGGCATCACCTGCCTCAACACGCCGGGCACGATCGACAGCGACTATCGCGGCGAGGTCAAGGTTCTGCTGGTCAATCTCGGCGACGAGGAGTTTTACGCCACGCGCGGCATGCGCATCGCCCAGATCATCTTCGCGCCGGTGACGCGGGCTTCGGTCGAGGAACGCAGCCTTGCCGGTTCGACCGAGCGCGGCGCTGGCGGCTTCGGCTCGACAGGCAGCGCGTGAGCATCCCGCAGCTCGTCATCTTCGATTGCGATGGTATTCTGGTCGACACCGAGCGGTCGGCCAACGAGTTCATGGCCTCCGTGCTTACCGAGCGCGGTTTCCCGGTCAGCTATGAGGAATGCCGGCGGCGCTTCGTCGGGCGCTCGCTTGTCTCGGTTCAACAGGAGGTTGAGGCGACAGGCGTTAAAATCGGCAATTTCGTCGACGACATCTATGCCGAGCTGCCGCGCATCCTCGACGGCGTGCAGGCCATTCCCCATATCGAGACTTTCATCCAGGCTTTGAAGGCCGCAGGCATTCCGTTCTGCGTGGCTTCATCCGGCAAGCCTGAAAAGATGAGGATGACGCTCGGCGGCACCGGGCTTCTGCGGTATTTCGAGCATGCCATGTTCAGCGCGACGATGGTCGAGCGCGGCAAACCTTTTCCCGACCTGTTCCTTCATGCGGCCAATCAAATGGGTTTTGCGCCGGAAAACTGCGTCGTCATCGAGGACACCGTCGCGGGCGTGACGGCGGGCGTTGCCGCCGGCATGCGCGTCTTTGCCTATCATGGCGATCCGCATTCCGACCGCGACGGCATGGCGGCCGCGGGCGGCATTTTGTTCAATGACATGCGCGCGCTGTCAGGATTGATCCCGATCGCTTGAATCGGGTTTGCGGAGCCTCAATCTCCAGCGTAGGATTGGTTTCGTTCCATACAGATCGAGGTCGTTTCCAATGGACAAGGGCGCGGTTTTTCGCAAACTCCATGAGGCGCCCGGCGCCTTCGTCATCCCCAACCCGTGGGATATCGGCACGGCCAAGCTGCTTGCGGCTTCCGGCTTCAAGGCGCTGGCCACGACCAGCGCCGGCTTCGCCTTTTCGCGCGGCCTGCCAGACGGCGGCGTGCCCTTCGACGTCATGATCGCCCATTGCAAGGAATTGGCCGGCGCGACCGACCTGCCGGTTTCCGCCGATCTCGAAAAGGGCAAGGGCGACAGCCCGGAAAGTGCCGGCGAAACGATCTTCGCTGCGGAAGCGGCGGGCCTCGCCGGTTGCTCGATCGAGGATTTCTCGGGCGATCCGGCCCGGCCGATCTACGATTTTTCCCATGCGGTCGAACGTGTTGCAGCGGGAGCCGAGGCCGCGCGCGCGCTGCGGCACGATTTCGTCTTCACCGCGCGGGCGGAGAATTTCCTGCGCGACAACCCCGATCTCGATGACACCATCGCGCGGCTGCAGGCGTTCGAGCGGGCCGGCGCGGATGTGCTCTATGCGCCGGGCATCACCGACATCGAGACGGTGCGCAAGATCTGCTCGGCGGTGTCGAAACCGGTCAATGTGCTGGTCGTGCCGGGCTTCACCGTGGACGGACTCGCCCAGGCCGGGGCGAAACGCATCTCGCTCGGCTCGAAGCTCACGACCTACGCCTTCGGCATGCTGCAGAAGGCATCGCGCGAAATGCTGGACAAGGGCACCTTCGAGTTTTCGCGCGACGGCATGGCGTTCGGCGCCTTGCAAACCATGTTCTCGGCCGACGCATGAGCGAAAGCATCACCGTCGTCGACATGCATACCGGTGGCGAGCCGCTTCGGATCGTCACCGGCGGTTATCCCAGAATTCCCGCCGGCACCATCCTGCAGAAGCGCGCCTATGTGCGCGACAATCTCGATCATCTGCGCAAGCTGCTGATGTTCGAGCCGCGCGGCCACTACGACATGTATGGCGCGCTGCTGGTCGAGCCCGACCTGCCGGGCGCAGACCTTGCCGTGCTGTTCATGCACAATGAAGGCTATTCGACCATGTGCGGCCACGCCATCGTCGCGCTCGGCCGCTACGCCGTAGACCAGGGTCTGGTCGCGGCGCAGGAGCCGGTGACCACGGTCAACATCGAATGTCCCTGCGGGATGGTCGTCGCCTCGGTCGAGGTGAAGGACGGCAAATCGGGTGCGGTCTCGTTCGAAAGCGTGCCGGCGTTTCTGTTTGCGCGCGACCGGAGCATCAAGTTGCCCGGCTGCGGGGAGATCGCCTTCGACATCGCCTATGGCGGGGCTTTTTATGCACTGGCCGACTGCCGCCAGTTCGGACTGGAATTCGGCAAAAACCGCGTCCGCGATTTCGTCGATGCGGCAACAGCACTCACCGAAACGCTGAAGCGGGATTTCCCGCTGTCGCATCCCGACCATGACGATCTCGCCTTTCTCTACGGCACCATCCTGACCGATGGCGGCGACGGTACAGGCAGGCAGGCGACGAAAAACGTCTGCGTCTTCGCCGAGGCCGAAGTAGACCGCTCGCCGACCGGCTCGGGCGTCACCGCGAGGCTTGCGGCGATGCATGCCAAAGGGGAATTGGCAGTGGGCGAGACGCGGTTGTTCGAAAGCATCGTCGGCTCGCGGTTCACCGGATCGGTGGCGCGCACGACGAAGGCCGGATCGCACGACGCGATCGTTGCGCGTGTCGGGGGACGGGCGTTTTACTCCGGGAAGGCCGAGTTCTTCCGCGAGGAAGACGACGAGCTGGGCCGGGGGTTTCTGGTGACGTGATTGCCTGACGCGGGTTTCGGTGGACCAAGGCTATCGCGTAAACACCCCCACCCCTAACCCCTCCCCACAAGGAGGAGGGGAACTTTGCCGACCTCGACGCGGCAGAAGATTTTCACCATGCGCAGCGATTGCCCTGCCGTAAGGACGAGGAGGGTAAGCGTGAGGGGCCGTTTTACGTCAAACCATTTCCGTTCTCGCGCGCCGACACCATCTTGTGCAGATGCACCATCATGGCGGCGGCGAAGAGCGGCGTGAGCAGGTTGAGCAGCGGCACGGCGAGAAACGCGGCGATGACCAGACCGGCCAAGAACACGGTGCCGGCATATTTGCGCCGCAGCGCCTTGGCTTCGGCTTCAGGCCGGAAGCGCATGGCGGCGAATTCGAAGAACTCGCGCCCGAGCAGGTAGCCGTTGACGACAAAGAAAGCGCCGATATTGATGCCCGGCACCAGCAGCAGAAGCAGGGCGAACAGATTGCCCAGTATGACGATGCCGAAGAATTTCAGCGACATGATCAGCGCCCGAACGGCGGGCACGGCGTGGCCCGGGCTGTCGCCCGGATAGTCGTTCCGCTCCACCAGTTCGGCGACATCGTCGAGAAACAGGCCCGCAATCACCGCCGTCACCGGCGCGATCAGCAGGGCCAATCCCAGCGCAAGCCCGATGCCGGCGAGGATCGCGGCGATCAGGCCGAGCCAGCCGGCCCAGGATGGAAATCCGGGCAGCAGCGCATCGATCCACGGCAGCGCCAGCGCATCGAACGCCTGATGCAGGCCGAACCACAGCGCCACCAGCGCCAGCAGCGTGATGCCGATCGTCTTGAAGAACACGGTGCGGAATTCGGCGGTGAAAAGCTTGCCGGCGGCGGCGCGGGCGGCGTCGAGGATCATCGGCAACAGTTCCTTTCGCGTCCGAAGGGCAGCTTGCAACCGCCGAGAGATAGGCAGGCTTTCCGCCGACCGCAAGAATGCGTATTCGGCGGAGTTTGCAAAACCGTTCCGGTTTCCTGCCTGACCATGATCTTTTGCGAAAACCGGGTTCCACTTTTCAAGATCATGGTCTAGACCCACGCGCGGCCGGTGTGCCAAAGGAATTGGTCTTTCCTGCGCGGTTCTGCGGAGATTTTCATGAGCCAGTATGACGTGCTTTGCATCGGCAATGCCATTGTTGACATCATTGCCCAATGCGACGACGCCTTTCTCACGGAAAACCGCATCATCAAGGGGGCGATGAACCTGATCGACGCCGAGCGCGCAGAGCTGCTCTACAGCCGCATGGGCCCGGCGATCGAAGCTTCCGGCGGCAGCGCCGGCAACACGGCGGCGGGCGTGGCGAGCTTCGGCGGGCGCTCGGCCTATTTCGGCAAGGTTTCCCGGGATCATCTCGGCCAGATTTTCACCCACGATATCCACGCGCAGGGCGTTGCCTTCGACACCAGCCCGCTGACGGGCACACCGCCCACCGCGCGCTCGATGATCTTTGTCACGCCGGACGGTGAGCGTTCGATGAACACCTATCTCGGCGCCTGCGTCGAGCTTGGTCCCGACGATGTCGAGGCCGACAAGGCGAGCGGCGCGAAAGTCACTTATTTCGAAGGCTATCTGTGGGACCCGCCGCTGGCCAAGGAGGCGATCCGCCTGACCGCGGCCCACGCCCACGCCGCCGGCCGCGAAGTGTCGATGACGCTGTCCGACCCGTTCTGCGTCGACCGCTACCGCGACGAATTCCTCGACCTGATGCGCACGGGCACGGTCGATATCGTCTTTGCCAATGAGAGCGAGGCAAAATCGCTCTACCAGACAGAATCCTTCGAGCAGGCACTGGAACTGATCCGCAAGGATTGCAGGATCGCCGCCGTCACCCGCTCCGAGCTAGGCTCGGTGATCGTGCGCGGCGACGAGACCGTTACGGTCGATGCGATCGAGATCGAGAAACTCGTCGACACCACCGGCGCGGGCGACCTCTACGCCGCCGGCTTCCTGTTCGGCTACACGACCGGCCGCAGCCTAGCCGATTGCGGCAAGCTCGGCTCGCTCGCTGCCGGACTGGTCATCCAGCAGATAGGCCCGCGCCCGCGCACCAATCTGCGCGAGGCAGCCGAGCAGGTGGGGCTGATCTAGACTAGATTTCAAGTCTTGAATGGAAATAGCCCCTCACCCTTACCCTCTCCCCGTCCTTCACGGGGAGAAGGTCCGGCAGGGGATGAGGGGCGATTCCACCTGAGTTGGAAAGGCTCTAACGCCGACCCAAATTCCGGAGTTCTCAGGCTCCCGTTACGCGCCAGATCGCATCACCAGCGTCGTCAGCCACCAGAAGCGAACCACCCGGCCCGACAGCGACGCCCACGGGACGGCCATAGGAAGTCTTCTCGTCCGGGGCGAGGAAGCCGGTCAGGATATCCTGGGCCGGGCCGGACGGTTTTCCTCCCTCGAACGGCACGAATATCACCCGATAGCCCGAGAGTTTGCTGCGGTTCCAGGAGCCGTGCTGGCCAATTGCCATGCCATCCGGGAATCCCGGCAGCGTGCCGGCAGGCATCCAGCACAGGCCGAGTGACGCCGTATGGCCGCCGAGCGCGAAATCCGGCTGGATGGCGCGGGCGACCAGCGCTGCATCCTGCGGCACGCGGTCGTCCACCGTCCTGCCCCAGTAGCAGTATGGCCAGCCGTAGAAGCCGCCGTCCTGCACCGAGGTGAGGTAGTCCGGCGGCGTCTCGTCGCCGAGACCGTCGCGCTCGTTAACGACCGTCCAGAGTGCGTTCGTTTGCGGTTCCCAGGCAAGCCCGACCGGATTGCGCAGGCCCGCGCCGAAGATGCGGCCCTTACCAGAAGCGATATCATATTCGTAGATCGCCGCACGGCCTTCCTCCGCCTCCATGCCCTCATCGCCGATATTGCTCTGCGAGCCGACGCCGACATAGAGCCTGGTGCCGTCGGTGCTGGGAAGAATGCTGCGTGTCCAGTGGCCACCCGGCTTGAAGTCGAAGATTTTCTGCCCAGCCGCAGAAATCTGTGTCTCGCCGGACTTATAGGGGAAGCCCATCAAGCCGTCCGTGTTCCCGACATATAAAGTGTTGCCGACCAGCGCCATGCCGAAGGGCTGGTTGAGCCCTGAGAGAAAGATTTCCCGCGTTTCGGCAACACCGTCACCATCCGCATCGCGCAGCAGCGTGATGCGGTTGGCGCTGACGCCAACGGCTGCCGCCCGCTTCATGGTGGTGTACATCGCATAGTCGAATGCCGAGCGTATTCCGCCGGGCGTGCTCAATGCCTCTGCGGTCAGCACGTCGCCGTTGGGCAGAACCTCGATCCAGCGAGGATGCTGCAATCCACGTGCGAAGGCACTGACCTTGAGGCCGGGTGCGGCCACCGGCACCTGGCCGTCATCCCAACCCCGCGCCGTCGGCATCTTCAGCGTCGGAATGCCTTGCGGTTTGGCCGGCGGAATCGCAGGACTGTCCCCGACCGCCTGCGGCAAAGTCTGGTCACCCCGATGGCGCAACAGGATCACGCCTGCGCCAACCATTGCAACCAGCCGCGCAAAAATGTCCGAAAAGGCCATTGATATTCCCGCCCATGAATGATGGCTGCAGGATTACACAAGTCGAGCGCGGGTTGAAACCCGACATCGCATAACTGGTTGTACAGAGCCCTGCAGTTCTGCCGCCAGGATCGTCGTCAGATGGTCTCGAAAAAGCGAAGCGCCTCCGCGCTTTCGCCGGGTATGGCCGAGGAGTGATCGCCTTCGACGATGGCGCGGCGCACATCCAGGCCGGCCGCACGCGCCCGCGACACCGTCAGGCGGACGGCGTGATCGCTGTTCATCTCCTTGCTACCGTGGAGCATCAGCACCGGGCACTTGAAGCTGCCGGCAAAACAGACCGGCGAGCGCATGTCGAACTCCTGCGGATCGTCGGCATCGAAGCGGATGTCCTCGGGAAAATGGCGGAAGAAAGCCCGCGCGTCCGGGTTGCCCGCATAAGCGGCGGCTGCACGGAAAGGATGCCTGCTCATGGCCGCAAGCAAGGTGAGCGTTCCGCCGACGCTATGCCCCGCAATGTAAAGGCGGGCCGGATCGACCCCCGGATAGGCCCGCAGGACGTCGGCCGCGGCAAGAACGTCAGCCGTCTCGTCATAAAAGCCCGAAAAGCTTCCCGGCAAGCCGTTCTCGCCGCGCATGGCCGGGATCATCGCCACATAGCCCGCTTTCACGAAGGGATGCGCAAGATCGCCCCAATGGCCCGGCCACAATGCGTTGCCGCCATGCAGGACGAGCACGCCCGGCCGGGGCCTCGATGCATCGGCGTTCTCCGATACCCACGCGACAAGCCTAAGCAGGCCGGACCTGTAGTCCACCCGCAGGGCACCATGCGGCGGCGAAAGCGGTTGCGGCGGATCGGGCGAAGGGCCGGTCCGGGTCAGATGCGTGCGAAACCGCTCGCGCGCCACCGCATAGTCCTCGCGAACAAGCTTCGGCTCACCTTCGGCCCTTGCGGCGGTTGCAGGAAGAAGCAACCCGGCAGCGGCTGCATGGGAGAGAAAAGCCCGGCGGTCCATCTTCATGAGGAGCGCGTCCCGTTTCGATCAGCAAAGCCATCGCCGGTTATAAGCCGGTTTCACGAGCCTTATCTAATCTTGAGCGCTATGCGACGGAAATCAACTGCCTGCAACGCTGGTTGCGGTGGCTACGGCGTTCACATTGTCGCTACTTCGGATTGAAGACGCGCAGGACAAGGGGGCGTCCGCCGCAAGACAGACGCCGGAGAGCCCTCACGCCCGGCAGCCTGATTCAGGAAGAACATCCCCTCGCCGGCTTCAGAGGCTGGCGTAAAGCTCAGCAGCATTCTCGTAGGTGAAACGCAGGGGCACTGCACCCTCCACCATCCACGCCTGAACCGTCTCGCCGGCCATAAGCCGGGAGGCGTTGACGGTATCGGCAACCGCACCGCCATAGAGCCGGTTGGCGAGGTTGAGGATGCCGGTCTGGTGCATAGCGACACTGCCGCTGCCGCAGGCATCCTTGACCAGCACGACGCGCAGGCCGGTTGCCACCGCATGCTTGACGGTCGCGTCGATGCAGGCTTCCGTCCAGACGCCGGCGACAAAAACCCATTCGACGCCGCGCTCGCGAAGCGTTGCTGCCAGCCGGCCGTCACCAAAAGCGCTCGCCTCGGATTTTATCAGCAGCGGCTCGTCCCCGATTGGCGCAACTTCGGGGCAGATTGCGGTGAGCGGATCGTCCTTGTCGCTGAAATAGGAACGCCCATCCGCCAGAACCGGGTGAAATGGCCTCCTTGCCGTTGCATCGACGACATAGGCGAAATGCAGAACCGGCACGCTCGCGGCGCGTCCGGCCTCCTGCAGCCGCACTACATTGGCCAGTACCCGGTCGTAGTCCACGGCGAGCAGGCGCGGATCGCCGCGATGCTCCTCCTGCAAGTCGATGCAGAGAAGTGCCGCCCTGGACGGATCGAGGGACAAGGAGGCTTTCATTCGGGCAGTTCTCCGCAGCAATATCTGCTGCGGATTAACAGCCTGCTCCGGTTCGCCGCGCTATCCGTGGAGCGACCTCAAGAGGCGAGATTGAAGGCACTGCAAACAAGAATCTCAGTCTGACCAACGAATCTTCTTTCCCCGCAGATGCCTTGTCGAACTGGCATATTCCAGAGTCGCGTCAACGCGAGACTGCGTTACGATGGGATCAAGCGCCTGTAATAAATCTCGAAGAAAGGTGATGCACTCTTGAGGGGGAGGAACTGTTAAGTTGTAACCTGAAGGATATCGAAAATCATGGTCGCGATTCATTTCATATATTGAATGCACGAATGCTCGCATGTTTACGACAGTGGGAACTCCCAATTCCTCACATTTATCTAGCAAACTCGGTAATTTGTGATTGAAAGCTTTGATAGCTTTCTTCGAAAGACCTTTGCTTGCCAGAAAGGATTTCAATGCAACTTCAAGCGCATGCGTCCAAATAAAATAACTCACAAAAGAGCTCTCAGGCCGAGTTCCGCGAGTCAATGTCTCGAAAGCGTCGAGATATTCAAGAGAACGAGCGAATAAATCGCCTGCAAACAAACCCAGCGGCTGCGGCATTTCGATAATGTCGCAGCCTGCCTTCTTCTTCATCACGCCCCCGCGTTATACGCCGCGATTGCGGCCATGTTGACGATGTCTGAATCCTTGGCGTTGAGCTGCACGATCTGCACCGGCTTGTTCAAGCCCACCAGCAGCGGGCCGATGACGGTGGAGCCGCCGAGTTCCTGCAGCATCTTGGTCGAGATCGAGGCCGAGTGGAAGGCGGGCATGACCAGCACGTTGGCGGGGCCTGACAGCCGGCAGAAGGGATAGCGCTTCATCGCCTCCGGGTTGAGCGCGACGTCGGCGGCCATCTCGCCGTCATACTCGAAATCGACGCGGCGCTTGTCGAGGATCTTCACCGCCTCCTGCACGCGCTCGGAGCGTTCGCCCTGCGGGTGGCCGAAGGTGGAGTAGGCAAGCATGGCGACGCGCGGCTCATAGCCCATGCGCCGCGCGAAGCCGGCGGCTTCCTCGGCGATGTCGGCGATCTGCTCGGCGTTCGGCATGTCGTGGACGGCGGTGTCGGCGACGATCACCGTGCGGCCGCGGCAAAGCGCGATCGAGACGCCGATGACGCGGTGCCCCGGCTTGGCGTCGATGACGTGGCGGATGTCGTCGAGCACGGTCGAATAGTTGCGGGTCACGCCCGTCACCATCGCATCGGCCTCGCCCAGCGCCACCATCGTCGAGGCGAAATGGTTGCGGTCGTTGTTGATCAGCCGCTGGCAGTCGCGGAACAGGAAGCCTTTGCGCTGCAGGCGCTCGTAGAGATAATCGGCGTAGACGGCGTTGCGGCGCGAAAGCCGCGCATTGATGATCTCGATGCCCGGCTTGTCGAGATCGACGCCGGCATGGCGGGCGTTTTCCTTGATGATATCGTCGCGGCCGACGAGGATCGCCGTGCCGAGCTTCTGGTTGGCGTAGGACACCGCCGCGCGCATGACCTGCTCTTCCTCGCCCTCGGCGAAGACGACGCGCTTGGGCTGGCGCCGCACGCGGTCGTAGATGCGCTGCAGGGTCGAGGCGATCGGGTCGCGGCGGGCGGAAAGCTCATTGGCATATTTGCCGAGGTCGAGGATCGGCCGGCGGGCGACGCCGGTTTCCATCGCAGCCTTGGCGACGGCCACGGGGATGGCCGAGATCAGGCGCGGATCGAACGGCACCGGGATGATGTAGTTGGGGCCGAACTTCGGCCGCATGCCCTGGTAGGCGGCGGCGACATCGTCGGGCACGTCCTGCCGCGCCAGCGAGGCCAGCGCCTGGGCCGCCGCCACCTTCATCTCGTCATTGATGGTGGTTGCGCGCACGTCGAGCGCGCCGCGGAAGATGTAGGGGAAGCCCAGCACATTGTTGACCTGGTTCGGATAGTCCGAGCGGCCCGTCGCCATGATCGCGTCGGTGCGGATTTCCGCGACTTCCTCCGGCGTGATTTCCGGGTCGGGATTGGCCATGGCGAAGATGATCGGGTTCTTGGCCATGGATTGCACCATGGCATTGGTCAGCGCGCCCTTGGCGGAGAGGCCGAAGAAGATGTCGGCGCCGTCGAGCGCGTCGGCCAGCGTGCGCGCGTCGGTCCTGGCGGCATGCGCCGACTTCCACTGGTTCATGCCCTCCGCGCGGCCCTGATAGACCACGCCCTTGGTGTCGCAGAGGATGACGTTTTCCGGCGAGAACCCCATCGACTTGATGAGTTCGATGCAGGCGATGCCGGCCGAGCCGGCGCCGTTACAGACGAGCTTGGCCGTCTTCATGTCGCGGCCGGTGATTTCCAGCGCGTTGATGAGGCCGGCCGCCGCGATGATCGCCGTGCCGTGCTGGTCGTCATGGAAGACCGGGATATCCATCAGCTCGCGCAGGCGCTGCTCGATGATGAAGCAGTCGGGCGCCTTGATGTCTTCCAGGTTGATGCCGCCGAAGGACGGCCCGAGGAAGCGCACGCAGTTGATGAACTCGTCGACATTCTCGGTATCGACCTCGAGATCGATGGAATCGACATCGGCGAAGCGCTTGAACAGCACCGCCTTGCCTTCCATCACCGGCTTGGAGGCGAGCGCGCCGAGATTGCCGAGGCCGAGGATGGCGGTGCCGTTGGAGATGACGGCGACCATGTTGCCGCGTGTCGTATAGTCGAAGGCGCGGCTCGGGTCTTCCGCAATGGCCAGCACCGGCACTGCGACGCCCGGCGAATAGGCCAGCGAAAGGTCGCGCTGCGTCGCCATCGGCTTGGTCGG
>VFQQ010003249.1_pt1 | contig 16219 bp, 15 predicted proteins | sample 3512341 | NCBI WGS metagenome assembly VFQQ01 (sample SAMN10412373, study PRJNA504923) | tailings metagenome | isolation source: Relicate 2 Philex TSF1 revegetated site | place: Philippines: Tuba, Benguet | collected 2017-08-29 | reverse complement strand
TCTCAACGACGGCTTATCTCACTGCCCGGCGCTGGGCGCGGCTTGGTCGAGGCCGCGGCGCTTGAGGAGGTGCTTCACGTCGGGCTCGCGGCCGGCGAAGTCGCGATACATCTGCATCGCGTCGCGGCTGCCGCCGCGCGAGAGCACGGTGCGGCGGAGCTTCTCGCCCGCCTCGCGGTTGAGGCCGCCCTGCTCCTCGAACCACGCGGTGCCGTCGGCGTCGAGCACCTCGGCCCAGATGTAGGAGTAGTAGCCGGCGGCGTAGCCGTTGCTGGCGAAGATGTGGCTGAAATACGGGCTGCGGTAGCGCGGCGGCACGGCGGCGAAATCGACGCCGGCCTGCTGCAGCGCCCGGGCCTCGAACGCCATCACCCGGTCGGCGGCGGGCACCTCGTCGGCCTTGAGCTGGTGCCAGGCGAGGTCGAGCAGCGTGGCGGCGAGGTATTCCGTCGTGCGGTAACCCTCGTTGAACAGCGCGGCGTCACGGATCTTTTCCAGCATCTCGGCCGGGATGGGCTCGCCGGTCTGGTGGTGCTTGGCGAAGTTGCCGAGCGTGTCCGGCCACGTGGCCCACATCTCGAAGACCTGCGAGGGGAACTCCACGAAGTCGCGCGGCACGCTCGTGCCGGCGAAGCGCGGGAATTTCACGTCGGAGAACATCGCGTGCAGCGCGTGGCCGAACTCGTGGAACGCGGTCTCAACCTCGTCGCTCGTCAGCAGCGTCGGCTCGCCGGCGGGCGGTTTCGGGACGTTGAGGTGGTTGGCGACGACGGGGCGCGAGCCGAGCAGGTGCGACTGCGGGACGTAGGCGTTGGCCCACGCGCCGCCGCGCTTGGACGGGCGGGCATACCAGTCGACGATGAAGAACGCGAGCGGCGTGCCGTCGGCCTCGCGGACCTCGAAGATGCGGGTGTCCTCGTGGTATTTCGGGAGGTCGGTGCGCTCGTGGAAGGTGAGGCCGAAGAGCTTGGTCGCGGCGAAGAACACGCCGTCCTCGAGCACGCGGTTCATCTCGAAGTAGGGCCGCACCTGCGCGGCGTCGAAGGCGTAGCGCTGGGCGCGGAGCTTCTCGCTGTAGTAATCCCAGTCCCAGGGCTGGAGCTGGAAGCCGCCGCCCTCGGCGTCGATCACGGCCTGGAGCTCGGCGGCCTCCTTCTTCGCGTTGGCGACGGCGGCGGGGGCGAGCTGGGCCATGAGGCGGTTGATGTTCTCGACCGAGCCGGCGGTCTGTTCCTCGACTTGGAAGGCGGCGTGGTGCGCGTAGCCGAGGAGCGCGGCGCGTTCGGCGCGGGCCTTGGCGAGCTTGGCGATGACCTCGCGGTTGTCGAATTCGCCGCCGCGGCTGTTGCGGTTGACGGAGGCCTCGAAGAGGCGCTGGCGGAGGGCGCGGTTCTGCAGCGAGGCGAGCGCGGGCTGGCCGGTCGTGTTGAGCAGGCGGATCAGGTATTTGCCCTCGTGGCCGGCGGCCTTCGCGGCGGACGCGGCGGCGGCGATGGCGTTGTCGGAGAGGCCGGCGAGTTCCTCGCGGGTGTCGACAAGGACGCCGGAGGCGTTGGTCTCCTTCAGGACGTTCTGCGCGTAAGTGGTGTGGAGCGTGGCGAGTTCGCTGTTGAGCGCGCGGAGGTAGGTCTTGTCCGCCTCGTTGAGCTTCGCGCCGGAGCGGACGAAGTCCTTGTAGTAACGCTCGAGCACGCGCGACGCTTCCTCGTCGAGGCCGAGCGATTCGCGGCGGTCGTAGAGGCTGGCGATGCGGTCGAAGAGCGCGGCGTTGAGGCGGATGGCGTCGCCGTGCGCGGCGAGTTTCGGGCCGATCTCGCGCTCGATCTTCTGCATCGCGGGGTTCGTGTGCGTCCCGGTGAGGTTGAAGAACACGCGGCTCACGCGGCCGAGGAGCTGGCCGGAGCGCTCGAGGGCGACGATGGTGTTCTCGAAGGTCGGCTCGCCGGGCGTCGCGACGAGGGCGTCGATCTCGCGGCGCTGTTCCGCCATGCCGGCCTCGAAGGCGGGCAGGAAGTGCTCGTCCTTGATCCGGTCGAAGTGCGGGTAGTTGAAGGGCAGGGTGCTCTCGGTGAGGAGCGGGTTGTCGGTCATGGGGGAGGCGGGAGCGGATTGGCCGAGCATCGCGACGGGCGCAAGGCCCAGGGCGAGTGCCAGCGGCAGGATCCGGCCCGTTTGCAGGGGGGAGTTCAGGCGTAGCATCATGGTGTGACGAATGGGAACGCGGACTTTAGCCGCGGAACGCCGCGCGTCGCAAGTGTCGTCGTCCACGACGTCAACCCATGCGGCGAACCCCGCATGAAACGCGTCAAGCCGGCGCGGGCGGAAACAGTTCGGCCAGCGTCTGCCGCAGGGTGGCGGGGAAGACCGGCTTGGGCACGATGCGGTCGACGGCGTAGCGCTGGTAGCGCTCGAGCACCCCGGGGCTGATCTCCGAGCTGAACACCATGATCTTCCCCGCGAACGGCGTCCCGCGCACGGCGGCGACGAGGTCGAGGCCGTTGCAGCGCGGCATGTGGTGGTCGGTCACCAGCAGGTCGTAGGCACCGGGCTGCGCGCGGATGAGCTCCAGCGCGAGCTGTCCGTCGTGCACGGCGAACACCTCGTGCCCGTCGCGTCCGAGCACCGCCTGCATGAGTTCGCGCAGCTCCTTCATGTCGTCGGCGTAGAGCACGCGCAGCGGCCGGCGCGCGGGCGGCGGGACCGGGGCGGCGGCGGGACCGGAAGGAATCGGGGCCATGCGGGGAAAGACTCCTGCACCCGCGGAATGTTCTGCGAAAAACCTGCAAATCGCGCGCCCCGCCGCCGCGGCCGCCGGCCGGCTTGCTCCATCTGTCCGTTTGACCCGGCCCCGCCGCTGCGCTTGCCTCCCGCCATGGCCGCACGCGCCCCGCTGCTCGTTGCCCTGCTGCTTGTCCTCGGGACGGGAGTCGCCCGCTTGTCGGCGCAGGTCGTGCTGGATTTCGACGATCTTTCCTTCGCCAACTACGACCCTGTCGCTCCGGCTTACGGTGACGGACTCGATGTCAACATTCCCGACATCCAATACCGGACCTATCTCCCGGACGGCGTCACGCTCCACGAGGATCACCTCGAACTCTGGTTGGATGACTACGGCGACCTGACGAAGGTCCTGTTTCCCTCCGCGAACGGCTCCATTGGCGAGATCACCTTCGTGCCGGCGCCGGGCTACGGCGTGCGGCTGGTCAGTTTCGCCATGGCCGGCTGGCCGCTCGTCGACCGCGTCAACACCGTCCTGCGCATCCTCGACAGCGCGGGCAACGTGGTCCTCGACTTTGCCGCCGACGGCCCGGTGCCGGTGCTGGGGAGCGGCGGCGCGCACTCGGTCTTCACGCCCAACCTCGCCGTCGCCGGCGCGTTGCGGCTGCAGTGGGGCACGGATTGGAATGTCGGCCTCGACAACATCGTGTTCGAGAGCGTGCCGCTGGCGGCGATCCCCGAGCCCGGCACGCTGGCGCTCTTGAGCCTCGGGCTCGGCGCGCTGCTCCTCCGGCGCCGCGTCCGCCGGCGCGCGCAGGATTGACCGCCGCCGCCGAATGCGGCGGGCTCACCCGCGTGCCCCGCTCCGTCGTCCTTCAGGGAACCGATCGCTGCCCGCGCTGCCAGCTGCCGCCGCGCTGGTGCGTCTGCGCGGGCCTGCAGGCCGTCACCCTCCCGCTGCGCGTCGACGTGCTGATGCACCAGCGCGAGAGCTACCGGCCGAGCAGCACCGGTCATCTCATCCAGCGCGTCGTCGCCGGCGCGCGCCAGCACGTCTACCGCAAGGACGCCCCGCCGGCGCCCGCCGACCTCGTCGATCCGGCGCGCGAACTCTGGATCCTGCACCCGCAGGGTGACGCCCCGCCCGCCGGCGCCGATCCGGCGCGGCTGCAGGTGCTGCTGCTCGACGGCAGCTGGGTGCAGGCGACGGAAATGGCGCACCGCGTCGCGCCGTGGGGCCGGCGCGTGTGCCTGCCCATGACCGGCGAGAGCCGCTACTGGCTGCGCACGCAGGCCGGCGCCGGAAAATTCTCCACCGTCGAGGCGCTGCTCTTCCTGCTCGCGACGCTCGGCCTCGCCGCGGAACACGCAGCGCTCCGCGCACAGTTCGAACTCCACGTCTGGGCCTCGCTCCGCTCCCGCGGCGCGAAGGAACGCGCGGCCGATTACCTCCGCGACTCGCCCGTGCCCGCGAAATTTCCGGACCTGCTCGCCCGCCTCGAAAGCCGCCGCGCGCCGTAGAGTAGGTCCGGTCTCCGACCGGACCCTCAGGATTAGCATCCGCCTTCCAGTCGGTCACAGACCGGCCCGACCGCGGGGCTTTTCCGCTGCCCCGTGCATGCGGTCAGTCGCAACGCGAAGTGTTTCCCGCGCCAAAAAAGCGCGCGCCGGGGAGGCGCGCGCGGAGGTGACCGAAAGGGAGGGTCGCGAGGCGACGTGGACTCAGTTCGTCGGGCCGACGACGAGGCCGCCGTGCGTGTTGTTGTAGGCGTCGAACCAGTTCTTCACGTTCAGCACGAAGGCGCTGTCGTAGCTCGCAGCGTGCTTGAGGACGTATTCGCCGTAGTGGACGAAGAACGCGGTCAGTCGGGCGTCACCGTTGAGGTAGGCGCCGTTGGCGTAGTTGTATTCGGATGCGAGGAGATGCTTCGCGAGGAGGGTCGAGGGATTCGAACCGGTGGCGGAGAGGACGTTGACCGCGCCGCTCATGGTGATGGAGGTGAAGGGCTCAAGCGCGAGGCCGCCGACCGTGGTGGTGTAGGAGGCGAGCGTGGCGGCGTTGATCTGCACGCCCTTGGTGGTGCCCTTCAGAGCCTTTTCGAGGTTGTTCTTCCAGAAGCCGATCGTGAAACCGTTGGCGGACATCGTGCCGATGGCGCTGAAGTTGAGACCGTAACCGGTGTCGGGCGCGGTGGTGTCGGCATTGAGCGTGACGTCGTGCTCGGTGAGGGTGGTGGGCAGCATGCCGTTCACGCCGCCGACCACAACGGTGTAGTCGCCGGCGGGCAGATCCGTGAAGTTGTAGGAGCCGTCGGCCGCAGTCACGGTGGTGCCGACGAGGTTGCCCGCCGCGTTGATGAGCGTGACGGTGACGCCGCCGATGCCGATCTCGTCGGCGTTGCGCGAGCCGTTGTAATTGACGTCGAAGAACACCACGCCGTTGAGGTCGTGCAGCTCGGGCTCAACGCCGCCGCAAACCGGACCCTGCGTCGTGCCGAGGACGAAGCCGTTGCCGGACTTCACGGAGAGAGTGACGTCGCCGGTGGCCCACTTGCCCGCGAGAGTGACGGTGACGATGCGCGTCTCGCCGCCTTCGTAGCCGGTGTCGAATTTGATGCCGCGGACGCCGGTGGTCGGATCGGAGTTGGTCCACTCGACCAGCGGGTCGTTCGAGCCGACGAGCACTTCGCTGCCGCCGCAATCCGGGCTGATGGCGATGACCCAGTGGCTGATGGCAGGCTTGCTGCCCGAGGTCATCGAGTAGGTGAAAGTCGTGGTATCGGCCCCGGCATCATAGACCGACGACAGCAGTGAAACCGAATAAGTGATGGGCGAGGTATTCGCCGAGGACGCGAACGTCGTGCCGAGGCAGGCGACGAGCAGGAGCAGACCGGAGAGCAGTTTTTTCATGGCAGTTGAGTGTGCGGCGGATAACGGCCGGGAGCAGGGTGAGTGGCAATCTAGAAATAGGGTAAAATACCTAGAATTAGGTCGGGAGTAATCCGGCACTATTTACGCAGGGCCAAACGCAGCCGGTCTCTTATCCTACGCTGCCGGACAGGCAGAGCGTTCTGGTTGAGTCCGCCCGGCAACGCGTTGCGCCGGTTGAGTCGCGGCGGTAGTTCCGGTCTTCGACCGGATCATCGGGATTCGCGCTCACCGACCAAGCCGGTTACAGACCGGCCCCACTCGGGAGCTCAGTGCGCTGCGTCGCGTGCGAGCCGGGCGGCGTAGTCCTGTTCGAGGGCAAGATGCGTGCTCCAGAACGGCGGTGGGGTCTGTCCGGCGAGTTTGGCGCCGAAGATGGCGAGATGCGTATGCCAGCCGGCGGAGACGCTCACCATCACGTCGCGGTTCTCGCCGAGACGGCGATGCACGAGGAGCAGCGTGACGTTCTCCCCGTCGGGCGTGAGCTCGAAGGTCACCTCCGACGCGAGGCCGTCGACCTCCGTCCACGTGTGCGCGAAGACGCGCGGCGGCTCCCAGCGGGTGATGCGACCGCTGAAATTGCAGCCGTCTTGGCAATTCTCCGCGTATTTCGCCGGCACGGTCTCGGGCTGGCCGGAGAGCTGCGTGTTGTGGAATTCGAGATAATTCTCTCCGCCAACGCGCGGCTCGATCCGGCCGCGGGCCAGCCAACGTCCGCGTTTCTCGGGGTCGGTGAGGTAGTCCCACACGCGCTCGATCGGACCGGGGAGCGTGCGGACGAAACGGACTTCGCCGGGCGCGGTGAACTGACCGGGTGCAGCGGAGAGCGGGGAGGGTGGGGGGGGCTGATGGTTCATGGGCGGGAAGATTTCTTGGCTTTCGCGTCCTCGGCGCGCAGCTCGCGTTCGAGCGCGTCGAGGCGGCGGCTCCACCGGCGGCGCGTGTGCTCGAGCCAGGCGCCGATCTCGTCGAGGCCGGCCGGGTTCAGCGACTGGATGCGCGCCTGGCCCTCCGCACGCGTGACGATGAGGCCGGCCTCGCGGAGCACGTTCAGGTGCTGCGAGATGGCCGGCGCGCTGACGTCGAACTCCTCCACCAGTTCGCCCGTCGTGCGCTCGCGCTGGGCGAGGAGCTCCACGATGCGGCGGCGGGTCGGGTCGGCGAGGGCGGCGAGGCTTTGCATGGGGATATAATTAAGCACCAACTTAATTAAGCAAGCGCTAAAAAAAAAGCCCCGCGAGAAAATCGCGGGGCGGCGTCCGTCGCCGGCCGGGCGGCCGGGCGGTTCAGCGCGGGTTGTCGGCGGCGGGGCCGGGGCGCGCGCCGCCGCCGGGCGCGGTGGCGGTGAGCGCGGGCCGGTTCGCGGCGGGTCCGCGGGCGACGAGGGCGCGCTGCAGGTGCGGCGCGAGCCGGCGCGTGAACTCGACCGAGTCCGGCGCGGAGAGGTGCGACCACTCGGGCAGCGTGAACGACGCGAGCTCGGCGTGGTCGGTGAAGTTGATCGCCGCGACGTTGTTCTCGCGCACGAGCCGGTCCCACGTGGCGGCGAGCGGGGCGAGCATCTCCTCGCGCTCCACCAACGGGCCCTGCACGGGCATGCGGACGAAGACCACGTCCCCGCCGCGCGCGCGGATGGCCGCGATGTGGCGCTGCGTCTCGCCGAACCGCGCCTCGACCGCCGCGCCCATCATCGCCGCGAATTCCTCGGCCGGGAGATGCGCCGGCGGGGGCGGCGGCGTGAACAGCGGCAGCCACCGGCTGACGACCGTCTGCTGCAGCGGGCTGCCGATGACGGCGGCCTCGGGCACCATGCGGCCGCGGCGCTCGGCGTCGACGGTGTAGAAATACGGCGGCAGCTTCGGCGGCGCATGGAAGCCCGCGCGCTCGGGCAGCTCGATCCGCTCGAGCAGCTTGCCGAGGGCGAGCTCGTCGGCGTTGAGAATGGCGAGGCTGAGGTCGAGCGGCTTGCCGAGCTCGTGGCTCCAGCGCTGGGCGGGCGTCCACTCGCGGTGGCGTTGCAGGGCCTTCTGCGACACCTCCATCGGCGGACCGGCGGGGGCGAGGAACATGGCGGGCACGATGTCGAGGATGACCGTGCCGCGGAAACTCTCGTCCTGCGCGAGGTCGGCGAGGACGGGGAACGGCGAACTGCCGGCGAGCGCGAGCTGCACGGGGCGGCGGCCCAGCGCCTGCTCGAGCACGTCGAGGTCGGCGTTGAACAGCATCCGCGACGTGCCGACGAGGACGAGCGAGTCGGGTTGCACGGCCGCGCGGCGCTCGGCCCAGAGGTCGGCGTTGTCGTCGAGCGCCGGGCCGTAGCCTTTGAGGCGGACGGCGGCCTCCCAGCCGGCGGTGGCGAGGGCGGTGACCAGCACGACGGCGGTCAGCACGCCGCGCCACGGCAGGTCGGGGATTTCGCGGGCGAACTCAGAATTGGAAGTAGATGAAGGCATGGCCGTTTCCTTGGTTGAGGATGAGGGTGAAGAGCATGAGCGACCACGCGCCGGTCAGCGCCCAGCGCGGCGTGCGCGTGACGACCTGTTCGAGCGTCACGTGGCGCATCGTCCAATGCGCGGCGAGCAACCCGCCGACGACGAGCGCGACCTGCGCGATCTCGCGCATCGGGAGCACGAGTTCGCCGGCGGCGGGCAGCTGGCCCGCCAGCGCGAGGAACATCCTCATCGCGGCGCCGAAGTCCGGCACGCGGAAGAACACCCACGCGAGCGAGACGATGGCGAACGTGAGCAAGCCGAGCGCGGCCTGCGCGACCGGCGTCGCGGTCCAGCGCGCCTCGCCGAACGCGGCCTTGAGCAGGCGCTCGATCACGAGGCAGAGCCCGTGCACGACGCCCCAGGCGACGAAGGTCCACGCCGCGCCGTGCCAGAGTCCGCCGAGGAACATCACGATGAGCAGGTTGAGCAGCGCGCGGGCCAGCCCGGCGCGGTTGCCGCCGAGCGGGATGTAGAGGTAGTCGCGCAGGAACGTGGAGAGCGAGATGTGCCAGCGGCGCCAGAAATCCGAGAAACCCACCGCGGCGTAGGGCGCGCGGAAGTTGTCGTTGAGCGAGAACCCGAGGCACAGCGCCGCGCCGATCGCGCAGGTCGAGTAGCCGGCGAAGTCGAAGAAGATCTGCCCGGAGAACGCCAGCACGCCCACCCACGCATCGAGCGTCGCGACGGGACCGGGCGCGCCGAAGACCTTGTCCGCCGCGCCGCTGAGCAGCGTGTCGGCGAGGACGACCTTCTGGAACAGGCCGAGCGTCATCAGGAACAGGCCCCACGCCAGGCGGCCGGACTGCGGCGCGCGGGCGCTGGCCATCTGCGGCAGGAAATCGACCGCGCGCACGATCGGGCCGGCGACGAGCTGCGGGAAGAACGTCACGTAGAGCGCGAAGTCGCGGAACGAGCGCGTCGGCGCGAGCTGCCCGCGATAGACGTCGATCGTGTAGGACAGCGTCTGGAACGTGTAGAACGAGATGCCCACCGGCAGAATGATGCCGAGTTCGGGCGCGACATAGGTGATGCCGGCGAGCTGGAGCAGCGCGGCGAAGTTCTCGACGAGGAACTGGCCGTATTTGAAATAGCCCAGCAGGCCGAGGTTGGCGACGAGGCTGACGCCGAGCCACGCGCGGCGCGCGGCGGGGCCGGTGGCGGCGGCCATGCGCGCGGCGGCGACGTAGTCGACGACGGTCGACAGCACGAGCAGCAGCACGAAGGGCGGGTTCCAGGCGCCGTAGAACAGGTAGCTCGCGCCGAGCAGGAGGTTCTTGCGCGCGGACCAGGAGCGCAACGCCCAGTAGGCGCCGAGCACCGCCGCGAAGAAGACGACGAAGGTGAGGGAATTGAAGATCATGCGTGGAGGAAGCGCCGACCTTACTGCAAACGGGCTGCTGCGCGGAACGGGCCGCCGGGAGTGGGCCGGCCGGCCCACCGGCAGGCCGGTAACTTTTCGCCGCCCGCCTTCGTCCGTCGCCGCGCTGCGGCACCATCAGCGCGTTACATCTGCTGGCTGACCAGCGAGGTGGAGCGCGTTGACCCCAACGCGCCCGGGCGCGAACGCGTTGGGGTCAACGCGTTCCACCGGGTCAGCTTCTTCGGTGTGGACAAAAAAAGGCCCCGGCGTCGTGCGCGGCGCGAGAGACGACGGGAAATTCAGGCCTGATTTTTTCGCCCGCCTGCCGCAACTTGCCTCCGTCATGCGCCTGCCCGCCTCGCTCCTCCCGTCGATTGCCCTGGTCGCCCTGTGCGCGCTCCCCGCCTGCGCGCCGAAGCCGCCCGAGCCGGCGGCGCCCGCCGTGGCGCAGAAATCCGAGGCCGAGCTGCGCCGCGAGCGCTGGTTCGGCGCGGACATCGCGCAAAAATCCGGCATCGAGTGGCGCCCGAGCGGACTCGGCATCGAACTGCTCGTGCCCGGCGAGGGCACCCCGCCGCAGCGCACCGACAAGGTCCGCGTCCATTACCGCGGCCGCCTGCTCGACGGCACGGAATTCGACAGCAGCCATGCGCGCGGCAAACCGAACGTTTTCCAAGTCGATCACCTCATCGCCGGCTGGGCCGCCGCGATGCCCTCGCTCCAGCCCGGCGGCAAGGCCGTGTTCTACATCCCGCCGCACCTCGGCTACGGCGGCCTGCGCGCCGGCAAGATCCCGCCGAACTCCTCGCTCATCTTCGAAGTCGAGCTCCTCGAAGTCCTCCCGCGCTGACGCCGCCGCGCGCCCGTCCCCGCCCGGCGGCGGCATTCCAAACATTCGCCGACTTGGCGTTTGCTTCCGGCGGCGGGCGGTTCATGTCTGCCTCGCCGATCGGGCCAGCGGCACCCACGCATGAGGCGAATTCCGGACAACGATCGGTCAGCCTTGGCTTCACTCCCACGCCGGTCTGAGGCGCTCGTTCGCGCCTTGTGGCTGCCGCCGTGTTTTCCCGGCGGCCGCGCGTCGGGGCCCCCCGTCGCCCTCCTCCCATGAGCACGAAAATCAAGATCGATACCGCGCTCGGCACCGTCCGAGTCGACGTGACCACCGACATCGACCATCTGGCGAAATACCGTCTCTACCTCTGGCGGAAGGTCGGCGGCGCCTGGCAGCTCCAGCCCGGCACCGTCGAACCCGAGTTCCGCACGACGCTGGACCCCGATGACCACACATTGACGCCGACCCCCGCGGCGCTGCACGGCCTGATGCTGCAACTCGTCGCCAAGGTCGCCTCGTTGACCAAGAATCCCGGCCGGCTCGAACTCGTGCTCCATGTCCATCAGGACCCCGTGAGTGTCACGCCGCAGACCGAAGTCGGCGTCGCCGCGAGCTACCCGGTCGACCACCACACCCCGGTTCCTCCGGGCCAGGAACTTCGCATCGTCAGCAACTGGCTGATCCACGCCCCATGAAAACACGCCTCCTCCTGCTGTGGGCCCTGGCCGCTGCGGCTGCCGCGACCGCCGCGGAATTCCGCGTGACCGGCGACAAGGCCCAATTGCGCCAGGTGCTGCTGAGCACCGCGGTCGAATCCCGCACGGTGCGCGTCACGCTGCCCGCCGCCCACGACGGGCTCGTGATCGAGTCGGCCGGCCTGCAGCGGCTCGACTACGGCCTCGATCCCGACGGCCGCCGCCTCATCACCGCGGTTTTCGCCGCCGATTTCTCCGTCCGTTCCGATGCCGCCGGCATCGTGGTCTCCGCCGCCGCCCCGGCCGCCGCCGCGCGGGACGCATCCGGCGCCGTCCGCGAGGAGGCCCGCCGCGCCACCGCGGCCGCCACCAGCGGCACCGCCGCCCCCGCCACCAGCACCGCCCCCGCCGCGCCGGCGCAGGAGAAGAAGGAGGCGGAGAGGGAGCCCGAGCCCACGCTCGCGCTCGGTTCCGTGGCCTTCCGCCTGCCCGGCCAGGCCGCGTTCAAGGACCGCTCCGCCTCCTACGACGCCGCCATCCCCGAATCGCCCGCCGCCGCGGTCATCGGCTCCAGTGCGACCCTCGTGCGCTTCACGGACGCCAAGGACGCGGGCGTGCAGTTGCTCAACCTCACCGACGCCGACGGCAAGTTGAACACCGGCTTCAGCTTCGCCTTCCATCCCTACCGGCTCCTCGCCCGTCCGACCCTCGACCGCTACGTCTATGGCGCCGGCACCACCCGCACCTCGGACCAAGACTACGACGGCGGCAAGTGGATCCGCTTCCTCTCCCGGCTCGACCTTTCGCTCGCCGCCACGGTCGACTCCGAGGCCGGGCCCGGCGGCGAGCGGGGGGCGACTGCCGCGCTCGGGTTGTCGGGCTTCGTCTTCAATCGCGCGGACTCCCGCCTGCACCTCGCCCGGGCGATCGTCGCCGACGCCGCGTTGGACTCCCGCGACGACCTCGCCCCCGAGGCGCCCGTCGGCGAAGGCGGCGTGCAGAGCGCGGTGGTGCAGCCCTCCGAACGTCTCGCCCGGATCGCGCAGCAAGCCTACGCCGGCATCTGGAACGACAGCTACTGGGCCTTCGGCCTCGCCCCGCGTTTCCGCTCGGACACCGGCCGGGTGGGGGACTTCCACTACGACGGCGGCGCGGCGTGGACCACACTGGGATACGGCTTCGAGGACGCCGGCCGGAACCTCGGGCTGGCCTGGCTCGAGGACAATGCGCAGCTGCTCCTGCACGCCAGTTTTCGCGACCGCCAGCGGATCGCCGATGCCGGCGCCCCCGGCGGCTGGCGGCGCGAGGACGCGTTCATCTACGGCGTGCAGTTCCGCGCCGGCCGCGCCGACCTCAACGCCTTCGCGGAATTCCTCTGGCAGCGTCACCGCCCGGAGCTCGGCCCGCGGCGCTCGAGCGAGACGTATTCCGTCGGCTTCGAGAAGCGCCTGAAGGAGGACCTCTGGCTCCAGCTCACCCTCGGCAGCGAGGAAACGCCGACGACCACCGGACGCTCGACCTTGCTGCGCACCGCGCTGAGTTATGGCTTCGGGGACGTCCTGGGCGGCGAGCCGCCCAAGAAGGACTGAGACCGTCGTCTCCTCGCTTTAGACTGTCACTGCGAGGAGCACAGCGACGGCCGAGCCGCAGGCGACATCAGCCAAGGCATCCCGCTGGATCGCGAGGCGTGCCCTCGCCTCGCCGGCCACGGCCGCCTTGCGGGCCTCGCGATGACAATCGCCCGAAGACCATGGGCGCTGGACGTGAATTCCCGTGACCGCAAAAAAGCCCGCGACCTTCCGGCCGCGGGCTCTCTCATTACACCAACAACGAACGAAGGTCTGCGCGCGTCAGGGCAGGATGACGGTGTCGATCACGTGAATGACGCCGTTGGTGCCGACGAGGTCGGCGGCGATGACCTTGGCGCCGTTGACCGTGACGCCGCCGTCGGTGGCGAGCGTGACGGTCTTGCCGTTGACCGTCGGGGCCGCGCCGGCCTTCACGTCCTTGGCCAGCACCTGGGCGGGCACGACGTGGTAGGTGAGGATGGCGATGAGCTTGTCCTTGTTCTCGGGCTTGAGCAGCGACTCGACGGTGCCGGCCGGGAGCTTGGCGAACGCGGCGTTGGTCGGCGCGAAGATCGTGAACGGACCGGGGCCGCTCAGCGTCTCGACGAGCCCGGCGGCCTTCACGGCGGCGACGAGCGTGGTGTGGTCGGGGGAACCGGCGGCGATTTCGACGACGGTCTTGGCGGAGGCGGTGACCGAAAGGCCCGTGGCGAGGGCCAGGGCGGCGAACAGGGTGCGGAGTTTCATGTTGAGTCAGGGTTTCGTGTGGGGCGCACGCGGGGATCGCGGCGCGTCACGAGCCATTACGCCGCGCCCGCCGCCGCGGAGGCGCGCGCCGCGCGGTGTTTAGCGCGCGCGACCAGCCGCATTAGCCGCGCCTACAAAGCGCCGCCGCGCCCTTGCTTTTCCGCCGCACCCGTTTTCGCGCCCGCCAGCGCAGCCTTGCGCTCGGGCCCGCGCCGGCCGGATGCTGGCGGCGTGACTCCCGGCGAAAAACTCTGCCTGGCCTGCGGCCTTTGCTGCGACGGCACGCTCTTTGACGGCGTGCGCCTCGAGCCCGGCGACGACGCCCGGAAACTGCAGGCGCTCGGTCTGCCCGTTCGCACCCCGCGCGCCCGCCAGCCCGTCCCGCGCTTCGCCCAGCCCTGCGCCGCGCTCTGCGCCGACCGCACCTGCCGGCTCTACGCCGACCGCCCGCGCCAGTGCCGCACCTTCGAATGCAAGGTGTTCAAGGACCTGAAGGCCGGCCGCACCGACCTCGCCGCCGCGCTCCGGCTGGTGACGAAGAGCCGCCGCCACGCCGACCGCGTGCGCCGGCTGCTGCGTCAGCTCGGCGACACCGACGAACAGCGCTCGCTCGGCGAACGTTTTCACCGGATGCAGTGCCGGCTCGAGACCGAACCGGCCGACGCCGCCACGCTCGCGCTCTTTGCCGACCTGAGTCTCGCCGTGCACCGGCTGAAATTGCTCGCCCACGAAAAATTCTACACCCGCCCCGACGAAGGCGCGCTCGCCTGAGACCGGAGGGAGCGGGACCACGAAATACCCGAACCACACGAATGGTTCTTCAACGCGGCGGTCGCAGCAGACGCGGAGAGATCTCCGCTTCGCGGGAGCCTTCCCCAGAGTCGGAACAAATTTGCTCAACCACAGATGGGCACAGATGCACACAGATGGCTAGGAGGGTGGGCTGACCGAGACCTGTCCTTGTCGGTGCTCAGGTGGCTTCTCAGGTTGGGCGCTCCGTTCGAGTGATCCGTGGTCATTGGTGTCCATCGGTGGTTTTTGAACGGCATGACTTCGGCTGAGCCATGGCGCTGGGGTGGGGCGCGTTGACCGCAACGCGCTCTTGCCCGTCCGCGCCCCAGCGCGCTGCGGGGAACGTGCTCCCCCTTCGCCGGCCATGATCCTCGCGCGACTTCGCGGCGGGTCGGCTCCGTGGCAGCCGTGCCTTCCGCCGGGCGGTTCCCGGTTTGGTTCGCTATTCCCGCGGGGGATGTCGCAATGCGGGGCGCACCATGAAGATCAAATCGGTCACCTTCGAACTCAGCGCACCCAACCTCGCGGCCTGCCCGCGCCTGCCGCTGCCGGAGTTCGCGCTCATCGGCCGCTCCAATGTCGGCAAATCCTCCCTCATCAACCTGCTGGCCGAGAAGCGCGACCTCGCGAAGGTGTCCGACCTGCCGGGCAAGACGCGCCTGCTGAATTTCTTCACCTTCAACGCGAGCTGGCGGCTGGCGGACCTGCCCGGCTACGGCTACGCGCACGTCTCGAAGCAGGAGCGCGCGGACTTCAACGCCGCCGTCGCCGCCTACCTCACGCAGCGCGACACCCTGCGCCACACCTACGTGCTGATCGACTCGCGCCTGCCGCCGCAGGGCATCGACGTGGATTTCCTCGCCTGGATGCGCGACGAGCAGGTGCCGCACTCGCTGGTCTTCACCAAGGTCGACAAGCAGTCCAAATCCGCCACGCAGGGTGCCATCGACCGCTACCGCGCGACAGTGCTGCGCGACGCCGTCCCCGAGCCGGCGATCTTCGCGACGTCCTCGAAAACGAAGGCCGGCCGCGCCGATCTGCTCGCCCACATCGCGGGGCAGTTGGACTGAGTTGCAGAAGAGTGGCCCACGGAACACACGGAATACACGGAAGGGTGGAAACCACGAAACACACGAAATGCACGAAAGGGCGACCCGGCGGGTAAGTTTGTTCTGTGTGTTCCGTGTATTCCGTGGGCCTTCTCTGGTCCGGTGGCTCCGTGGTCGGGCTCGGATAAATCGCTCCCCATTTTCCGAAAACGCGTCCACGTTCACCGCCCCATGGCTCTCCTCGGCAAAATCAACCGGCTTCGCATCGTGCGCTTTGCGCCACCCGGCTACTACCTCGATGGCGGGAGCCATGGCGAAATCCTGCTGCCCGCGCGCTACATCCCCGCCGGCACGACGCCGGGCGACCTGCTCGACGTGATGGTGTATCGCGACACCGAGGACCGCCTCGTCGCGACGACCGACAAGCCGCTCGCCTGCGCCGGCGAATTCGCCGCGCTCCGCGTCGTGAGCCTCACGCCGCGCATCGGCGTGTTTCTCGACTGGGGCTTGGAGAAGGACCTGCTCCTGCCGATCCGCGAGATGTCCGGGCCGGTGCAACCGGGCGAAAAGGTCGTCGTGCTCGTGATGGTCGATCCGCACACCGACCGCCTGATCGCCACCGCGCGCTTCAACCGCTTCCTCGACCGCACGCCCGCGCCGTATCACGAGGGCGAGTCGGTCCGCCTCCTCGTCGCGAGCCGCAGCCCCATCGGCTACAACATGGTCATCAACCACGCGCACCGCGGCCTGCTCTATCACACCGACGTGCCGACACCGCTGCAGATCGGCGACTGGGTCGAGGGCTACGTCCGCGCCATCCGCCCCGACGGCAAACTCGACCTCGCGCTCGGCAAAGCCGGCTACCGCCGCATCGCCGACCTCACCGAGCGCATCATCGCCGCGCTCGAGGCCGCGCCGGGTGGGGAACTGCGCTACGGCGACGCCAGCATCCCCGAGGAAATCCGCGACGCCTTTGGCGTGAGCAAGAAAGCCTTCAAGCAAGCCATCGGCGCGCTCTACCGCGAGCGGCGGATC
>VFQQ010003248.1_pt1 | contig 16220 bp, 15 predicted proteins | sample 3512341 | NCBI WGS metagenome assembly VFQQ01 (sample SAMN10412373, study PRJNA504923) | tailings metagenome | isolation source: Relicate 2 Philex TSF1 revegetated site | place: Philippines: Tuba, Benguet | collected 2017-08-29 | reverse complement strand
GGAGCAGGCGACTTGATCGATTCCCAGAACTTCTTGAAGCTGTTCCAGGACCAGCCACGGGCCGCCGCCGCGTCCATCTCGGCTTGGGTGGGCGAGCCGCCGTTGGCGGGGGGCGGGGGCGCCGCGCTGGCCGCGTTGTCCACGGGCGCCGCGGAGGCGCCTTCGCTACCCCCACCGCCACCACCACCACAGGCGGCCAAGGCCACGCAGGTGAACAGGGCCGCCAACACCGGGCGGGACAACTGCCGTTTCTGGCGGGGATTAACCAATTCGATTTCCATGATGGTTGGCGTTCGCAATGAGTTGAATTGAAAGTTCCGACGCCTGGCGAATTTCAGCCAAAAGCGTTAATACGAATGTTTGGGGTTCTGCAGTCCGATCGTGAAGTGCCTCACGTTTTTGGCCCCATTGCCTTGTTTCTCGACGCCACTGCGAATGACTTTAGGGGGGGTGAAAGCGTGAAAAGCGGCACAGTTGATCGGCTGTTCAAAATCGGCGATGTGCGGAAGTGCGCGGAAACGCACGGCATTTTTTGCCGACGAACGGTATTCTTCGTACAAAAAGACACAAATTGACCCACCACTTCATCGGTGTACCGAATAGGTAGTAGGCGCCGGATGGGAGGCTGATTCGAGCGAATCAGAGGGGTGCGATATCGCGAAATACCGTCAATGAATTATTGACGGAGAATTGCCATTGATCGCCGTGTCAATTGGTAACTCATTCGGCCTTGGGGGCGGACCGAATGGAAAATCCCTGTCACCGATTGTTGAAAATCGGTGACGAATTGTGAGTTCAGGGGAGCAGCGCGCCCGGTGTCGAATGGCCGGCGCGCGATTGGCCATTGAAATCGCTGGGAATGTCCGGGGTGGCGGGGCCATCCAGCGGGGCCCGCCGCCAGTGCCATTGCAGGGCCCGTGCCGCCGCCGGGTCCAGCCACCGGGCCAGCGGGGCGGCGTCGCGCTCGTCCACCACGCTGCGGTCGCGCCGCCAACTGCCGCCGTCGACGAGGTTGGCCTGCAGGCGGGCGCTGGAGCCCGCCCGCACGGTGATGCCGGCCGTATTGATGAGCGTGTTGTGCACCACCCGCACGTCCACGCCCCGGTTCACGTCCACGCCCGCGTCGTTGCAATGCGCGACCACGTTGTTGGCGGCGAGGCCACCGCGGTGCTCAAACGACCGGCAGGTGCCGTCGCGGCACACCTGGGGGTCGGTGCCACCGCCGCCCACCGAAATGCCGACGCGCTCGCCGGGTTGTGAAATGCCCTGGGGCGTGCAGACCACCAGGTTGCGTTCGATTCGGATGTCCTCACTCGCGCCCTTGGCAAATAAGCCATAGGCCACGCGGTTGCCTTGGGTTTTCACGAAATGGGCGGCGTGGTTGTCGTGCACGCGCCAGCGGTGGGCGCCGACCAGATCGAGCATGACCACGGGTTGGGCGGTGTCGCGCGGGCTGGTGTTGCTCAGGGTGTTCCAGGCCAGCTCGCCTGCGTCGGGCCAGTTGCCGTCCTGCCCATTGACCTTGATGGGGGCATTGAAGTCGCTGAGCCGATTGTTGCGGATGCTCACCCGCGCGCCGCGCCCGATCACGTGGAAGGCGTGCTCGCAATCGCCGTGGCGCGCGCAGGTGCCGCGGATGTCCAGGTTCTCGAACACCCAGTGCGGACGGTCGACGCGGATGCCGTCCACCTGGGCGAAGGCGAACCACACGGTGCCCGGGCGCTCGGCGCGCAGGGCGATGGGGGCGTCGGCCCTGCCGTCCTGGCCCAGGCGCAGGGGAGCGTCGAAGGGGTAGAGGCCCGGCGCCACCACGATCTGCGTGCCGGGTGTGGCCCGCAGCAGGGCGTCTCGGATGGCCTGCGGGGTGTCGACCGCCCAGCGGGTGGAGAGACCGGCCGGGAGCGGAAAAGACTCGGGGCGCTGGCCCTTGCCCAGGTCGGGCAGGGGGCCCGGAGGCGGCTCGGGCTCCACCCGCGAGCGCAGGGCGTACAAGGGCGGCAGCAGCCAGCGCTCCAGCCGGGGGTGGCCCTGCAGCCGGCGTTCGGTGTAGCGGATCAGTTCGTTGGGACTGCGGCTGGTGGCCTGGTCCCAGACAGCCCGGCCCCGTTCGGTGCCGGCCAGCCAGGCCAGCGGCGCCAATGCCAACAGCAACAGCAGGCCAAGCGCCAGCGCGAACAGCTTCACGCGGCGTCGCCCATACGGGGGAGGGTACGACGAAAGTGCCATATTCGTTCGCTATCATGCCGCGTCCCCGCCATGAGGGACGCCGAACAAGGGATCCGCAATGAAAGTGACGGTGGTGGGAACGGGCTACGTGGGGCTGGTCAGCGGCGCCTGTCTGGCCGAGGTAGGCAACGACGTGCTCTGCCTGGACGTGAACCCCGAGAAGATCCGCATTCTCGAGTCGGGCGGCATCCCGATCTACGAACCGGGCCTCAAGGAGATGGTGGCACGCAACGTGGCCGCCGGCCGCCTGCATTTCACCACCGACGTGGCGCGCGCCGTGAACCACGGCACCATCCAGTTCATTGCCGTGGGCACGCCGCCCGATGAAGATGGTTCGGCCGACATGCAGTACGTGCTCGCCGCCGCGCGCAACATCGGCCGTCTGATGACCGACTACAAGGTGGTTGTCGACAAGAGCACGGTTCCCGTGGGGACGGCCGACAAGGTGCACGCAGCCATCGCCGAAGAGCTGGCCAGGCGCGGAGTGGACACCCCTTACGCGGTGGTGTCGAACCCCGAGTTTCTGAAGGAGGGGGCGGCGGTCGAGGACTTCATGCGTCCTGATCGCATCGTTGTGGGCGCCAGCGATGAGCAGGCGATCTATCTGATGCGCGCGCTCTATGCGCCTTTTCAGCGCAATCGCGAGCGCTTGGTGGTCACCGACGTGCGCAGCGCCGAGCTCATCAAGTACGCGGCCAACGCCATGCTGGCCACGCGCATCAGCTTCATGAACGAGCTGGCCAACCTGGCCGAGAAGCTGGGTGCCGACATCGAGATGGTGCGCCAGGGCATCGGCTCCGACCCCCGCATCGGTTACCACTTCCTCTACCCCGGCGCGGGTTACGGCGGCTCCTGCTTCCCCAAGGACGTGAAGGCGCTGATCAAGACCGCCGCCAGCGACGCCGACCTGAACCTGCAGGTGCTGAGCGCCGTCGAGGCCGCCAACGACGCGCAGAAGCAGGTGCTGGCGCGCAAGCTCAAGCAGCGCCTGGGCGCCGACCTCAAGGGCCGCCACATCGCGCTCTGGGGCCTGGCCTTCAAGCCCAACACCGACGACATGCGCGAGGCGCCCAGCCTGAGCTTCATCGAGGAGGTGCTGGCCGCGGGCGCCACCGTCACGGCCTACGACCCGGCCGCCATGCCCGAGGCGCAGCGCATCCTGGGCGACGAGCCGCGCGTGCGCTACGCCCAGACGCCCAACGAGACCCTGGAGGGCGCCGACGCCTTGGTCATCGTGACCGAGTGGAAGGAGTTCCGCAGCCCGGACTTCGACCTGATCAAGGAGCGCCTGAAGCAGCCGTTGATCGTGGATGGCCGCAACCTCTACGACCCGGTGTTCGTGCGCCGCATGGGCTTCGACTACCTGGCGATCGGGCGCTGAGGCTCAGACCCAGCCCAGCGCCCCCAGCACCCCGCCCGCGCCGATCAGCCACAGCAGGTGCAGCCGGGTGCGCCAGACGATCAGCGCGGCCACCGCCGTCAGCAGCCACAGCCGCCAGTCGCGCGCCGGCTGGTCGTGCGCCGCGGTGAGCACCCAGCCGGTGGCGATGAGCAGCGCGATCACGATGGGCGCCATGCCCGCCTTGAAGGCGCGCACCCCGCGCCGCTCGCGGTGGCGGTGCGCCCAGCGGGTGGCCGTGTAGGTGAGCAACGAGGACGGCAGCAGGATCGCCACCATCGTCACCCCCGCGCCGAACAGCCCCAGCGCCCAGGCGCGCCAGCCCGCCGCGGGCCCGCCCGCCGCGTTGATGCCGATGTTGAAGCCCAGCAGCGCGATGAACAGCACGTTGGGCCCGGGCGCGGCCTGCGACAGCGCGATCGAGGCGGTGAACTGCGCGTCGCCGAGCCAGCCGTGCTGCACCACCAGGTAGCGGTGCATGTCCGGTGCCACGGTGATGGCCCCGCCGACCGCCAGCAGGGAGAGCGTGAGGAAGTGGGTGAACAGGTCCAACCAGTCCACGGCCAGGGGCAGGGGGGCCATGGCCTCAGCCCCCCGTGCGGCCCAGTTGGCGCCAGGCCCAGGCGCTGGCCAGCGTGCCCAGGCCCAGCAGCACCCAGGCCAGCGGCCAGCGCAGCAAGGCGATGGCAACGAAGGTGCAGGCGGCGAAGCCCATGCACACGCCCAGCCCCATGACGTTGCTGCGCAGCGCCGCCACCAGCTTCAGGCCGGTGGCGGTGATCAGTCCGGCCGCCACCGCGCCCATGCCGCGCAGCGCGGCCTGCGCCTGCGGCAGCATGGCGAACTGGCTGTAGAGCACGGCCAACAGCAGCAGCAGGGCCAGCGGCGCCAACAGCATGCCGGCCAGCGCCGACAGCGCGCCCGGCAGGCCGAAGTGCCGCCCGCCGATCATCAAGGCCAGATTGACCACATTGGGGCCCGGCATGATCTGCGCGACCGCCCAGTCCTCGACGAACTGGTCGCGCGTGAGCCAGCGGCGTTTTTCCACCAGCTCGCGCTGCACCACGGCCAGCACGCCGCCAAAGCCCTGCAGGGCCAACCAGGTGAAAGCGGTGAAGAGTTCGGCGCGCGAGCGCGGCCGCAGGGGGGGGGCGTCGGGAGCGGGCTCAGGCATCGCGGGCCAGCATGCGGCGCACCATGTCGGCGGTGAGGGGCTTGGTGACGTAGCCCTGGATCACCGGCAGCTCGGCGGCGCGCTGGCGGTCCTGCGGCGCGTCGGACGAGGTGAGCATCAGCAGCACGGTGGCCGGCTTGCCGCTCAGCAGATCGGTGGCCTGGTGCGCGACCTCGAAGCCATCGAGCACGGGCATGTTGATGTCCAGGAAGATGCAGGTGGGCAGCGCGAGCGGGTCGTCGCGCAGGAAGTTCAAGGCGTCCACGCCGTTGTCGAAGACCCGTACCTCGCCGGTGAAGCCGGCCCGGCGGATCATGATCTCGTGGTACACGTTGTCGGCGTCGCTGTCGTCGATCAGGATGAAACGCGCGGGGGCTGCCATGTGTGGGGGTCCTCAGGCGCGACCCGCCGGAGGCAGGTGCAGGGTGAAGCGGCTGCCGGCGTCGGTGGACGAATCGAGCGTCAGGCGGCCTTGGTGGAGTTCGGCGATGCGCTGGCAGATCGGCAGGCCCAGGCCGGTGCCGTCGTAGCGGCGGCGGTTGTGCAGGCGGTTGAACAGACCAAAGATGCGGCCCTGGTGCTCCTGCGCGATGCCCACGCCGTTGTCGCTCACGTGGATCTGGTCGAGTTCGCCGCTGCGCGAGGCGCCCACGGTCACCACCGGCGGAATGCCGGGGCGCGTGAACTTGAGCGCGTTGCTCACGAGGTTGTGCAGGGCCACGCGCAGCAGGCCGGCGTCGGCCATGACCACCGGCAGGGCCGTGTTGATCTCGATGCGGCCCTGGCAACGCTGCAGCACGGGTGCCAGGTCTTGCGTGACGTGTTGCGCCAGGGCGGCCGGGTCCACCGGCTCGATGCGCAGCGGGTGGGTGTCGAGCTGGGCGAACTCGACCAGGTCGTCAAGCAGGCGGCCGATGCGCCGGCCCCCTTCGCGCACGAAACCCAGGTAGCGCTGCGCGGCCGGCATCAGCTCGGCCTGGTGGTCCTCCACCAGCAGCGAGCTGAAGTTGTTGATGGTGTTGACCGGCTCGCGCAGGTCGTGCGAAAGCATGTAGATGAAGCGCTGCTGCTCCACCGTCTTGCGCTCCAGCAGCGCGACGGTGCGGTTGAGTCTGACCTCGTTGCGCTTGAGTGTCTCGACGTCCTGCGCGCCCTGTTCCAGCAGGGTGGCCGACAGCGCGGCCAGGTGGCGCAGTCCGTCCACCTGGGGGGCGGACAGCCGCCGGGGCCGAACGTCCATGACGCAGACCGTGCCCAGGGCCAGGCCGTCGGCGGTCACGATGGGCGCGCCCGCGTAGAAACCCAGGTCGGGCTGTTCGCGCAGGAGGGGGTGGTGCTGCACGCGTGGGTCGTGGCGCACGTCCTCGATCACCAGCACCTCGCCGGGCGTCTGGATGGCGATGGCGCAGAAGCTCCAGTCGCGTGGGGTTTCGCTCAGGGGCAGGCCGATGCGGGCCTTGAACCACTGCCGCTCGGCGTCCACCAGCGAGACCAGGGCGATGGGGGTGTCGCACAGGGTCTGGGCCAGGGCGGCGATGCCGTCGTAGGCCCGGTCGGGCAGGGTGTCGAGCACGCCCAGCGCGCGCAGCCGCGCGAGGCGCGGGCCTTCTGGGGCGGGCGGCGGAGAGGGCTGCATCGGGGGCTGGGGGCGAGCAAAACCCCGATTTGTAACACGCTGGCCCGCCGCCGGTTGTCCGCCGGGCGGCTGGACAGGGTGTGATATTCCTCACATCCCCTCATTGGGGGATGCCAGATTCCGGGGGGCCGCCTCAGACCGACATGCCGCCGCTGACCTCGATGACCGCGCCGTTGACGTAGCTGGCGTCGTCGCTGGCCAGGAAGGCGTAGACGCTGGCGATCTCCTCGGGCCGGCCCAGTCGGTGCAGAGGCACGCGCTGGCGCAGTTCGTCCAGCACCTTGTCGGGGATGGTGGCGAGGATGGGCGTTTCGATGAACCCCGGCGCGACGGCATTGACGCGGATGCCCTTGGGCCCCAGCTCGCGCGCCCAGGTCTTGGTGAAGCCGATGACGCCGAACTTGCTGGCGGCGTAGTTGGTCTGGCCATAGTTGCCATACAGGCCCACCACCGAAGAGGCGTTGAGGATCACGCCGTGGCCCTGGCGCACCATGGCGTCGGCCACGGCCTGCGCGCAGTGGAAGACGCCGCGCAGGTTGACGTCGATGACGCGATCGAACTGCTCGATCGTCATCTTCTGCAGGCGCGCGTCCTGCGTAATGCCGGCGTTGTTGACCAGCACGTCGATGCGGCCATGGCGCGCCAACACCGTGGCCACCACCCTGTCCACTTGCGCGCGCTCGGTCACGTCCAGCGCGTGGCCCTCGGCCTGGGCGCCCAGGGCCTGGCAGCGGCGCACGGCCGCGTCCACGGCCTCGGGCTTGAGGTCGGCGACGACCACGGTGGCGCCTTCGCGGGCGAAGGTTTCGGCGGTGGCCAGGCCAATGCCCTGGGCGGCGCCGGTGATGAGGCAGACCTTGTTCGACAGTCGGGACATCGTTCGGGGTGTCAGTACTGGGGTTGGAAGCGGCGGATGGCGTCGCGCGCCGCGCCGTCGAGCAGGAAGCCGCGGCCGAAGCGGCGCGCCAGCAGGTCGCAGCGGCGCTCGAAGGCTTCGATGCCCTGGCCGTAGATGAATTGCAGCGCGCCCCCCGTCCAGGCCGGGAAGCCGATGCCGAAGATGGAGCCGATGTTGGCGTCGTGCGCGCTGGTGAGCACGCCCTCGGCCAGGCAGCGCGCGGTCTCCACCGACTGGCGGTAGAGCAGGCGGTCCTTCACGTCCTGCAGTTCCCAGGGCAGCTTGGGGTCCTCGAACAGGCCCTTGAGCTCCACCCACAGGCGCTTGCGCTGGCCCGCCGGGTACTCGTAGAAGCCACCACCCGACGCGCGGCCCGCGCGCCGCAGGGTCTTGACCATGCGCTCGACCAGCAACTCGCCGGCGCCGGGTTCGTAGACCTTTCCTTCGGCCTTGAAGTCGGCGCGCGTCTGGTCGAGCACGTGCACCGAGAGCGCGAGCGAGGTTTCGTCGAGCACGGCCAGCGGGCCCACGGGCATGCCGGCCTGCACGGCGGCGTTCTCGATCACCGGCGCGGGAATGCCTTCGCCCAGCATGGCCGCGCCTTCCATCACGTAGGTGCCGAAGGTGCGGCTGGTGTAGAAGCCGCGCGCGTCGTTCACCACGATGGGCAGCTTGCCCAGCGCCAGCACGTAGTCGTAGGCGCGCGCGATGGTCTCGTCGTCGGTGCGCTGGCCGCGGATGATCTCCACCAGCTTCATCTTGTCCACCGGGCTGAAGAAGTGGATGCCGACGAAGCGCTGCGGCCGGCTGCTGGCCTGCGCCAGGCCCGAGATGGGCAGGGTGGAGGTGTTGCTGGCAAAGAAGCCACCGGTGGCCAGCATGGGCTCGGCCTCCTTGGTGACCGCGGCCTTGAGTTCGCGGTTCTCGAACACCGCCTCGATGATCAGGTCGCAGCCCTTGAGGTCGCTCGGGTGGTCGGTGGGGTGGATGCGGTCGAGCAGCTCGCGCTGGTCATAGGGGCTCATGCGGCCCTTGTCCACGCGTTCCTGCGTGAGTTTGAAGCTGTACGACTTGCCGCGTTCGGCGGTCTCGATGCTCACGTCTTCCAGCACGGTGTTGATGCCCCGGCCGGCCTGCACGTAGGCAATGCCCGCGCCCATCATGCCGGCGCCCAGGATGCCGACCTTCTTCGGCTTGTAGCGCGAGATGCCCTGCGGGCGCGACTGGCCGCTCTTGATCGCGTTCAGGTTGAAGAAGAACGTGTTGATCATGTTCTTCGCCACCGGGCTCACGATCAGCTTCGCAAGGTAACGGCTCTCGATGCGCAGCGCGGTGTCGAAGTCCACCATGGCGCCTTCGGCCATGGCCGCCAGCGCCGCTTCCGGCGCAGGGTACAGGCCGCGCGTCTTCTGCTTGAGCATGGCGGGCGCCACCGTGAGCATGCCCGCGACCTTCGGGTTGGCGGGCGTGCCGCCCGGAATCTTGTGGTCCTTCACGTCCCACGGCTGGCGCGAGTGCGGGTGCGACGCGATCCAGGCCAGCGCCGCGTTGCGCAGCGTGGCGGCCACATCACCCTCGGGCGACACCAGTTCGTGCACCAGCCCGAGTTCCTGCGCCTCGCGCGGGTTGAACAGCTTGCTCTCCAGGATGTAGGGCTGCGCGCCCATCAGGCCGAGCAGGCGCACCATCTTCGTGATGCCGCTCGCGCCGGGAATGAGGCCCAGCGTGATCTCGGGCAGGCCGAGCTGGATCTTCGGGTCGTTCACCGCGACGCGGTGGTGGCCGACCAGCGCGACCTCCCAGCCGCCGCCCAGCGCGGTGCCGTTGATGCAGCTCACCACCGGCACGCCCAGGGTCTCCAGCGTGCGGAAGTTCTTCTTGGTCTGCTCGATCTCGGCGAACACGCGCGGTGCGTCGCTGGGCTGCAGGCGCATCGTGCCCTTGAGGTCGGCGCCGGCGAAGAAGGTGCTCTTGGCCGAGGCCAGGATGATGCCCTTGATGAGCGCCTTGTCGCGCACCACCAGGCCCGTGACCGTGGTGAGGTCGCGCTGCCAGTCCGTGCACATGGTGTTCACCGGCGAGCCGGGCTCGTCGAAGGTGATGGTGGCGATGCCGTCGTGCAGCTCGTAGCGGATCGTTTTCATTCGTTCAGACCCGTTCGATGATGGTGGCGATGCCCATGCCCCCGCCCACGCACAGCGTGGCCAGGCCGCGCTTGAGGCCGCGGCGCTCCAGCTCGTCGAGCAGGGTGCCCAGGATCATGGCGCCGGTGGCGCCCAGCGGATGGCCCAGGGCGATGGCGCCGCCGTTGACGTTGACCTTGTCGTGCGGCACGCCCATCTCGCGCATGAACTTCATCGGCACCGCGGCGAAGGCCTCGTTGACCTCGAAGAGGTCGATGTCGTCCACCGTCAGGCCGGCTTTTTCCAGGGCCTTGCGGCTGGCCGGCATGGGGCCGGTGAGCATGATGGTCGGGTCCGCGCCCGACAGGGCCGCCGCGACGATGCGTCCGCGTGGCGTCAGGCCGTGCGTGCGTCCCGCCGCCTCGCTGCCGATCAGCACGGCCGCCGCGCCGTCGACGATGCCCGAGGAATTGCCCGCGTGGTGCACGTGCTCGATGCGCTCCACCTGCGGGTAGCGTTGCATGGCCACGGCGTCGAAGCCCATGGCGCCGAGCTGCTCGAACGCGGGCTTGAGCGAAGCCAGGCCCTGCAGCGTGGTGTGCGGCTTGATGAACTCGTCTTCGTCGAGGATGGTCTGGCCGAGCATGTCCTGCACCGGCACCACCGAGCGCTTGAAGCGGCCTTCGCTGCGGGCACTCGCGGCGCGCTGCTGCGATTCGAGCGCGTAGGCGTCCACGTCGTCGCGCGAAAAGCCTTCGAGCGTGGCGATCAGGTCGGCGCCGATGCCTTGCGGCACGAACAGCGTGCCGCTGTTGGTGGCCGGGTCCTGCGCCCAGGCACCGCCGTCGGAGCCGATGGGCACGCGGCTCATGCTCTCCACGCCGCCGGCCACCACCAGGTCTTCCCAGCCGCTGCGCACCTTCATCGCCGCCAGGTTCACCGCCTCCAGGCCGGAGGCGCAGAAGCGGTTGATCTGCACGCCCGAGCAGCGCCAGTCCCAGCCGGCCTTGAGCGCGGCCACCTTGGCGATCACCGAGCCCTGTTCACCGATGGGCGAGACCACGCCCATGACCACGTCGTCCACCGCGGCGGTGTCGAAGTCGTGCCGCCGCTGCAGCGCGCTCAGCGTGCCGGCCAACAGATCGATCGGCTTGACCTCGTGCAGGCTGCCGTCTTTCTTGCCCTTGCCACGGGGCGTCCGGATGGCGTCGAAGATGAAGGCTTCGCTCATTGTCATGACCTCCGCGCAGCGGGCTGCGGTGCGAGCGCCTTCGAAACGGCGGGACGGCGCTCATGGTTTGTCCCCGGTGGTGACCGATACCTCGGCCCAGTATATTGACTTTCGCCAAGCACTTGCTTGCCAAAAATCCCCCAACCGTCCAGTCGGTGACAGCATGATCGAACGCACCCTCTTCAACAGCGACCACCAGGCCTTTGCCGACGCCTTCCAGCGCTTCGTCGACAAGGAGATCGCGCCCTTCCACGAGGCCTGGGAAGAGCAAGGCTACGTGGACCGGGAGGTCTGGCGTCAGGCCGGGGCCAACGGCTTCCTGTGTCCGTCCATGCCCGAGGCCTACGGCGGCGCGGGCGCCGACCGGCTCTACTCGGTGGTGCAGATGGAGGCGCTGGCGCGCGGCGGCTTCAGCGGCATCGGCTTCGGGCTGCACAGCGAGATCGTGGCGCCCTACATCCTGCACTACGGTACCGAGGCGCAGAAGCGCAAGTACCTGCCGCGGCTGGCCAGCGGCGAGATGGTGGGCGCCATCGCCATGAGCGAGCCCGCGGCCGGCAGCGACCTGCAGGGCATCAAGAGCACCGCCTTGTTGCAGCCCGACGGCAGCTACCGCCTCAACGGCAGCAAAACCTTCATCACCAATGGCTGGCACGCCGACCTGGTGATCGTCGTCGCCAAGACCGATCCTTCGGCCGGCGCCAAAGGCACCACGCTGCTGCTGGTGGAGCGCGGCATGCCCGGCTTCGAGAAAGGCAAGCGCCTGAAGAAGCTGGGCCTGAAGGCGCAGGACACCTCGGAGCTGTTCTTCGACAACGTGAAGCTGCCGGCCGATAACCTGCTGGGCGGCCCGGCCTTCGCGGGGCGCGGCTTCATCTGCCTGATGGAGCAGCTGCCCTGGGAGCGGCTGCAGATCGCCATCGGCGCGGTGGCGGCGGCGCAGGCCGCGATCGACTGGACCGTGCAGTACGTGAAAGACCGAAAGGCCTTCGGCAGCACGGTGGGGGCGTTCCAGAACACGCGCTACACGCTGGCCGAGCTGCAGACCGAGGTGCAGGTGGCGCGCGTGTTCGTCGACAAGTGCTGCGAGCTCATCGTGGACAACAAGCTCGACACGGCCACCGCCAGCATGGCGAAGTACTGGTGTTCCGACCTGCAGTGCAAGGTGATGGACGAATGCCTGCAACTGCACGGCGGCTACGGCTACATGTGGGAATACCCCATCACCCGCGCCTACGCCGACGCGCGCGTGCAGCGCATCTACGGCGGCACCAACGAGATCATGAAGGAGCTGATCTCGCGCCAGATGGGGCTGGGCGCGCGCTGACGCGCCGCTGATACACAGGCCTGCGCAAGCCGGCGCCCGGTGATGTAATCGCAGGCACCCACCCTGCGGACGAGCCTTCCATGAAGAACGTCGACATCCACCAGCTTCACCTGCTGTGTCAGTTGATCGATTGTCAGAGCCTGGGGGCGGCCGCCGAGCGGCTGCAGATGACGTCGGCGGCGGCCAGCCAGTCGCTCGTGCGGTTGCGGGCCATGTTTCCGGAAGACGTTTATCTGCGCCAGGGCGGAGCCTACGTGCTCACGCCCTATGGTGAGCGCGTCATCGACGGCTTGCGTTCCATCGTTCGGCACTGGCAGGGGTTGGAGCATGCTGCGCGCCATTTCGAACCTGCTGGATGTGAGACGCGGTTCGCAGTCGCCTGTGCATCGCACTCGGCCGTGCCCGATCTGGTTGCCTTGCATGAAGGCTTTCGCCAGATGGCGCCCCGGGCCCGGCTCGATCTCCAGGTGCCTTTGCACAGCGCGGTCGATTTCCAGGCACTGAGGGCCGGCACGCTCGACGTGCTGTGTGCGCGTGCGCCGCCTCATGCCGATACCCGCGACCTGCACCACGAACTGCTTTGCACCCATGCGCTCACCCATGTGGTGTTGCGGCGCGATCACCCGCGCGTGGGTGAGGTGCTCACCCTGGCTGGCTACCTGGGTGAAGAACACCTGATGGTTCACTACCGCAGCCTGGACCCCGCCACACGCAGCCCGCTGGACGACGCCTTGCTGGCCAACGGCCACCCCGCGCGGCAGATCATCTACGTTCAATCGTTGTGGACTTGCGTGCAAATGGTCTTGCGCGGCAATCACCTGATGACGATGTCCGCGCCCGGTGCGTGGGCGTTGCTGCGCAGCCAGCCCACGTTGCGCAGCCTGCCCCTGCTACCCGAACTGCCCACGATCCGCACGGCGCTGCACATGATCTGGCATGAGCGCACCCATCGCAGTGCGGCGCACCGCTGGCTGCGCGAGCAGCTGCGCCGTGTCGTGCAGTCTCCCCCCGAAACAGGCCAGGGCGCAGAGCCCGCCGCAGCCCGGGCATGAGCAAGGTCGACCTGCGACAACTGGCTTTGCTGGTCGCCCTGTACGACGCGCAGAGCCTGAGCGAAGCCGCCAGGCGCCTGCACCTGACGCCGTCGGCCGCCAGCCAGTCGCTGCAGCGGCTGCGCGATGCCCTGGGGGATGAAATCGTCATCCGGCACGGAGGGGCCTACGTGCTCACGCCATTTGGTGAAGGGGCGCTGGAGACGTTCCGGGACATGCTGCACGCCTGGTCGCAGGCTTCCAGCGGCAGCGCGGTGTTCGATGCAGCGAGCAGCGACGCGCACTGGACGCTCGCTTGTGCAGTGGGGTTCACCGAGATCGATCTGGACGCCTGCTACGCAGCCATCGTGTCGGCCGCCCCTCGGCTGCGCCTGGATGTGGCGGGCTCACCGGAACCTGCTGCCGCCGGTTGGGCGGCGCTGCGCTCGGCCCGCGTTGACGTTCTGCTCACCACCGCAGTCCCCCCTGCGGATGCCGATGACTTGCATGCAGAGCGTTTCGCCGACGCACCCATCACGCACTGTTGCCTGAGCGTTGCGCATCCGCGCGTGGGTGCCACGCTGTCCATCGAGCGGTTTGCCGCCGAGCCGCATGTGAGCCTGGGCGGCCTGAGCGCAACCCCGGGTGCGCTCGATGCCATCGACCTGGCGCTGATGGACGCCGGCCATCAACCCCGGCAGCGCAGTGCGGTGCCTTCGTTACCGAGCCTGGCCGCCATCCTGGCCACGACGGACCGTCTGGCCACCGTCACGGCGCATCAGGGCTCGGTGCTGGTTCGTCGGGTGGATGGCCTTCGGCTGGTGCCGCTGCCGCAAGCCTTGTCGCTCCCCCCTGAACCCCGCTTCATGGTGTGGCACCACCGCACGCACGCTGTGGACGGCTACCGATGGCTGCGCGCGCGACTGCGATCCTTCGTTTTCACCGGGGCTGGTCCTCCAGCAGCAGCCGGTGCAGATCATGCAGACGCAACACCGCGATGGTGATGCCGCACGTGCGGGTCATGAGGTCGAAGCAGTCGAAGAACTGATCTCGCCAGGCGCCCGGCGAACGCGCCGACAGCAAACGGGCGTACAAGGCCTGATCGGCCGCAGGCAAGTGCATCAGGTAGCAACCGACCGCCTTCATCAGGATGGCGCGGGCCTGGGCGACGCGCTCCACATCGGCCTGTGCCCGCTGGTTGTGCGTGCCCGCGGGCAGGGTGGACCACCGGGCGATCAAGGTGTCGAGCATCGAGGGAGAGAGCAGGGCGGTGGTGTTCTGCTGCATGGCGGTTCCTCTTCGGGTCGCTGAATTGTTCTGGCGCCGTGCGGCCGTGTCGATGTCGAACTGGGCAATCCGGTTTCAGTTTTGCTTATCCGGCGTTCCGTTCGTGCGTTTTTTCAGACATCTTTTAGTACCAAAGTAAGTAACATGCCGCCGTCCGGTACCGATCCGGGAGGCGCATGAAGAACGTGGACATCCGGCAGCTTGCGCTGCTGTGCGAACTGGTGGACAGCCAGAGCCTGACCGAGGCGGCCAACCGCTTGCACATCACGCCGTCAGCGGCGAGCCAGTCGCTGGCGCGGCTGCGGCAGGTGCTGAGCGACGAGCTCTGCGTGCGCGCGCAGCACAACTACCAGCTCACACCGTTCGGCGCCTCGGCACTGGCCTCGTTTCGCGAAATCGTCGCGCTGTGGGAGGGCGCCAGCAACACGCGCTGGGCTTTCGACCCCGCGGATTGCGAGTCGCACATCGTGCTGTCGTGCTACGACGGCTTTGGCGCCACCGAGCTGGCCGATTTCTACGGGCGCGTCACGCGCCTGGCCCCGCGCCTGAGCCTGGACATCCGGGCCCCGGCCAATGGCCCGCAAGACATCGCCGAGTTGCGCTCGGGCAGTGTCGACATCGTCTGCAGCCACCAGGAACCGTCGGCCGACGCGCGCGACCTGCACACGGAGACGGTCAAGTCGTTTCAGATATCCCATTGCTGCCTCAACGTCGATCACCCCCGCATCGGTGAAGCCCTCACCCTGGCGGAGTACGCCCGCGAGGAACACCTGTTGATCACGTTTCTCAAGCGTGCGGGTGCGCAGCGCAGCCCGATCGATCTGGCGCTGGAGCAGCAGGGCCTGCCTGCGCGGCGAAGCAGCGTTGTGAATTCCTGGCACCTGTGCGCCGAGATGCTGGCACGCACCGACCGCATCGTCTCCACGAGCCGCGAGCAGGCCGCCATGCTGATGCGCCTGTCTCCCAAAATCCGTTGCCTGGCTCTGCCGCAAGGCCTGGCCTGGCCCGTGGTGCCGGTGTTCATGTCGTGGCACCAGCGCACCCACCACAGCAAGCCGCACCGGTGGTTGCGCCTGCAACTGCGCGACTACCTAGGGGCGTCCGGCGAACAGGCGGGCGCCATCAACGTCGTAGCATGAGCCAGGTGTCGATCTCGTGCAGGCGGGCGGTGGCAGTGCCCTCGCCGATGTAGCGGCAGAGCAGGTCGAACAGGTCGAAGCGCAGCCGCACGAGGGTGCCGAGCGCGGGGGCGCTGGTCAGGCACAAGTAGAGCCGCATGTCCCGACTCGAAAACTCGGCACTGTGCGGCGACAGGTCTGTCGCGATGAGCCGCCGCACAGCCATCACGCGCCTTTGTTCGCTCAGCGGGCCGCGCGTTTCCAGTTCGGTGCGCTGGGGGCGTATCCAGCGCCGCATCCAGCGTTCGAACACCGAGGTGTCGTCGTCGTGCTGGCTGCCCAGGAGCGTGCCGGGCTGCAAGGGCACTGCGCGGCGCGTGCGGTGGTGGGGGTGCAGGTGGTTCATCGTGCTTTCCTCCGTGCGGGACTCGATGGATGCACTCTAGGCAGCGCGGGGCTGCCCGTCGATGTCGCAGAAAGCGATCGCGATTCAGTGCCGCTGAATCGCGATCGGTGAGTCAGCCAGGCAGGGGCACCGTGCGCGATGCCGCCAGCGTGGACGGTACGGCATGGTCGGCCACCCACCAGGCGCGTCTGGGGTGGTGCTGCACGTCCTGCAGCAGCTCCACGAGGAAGCCGGCTGACGGGCCGTCGAGCGCGGCGAAGGGCTGGTCGATCAGCGTGACCGGTGCACCCGCGGCGAAGGCGGCGCTCAACCAGAGCTTGCGCCGCGTGCCGGTGGACAGCATGTAGATCGGCTTGGCCAGATG
>VFQQ010003247.1_pt1 | contig 16222 bp, 18 predicted proteins | sample 3512341 | NCBI WGS metagenome assembly VFQQ01 (sample SAMN10412373, study PRJNA504923) | tailings metagenome | isolation source: Relicate 2 Philex TSF1 revegetated site | place: Philippines: Tuba, Benguet | collected 2017-08-29 | reverse complement strand
GCCACTCTGTACCGCAGCGGCCACTGCAAGAACATGCAGCCAGCTTGGGAGGCAGCTGGCAAGGAGCTGCAGGTGTGGGAATGGAGGTGGCTGCTGCCGCAGCCGTTCCTTGCCACTGCAGTACCTGCCCTGGTGTTGCCATCACCATGACAAACGCTGCTGCTGCTGCTGCTGCCTCTGCTGCTGCTGCTGCTTCCAAAATATCCGATCTCAAAACGTTCTGACACGCAGAAGCTGGGCGACGAGGGCGTGGTGATCGCCCAATTTGATGCCACCGCCAATGATGCGCCTGCCAACCCCAAGCTCTCCGTGCGCGGCTTCCCCACCCTCTACTTTGTCACCGCCAAGGGAGATGGTGAGCAACTGCTGTATTGCGGGCAGCAGCGGCGAGTTGCTCGGCATGCAGCAGTTGCAGCAGTCTCGAGCAGCTCTGTTGCAATTGGGTCCTGCTTATAGCGGGTGCATGCATGTACAGCAAGCGGGTAATTCACTGCTGCGTCTGCCTCCGCTCCTCCCCATCCTGCTGTCATTCCTCCTGTGCAGTGTACACCTACGACGGTGACCGCAGCAAGAAGGACCTGCTCAAGTTCATTGCCTACCGCCGCACCACCGAGCCAGGGCAGAGCAAGAAGAAGGGCAAGGCAGCCAAGCAGGCCGATGACAGCGAGGACGATGAGAAGGATGAGCTGTAGGGGCTGTAGCTTCAATCAACTGCACGTCAGTGTGGCGCCATAGCACACGCTGGCTGCTTGTAGCGCCACGCGGGCGCCTGGCTTTCCCCCACCGTCCTTATCTTTGCTGCCTCTCATTCATACTTCTGCATTGTGCAAGCAGCACCGCCATCGGTGAATACCACATCCTAACAACTTCGAAACATGCACATGGTCTGCACCCCTCCGAACCCCTTGCACTGCTACTACTGCGTTGCTCTGCTGCATCATGCATCACACTGTAACATAGTCTCGTCGAAAGGCAGCTGTCGATGTGTTGACTGCGGCGGACCCCCAGTGACGGCAGCCAAGGCACACCCGGTCTGCTGCAAGGCCCATCACTTGCAGAGGTCGCCTGTGACAATCCGTTGATGTTGAGGAGAGGGCAAGCGGGCAAACAGGCAAACAAGAGGAGGACAGCCTCTTCCCACCTGCCGAGGCTCGATGCTCTGCAGCCGTCTCAAGCCTCAGCCTTGTATCCCTGACCCGTATGATGCCACCAGCTGCAGAAGAAAGCAAGCCAAACTTCGCGGCAGCAGGGTCCTGGATGATTGTGGCTAATGGGTGGCGGCAAAGTCAGTGCTAGGTTCACTCAAAAATTATAGATCCACTTGAACTCGCCATGGAAGAGCCTCACGTATGGTATGGCAGCGAGGGGAAGGGCTGTGGGGGCAGGCTCAAGGCGCGAGCGGCGGGTGCGGCGGGCCACTGCTCATGACGGGCCCTTGGGTCTGGTGATGAGCACCGTGCTGGGGTGCACGTGCTGCACCAACCTATGTTCACATGCGTACCAGGAACAAGCTACGCACGTCAACCGAAAGGAAAGGCTCCCAACAGCAGCGGGGCGGCCGCGAGGTATGGGACATTGGTATGGGAGCCCATGCAGCCGCCATGCACCCAGTACCAGGCATGGCAGCCACGCCGCCCAACGCTGCGCGCTACTGTTTATGGAGTGAATTGCACCCTAAACAGCGATTGCAGGCTATCCTAACGATCGCGGGCGCCCCGCTCGCCCGAACCGTCCTCTCCCGACCAGCGCACCCCCTGTGCGCTCCTCACCCGCACCATGCCCGCCCCACGGCTGAGAAAAGCCGTGGTGGCTGTGGCGGCAATCCTAGCCGTCGCCATTGTCACCACACAGAGGTGCGCCCAGCCCTGCCTCGATCGCTCCGGCCTCTTGGCGCAGTTATCGCGGCGTCAAACAGCATTAATAAATGCATCTCAGCGGTGTGGGATAGCCGACGCCGCTTCCCTTACTCCGCCAGCGAGGGCGCGACCTGTTTTTTCTTCTCCCCCCTTTGCTTTGCAGGCCCGCCTCTGCTTCACGCCCTTCAAATGGTGAGGACAAGAGACATAATGAGTTGCAGCCCGCTCAGCGTCAGACCACTGCTGCAGTCCCGGCGCCGCCGCACGGGCGGCGGCAGTGGCGGCGGCGCAGGGTCCTGGATGCATCCCCAGCTTGCTACTGCATGCTGCGCCACACCAGCTACTCTGCTCGCAATGCTGCCGCTGAACGCCTGGCTGCTTCTGTGCACCCAAACCTGCACCACCTGCCCCAACTGCTGCACCACAGAAGCCGATGAGGTTCAGGCCATCGAGCGCTCACAGCCCCACAGTGGTGCGCCGCACTTTGTAGCCGGGCTTTAAAGCTGGGTTTCAGGCACTGGTGCCTGAAAGCTGTTTATCTGCTGAGCTCGCTGCCGCACACCGCCTGGGCATGGAGCCAAGCATCATCATTCACCCTGCCATGTCCATGCCGTACAGCCCTGCGCCGCCTTCTGGCGCTGTGGAACCGCAACCAGTTTGAGCACGAGAGTGAGTTGCATTACCAGCGCATGCCATGCGCATGTCAGACCATCACCTGGGGCTTTTGGATAATGTGGCCGACAGTGCCTTTTTTCTGGTAGTCGTAGGCAAGGGCAGTGGGGCATGGCACCTGCCAGGATTGGGGGTATGGCAGGCTCCCCTCCTTGCACAGGGCTCCAGCCAGTGCTGCCGCGACTCCACTCATTACTTCTCCTCCCAGACATGCTGCGATCAGCCCGCCAGTGAGCCGCCTCCCTACCACAGGCATGCGGCACCGGCTGTTGGCCCAAGGCTCGGCCACAACTGCCAACGCGTCTGTCGCGGCCAAGCCAGTCGCAGCTGCCGCTGCCAAACCAGCCGCAGCTGCCAACACCTCCGCTGCGACCAAGCCGACGGCGGCAGTGACTCCACCCAAGACCACTAGCGCATGCACAGGCAGTGAGTGGGGGAAACAGTGCTTTGTTATCAGGCATGATGCCAATGTGCAACTTCTCTCCTGTTGATCTCCTTCCCTGAGCGGCGGCATTCCCAGTGTACCCACACAGCTCGCTTGCCTCGCGCATGGTGCAGGGAACAAGAAGATGTGCGGCAAGGTGTGCGTGGACATCTTCACTGACATCAAAAACTGCGGCGATTGCGGCAAGACGCTGACTGGGCTGAACAGGATCTGCGACACCGGCCGGTCCTTCACCTGGCCCCAGGACTCCCCGCCGTGCCCCAAGAACCGTGAGCTGCAGCAGGGTGGGTGGTTGAGTCGGCTTGCTGGACGGATGGCCGCCTGCTGAACCAAGGCGACCAGCCACCCATGCGCCCCATGTGCTGCAGGCATTGTGTGCGGTGGGCAGTGCACTGATGTCAAGAATGATGTCAACCACGTGAGTTAATATCCATTTGGCGAACATGGCTGGAGGCAAAGTGTTGCGGCAGTCTTGTGGCGGAGAAGTGTGTGCTCTGAAAACTTGCAGTGCGTTGCAAGTAGTAACTTTAATCTGAGGACCAGCATTCAACCACAGTGACAACACACCGTTTGTGCATGTTTGACTTTGCTGCAGTGCGGCTTCTGCACCAATCGTTGCGCAAAGGACCAGCAATGCGTTGCTGGGGCCTGCAAGACGGTGACTGCTGCAGCCCCCGTGGCCAAGACCCTAAAGAGTGAGCGGGCACTGCGGATAGCAGGCTATAGCAGGCTATGCGACTGCAACAAGCACCCAATGCGACCTGCATTATCTGGAGTTGCGGCATGCTGGGTTGCTGCCACAGCTGGTGTGCCCTGCATACCCTGTTTCCTGCTAGAAACCACCGATTCTACCCAAACCTGGGGCGTGTGCAGGGATTCGCTGCCCGATCTCAAAGTCAATTTTAAGCGGGACTAGCTATGGCTACTTTGCTGCCGACTCCTCCAACCAGAACTGGTGAGGGGCTTTCTGCTGTCGTCTGCAGCTGTTCGACAAAGTTTGGCGCCCAATTGGGACAGGCCGCTCACCTTGCGTGGATCCTTCTGAACACGGGCCTGCCAGCTTACTGCCACCGCCCGCCCACGTCTCTATTGCTGACGCCAATGCCCGCAGTGGTGCCTGCGGAGTCGGCTGCCCCCTGGGCTCGTATTGCGAGGGCGCCCAGTGCACATGCCATAGCCGTGAGTATTGCTGGCAGCAGGCAAACATGTGTCGCCCGTGGGGAATGCGCAGCTGTGGCGCGCTTTTCAGCCATTACTCTGTGCTGTCTGACCTTGCCACTGCCTGACCGCCCATGCAGACAAGTGCCACTGCATGATCCGGGGCCAGTGGACGGTGAGTGGCCGGTTGCCGGCATGCGCGAATTATCTGCATTGCAGCTGCAGCGAGCTGATCATTCTCCTCCAAGCAACCCCGCCTGCAGTGCATCGCGCCTGGGGCATGGTGCTATGGAAGCAAGCCTTACTGGAAGTGCCCTGACGAGGTGAGGGCCCGCAACCGCAGCGGCGGTAGCGGCAGCAGCGGCCGCAGTGCTTTCGCATGACCACCTGCTTGCTGCTTCTGAAGCAAGCTGCCGCGTCTCCCATGCCCATGCAGTGTCCATCCGATAGTGAGTCCTTGGACAGCGAGAGGTGGTGGTGAAGTTACTGGGCATTTATTATTATTTTACTATAAATTAGGTAGTATAAGGTAGTATAAATTGGCCATCCTACCTATACACGGCATTAAAATGCCCAATACCAAGCCTGTCTCACGCAGAGTTTTGCGGTGATCAGTGCTGCCCATCTAAATGGGACGTCTGCTACGACTCAACGCCCAATGACGGCAACCCGCTGACGTGCGATGCGTGCTGCCCTCTGAGTAAGTTGCTGCGAGCAGCATGGGGGCTTGGTGCCGGCTAGCGCAGCCAGCAAGGTGCTGATCGGGGGTGCCGTGCCAGCTCGTACTTTCAACCTGGGCATACTCCCCGCTGACTCTTTGGGACGCAGAGCGTTACAACCAAGCTGGCAACAAGTGCTGTCCGCCAGGTGGGCATCGCTGTTGCAAATGCTTTGGTAAACAATGTGCATTCATGGCCACCACAGGACTGCGTCATCCGATTATTAACTGTGCGGCTAATCGGGCCAAACGGTCTCCCCTGGCGGGCGCTGTTTGTGCATCACAGTAGATGCACGAGCTACAGGAATGCATTGTGATTACACCAATGGTTCTCTGAGCTTGCTGCAGACCAAGTCCCTTGCAAGGCGCCCAAAGACCCCAAGACGTGCTGCCCCGAGTGTTCCGAAAGTAGGTCTTGATGGGAGTGTACTGAGCTTGCCCTCTGAAGGCGATTGCGTCGATTTGGCCTTTCACACTTGTATTGGTATCGACTGCTGCTTCCCACTGGTAACCCTGCTGTCCACCGGTTACACATGCAGGCTTCTGCCTCACCCCAGCCGGGAGGATCTGCTGCCCAAACCAGCAGGCAGGCACCAAATGCCGGCCACTGCCCAACAACCAAAGCGTGTGCTGCACCGACGGTGAGGCAGCGTGTGGGCGACTCTCCATTGGCGCTATTGCACAGCATAGCAAGCCCGTTCACATGAGCAGCCTGCTGGCACTCAAGGTTGAGACAGTGTGTGTGCATGCCTTGAACCTCCTGCTGCTGCGCGCACAGCTGATAGATCGCGTGTGTGTGCACATCCTCAACAGTGAGCTGCCGCTTGCCCCCCTTCCCGGCCTACAGCGCTGTGGACGGGCCCCCCTGCCAACAAGTGCTGCAGCTCTGCAACAGGTGAGGGGCTGTGGTGAGTTGGAATGGGAAGGTATGGCTGCGGGGCTCCTTTTCAGGCAACAATGGCGTCATACTGCTGCAACACTCCTGGCGTTTGCCATCCCACTTTGGTCGCAGCCCGCTGCAAGACCGGAGCCAACACATTCGAGTGCTGCAACGAGAAGTGGCAGGCTTGCCTGCCTCTGGCAAACACTCTGAACAAGTGCTGCATGAAAAGTGAGCGAGTGTCACTTGCCGGGATCGCCCCAGGCATGAGGCAGCACCGCGAAGACCTCAGTCGCATCGCTGTGTTTCCTTCAAGTGACGCTGCTTAAGAAAGTGCCACAACTGAGCGCCTCTATCGGGCCTCCCCCCTTGCAGACGACATTGTGTGCGGGAACGAGTGCTGCAAGCAGGGCTCCAGGTGCTACAACAGCGATGGAACACCTGGCGCAGATGCCTGCTGCCCGCAAGGAAGTGAGTGCCCGCTACTCTTTGTGCTGCCCTGCCTGTGAACCGTTCAGCCAAAAGGCAATGTTACACACTGTGTCACCGTGCTATTCCCATGAAATATCCCCACCTTACCCCTGTAGGCTTTGTGTACCCAGTAACTACAAACACCACCCAGAAGCAGACGTGCTGCCCGGCAGGGACGTACGGCTACATGAATGGCACGCAGCCAGCGTGCTGCGACGCTGGTGGGTGAACCAAAGGCTTGTTACTCTCGACTGTTCTGCTCAACCATGGTATACAGCAGTGTTGCACCAGGGGAGACGCCAACAACCTCTAAGGCTGAGCAAGGGCTGTGAATCAGCACTGTTGAGTTAGCTGCGCAAACAGGTGCTGCCTCTCGGACATCAGCTCACCTTGCACACCGAGCCATTTGTCCTTGCCTGCAGATAAATATGATTTCGTCAACAAAAAGTGCTGCCCGGATAACGAAGGTGCGTTGGCAAGCAGGGATGGCCTGCTGCGCGCTGTCGGCAGCAGCCCTTGTGTTCGTGTCTCCAGCTGCTGCATGTTTTCATCGTGTGTTACGAGCTCACGGTAAATCCACTTCCACCTACTGCTCTTGCTACAGACCTGTGCGACATGGGCGCCAGCCAAGTGTGCTGCTCCAAGACTTCCAGCGGCGGCACCTGCCAAACCATCCAGGGATGGGGCAACATGTGCTGCCCAACCAGTAAGACAGTCTGGCTGGTAAATGAGCTGCACTTGGCAATGAGCCTCAGTTCCTGAGCACGCAGCTGAGCTGCTCGCCTGCGCTCTAGCTGCGATGACCTGTGGTGCACCTCTTCCCTGCAGGGCCATGCCAGCTGGCCGACGGCATCTACAAGTGCTGCCCTAAGAACTCGCCGTGCAAGGCCTTGGATGGCTCTGACTACAGCAAGTGTTGCGACCCTGTCAGCAGTGAGTGGGTGTACAGCCTTGGCATGGCAATCCGGTGCATCTTATGTTGGGTCAAAGGGTCAAAGCAGCAAGTCGTGCCTGACGGTAGCTGCCGCGAACCGTGCCTGCCGCCTGCAGACGTGGTGTGCGGCGACAACTGCTGCGCCAAGGGTGCTCGCTGCTACAACGACGATACCGATGCTACAACGACCACGAAGTGCTGCCCCAGCGGAAGTGAGTGCCACGGCCGCTGTGCCAGCACGGTGCTCCCGCTTCATGGTTCCTTGCCGCATGCTGCAGCTGCCACTGCAATGCATGCGCGCATCATACCCTGGGCCAACCATGGTCTCTGTTTGCCTGCCCACAGGCTCGGTCTTCCCGCTCAACCCGGTGTCGAACACGACCAAGCAGGTCTGCTGCCCACCAGGCACATTTGGCTACAGCAGCGAGAGCGGTCCCGCTTGCTGTGCAGCAGGTATGTTACCCTTGAAGGCCATCCACGCTGGATTGAGCGGTGTGTGGTTTGCGTTCGGACAGCTAGCTTTGGCAGCACTGCCACCTTGCATGTTCTCACCCCTTGCCCGCCTCATCATCCCCGCGCAGCCAACTACGACAACACTACCGCCACCTGCTGCGAGTCAGGCAAGGCCGTGGAGGCATTGGGGAGTCGAATGGCCTGAACGACTGGTGTGCACATGCCCATTGTGTTACCATTGGGGTTAAGTTCGAAACAGTGGCGACATGCTCACACGCAGCATCCTACCTTCCATTTTGCAGCGCTGTGCCAGACCGGCGCCAACAGCAAAGAGTGCTGCGCGCAAGGCACTGTGTGCAAGCCAGGGACTGGGCTGTTCAAATACAGCACGTGTTGTGCATCGACAGACAGTAAGTATGTTGGCCTGAGCCTGACGTATCAAGCTAAGCCAGCAGATAATCTCAGGAGCTGCCAAAATTCCAACCTAATTAACCTTCTTGCCATCCATTTGCAGCTGTGTGCGGGCAGCAATGCTGCGACTTCACAAACGTCACCAACCCCAAGTGCTGGCTGGACGCAAATGGCAACCCCCTGTCGTGCCCAGTCTCCGACTCGTGTGTCGACGACTCCAACAACCCTAACTTCAACTGTAATGCCACCGTGCCCTTCTGGGAGCGGAAGAAGTGGAAATGCTGCAATGATACGACCCTGGGCATTCGCATCTGCACCCAGCTGGGCACAGACGACCACTGCAGCGACTGCAATGCTTGCCCGGCCAACAAGAAGTGCGAGCCCAGCGGCAAGAGCTTCCAGTGCGTCTGTGCCACCAGCAGTAAGTTGGCAGGTGGATGTGGTCGGGTGGAAGCGTGACGGACACAGCCTGCGGAACTGTTGGGGCTGGACACCCAGCAGCTCCCGTGCGGGGCACCAGCGTCTGCCCACAGTCTGTGCCTATCGAAAGTACAGTGTGCAGTGTGTTGGGAAGTAGATGTGACTCACCCCACCATGCACTCCTCCCTTGTCTTGCTGCAGAGGGCGCCACCTGCGACGCCAAAAACGCAACCACGTGCGGCTTCCCTACTCCCAACTGCAACCTGACCTCCTGCGGGTGCGAGTGCCTCCAGCCCAACTGCGGCACCCACTGCTGCCCCAGCATCTGCGACTCGACCGGCCAGGACTGCTGCAACACCCGTGAGTGCAAACTTGAATGCGCGTACTGGTTCTCTGTATTTACCAAGGAAGGTGGGTGGGGTGCATGCTCAGCAGCGCCAGCCGCTCAGCTATGTGACGTGGCAGATGTGTGGGCGCTCCTTGTGCTCCGGCCCTGACCTGGCAGCCCCATCCGCTAAGTGCAGAGATTTGCGGTGCCAGGTGCTGCGCCAACAGCACAGACCAGTGCTACGACTCTGATGGCAACGGCGTCGTTGATTCATGCTGCCCGTCCGACAGTGAGTGCCCGCCTGACCTGTCCTGCCGCTGTGTGTAACTGGCCACGTTCCGCAACACTCACACCCGATAATCCGTGCCGCGCAGGCACTGTGTACACGGCGACCAATGGCACCAAGCAAGTGTGCTGCGCCAGCGGGACCACCCCCTACACCGACCGCTGGGGCGTGCCAAAGTGCTGCGCAGCAGGTGGGCTCGCTGTGTGCATGCGGATGCAACTACCACACATACCCTTGAGCAGCCCTTCAATAGGTGATTATTGTAATCTGTTTCCCCTCTTGTCTTTCATCGCAGGGCTCTGGAATGCAAACCAGTGCTGCAGCTCCTCCAACGGTAAGTTGATGTGTTATAGTGCGTACGCACCTGGGCGGCAAGCGTAGTTGTTGGCTTTCTGGCAGCCAGTACTGGTCATGGTATGCATGGAACAATGCAAGCCAGTGCCTTCCCCGTTGTTGGTGCAGACAAGTGTGAGGTTGCACAGGACACCTATCAGTGCTGCAACCCGTGGAAGGAGACTTGCAAGAACCTGACCCTGAGCCAGGGACTCCAAAAGTGCTGCCTCAAAGGTGCGCATGCTGTAACTGGTGTGGACTGGTGTGCAAACAACCGCCCGACCATTTGCAAGTCTAGTCTGCACAACCTGCAGTATGCTGTCGGCTGGCATCCCACAGCAGGCCATTTGCCAGTGCAACAAGCCCACACGCGGTTTGCTCTGGAGGATATCCCCCACCGTCGATTTTGCATGTGCACCTTGCCATTGACACATGTACCTGGTTCTGTCTTGCAGATGACATCGTGTGCGGAGACGAGTGCTGTAGGCTGGGATCCAAGTGCTTCAACAGCGATGGCAACAATGGCGTGGACTCGTGCTGCCCTCAAGGAAGTGAGTGAATGCCACCGACCGATGGTCTGTCTGGCTGCAAGAGGGAAGCGGGGCCATGGAAGAAAGTGCCATCGTAACACACCACTGTGTTTGGTCTGCAGGCAGCGTTTACCCGTCAAACACAACGAACAGGCAGACTTGCTGCCCGGAGGACACGTTTGGCTACATGAATGGCACGCAGCCAGCGTGCTGCCCAGCCGGTGAGTGTTACACTGTGCTGGTCGCTGCAATGCACGTTCAGACTGCAGCGCCTCAGTCAGTGAGAAATCCTAATCAGGGAGTTCCAGGACGATTTGGCTTGATCACAGCCTACCAAGCTGAAATCCAGGCATAAGAAGACAGCAGCCCGCTGAGTTGTTCACATCGCCTCCACTGGCGTTCATTCATCACTCGCTGCCATGCTGCACTCTCCTTGCAGAGCGCTATGACTCCGCAAACAAGAAGTGCTGCCCGGAGGGCGAAGGCGCGTTGCCTTCCTGGATGCTGCCATGCGTCAGCTTATAGCGTGCTTATAAATTGCATGCAAACCCAGCATTTTTGTGTTGCAATTGATTATGGCTTACAGTTACCTCCACACATGCGATCCAAATTTGCTGCAGATTTCTGCTTGGAGGGCACAAAACAAGTGTGCTGCTCCCAGTCGACCAACGGCGGTACCTGCAAGAATGTGGCCGGTTGGGGCAGTATGTGCTGCCAGACAGGTGAGGCCGCGGTTGTGGTGCAAACTCCATGCACCTGCATGCATAACAGACCCTTGCTTTGTGTGTTGTCATCTGCAAGTGTCCTCACCCACCCCGCTCTGGCCAACATCTTGCAGAACTGTGCCAGCTGGCCGCCAGCGTCTGGTGGTGCTGCCCCTCAAACATGCCGTGCAAGACCTTGGACGGTGGCGACTACAGCAAGTGCTGCGACCCCAAGAGCAGTGAGTGATGAATGTGTAGCCGTGCACACGCAATGGTGCCCTTGCTTGACTTATCATGCTGTGCTGGCTGCTACCAGTTAGTGTCTGAGGGAGCTTTCATGAACCATGCCTGCCGCTTGCAGATGTGGTGTGCGGGGACAACTGCTGCGCCAAGGGTGCCCAGTGCTACAACGACGACGACGTCGCTAGTACCACCACCCAGTGCTGCCCCAGCGGGAGTGAGTGGCCCATGTGCTCTGGCGCCAGGTTTCTGTTGGACCACTACCCCAGTCTGCTTAACCCCTCTGCTGTCCCAATGCTGGATGGTACCTGGCAGCTGCCTGTACCAATGTCGTGCCCTGCTCACCTCAATGCAGGCTCGGTCTTCCCGCCCAATCCGGTGTCAAACACTACCAAGCAGATCTGCTGCCCAGCCGGCTTTAATGGGTACTTTAATGGCACAGATCCTGCCTGCTGCCCGACAGGTACGCGGCCGTGCATAGGCACGCGCAGCTTGCCCTAGACACGGCTGCAGAACGCACCATTTGTTGGAACTCGCCAGCACTTTAGCATGTCAGCCTGCCTGATGTTGTAGCTGCTGCTCAAAACAGTTTGTTAGGGCCATCTTACAACCTTCACTCACCGTCTGCATGCTATGCAGCCAAGTACAATGATGCCGCCGGCACCTGCTGCGCCCAAGGCAAGCCCTGGAGCAGCGGCAGCTTGCAACTGAGCAGCTAATGCGACACACTGCACTGGGAAGCTCTGTTCCCGCAGAGCACGTATTGCAAGGGTCGCAGCTGCACCCTGAAAAATTGCAGCATTCCGCGGCGCTCACCTGCCGATTGTTTACTTGCCTTCTTGCAGACATGTGCCAGACCAGCGCTACCACCGAAGTGTGCTGCAGCGGCAGTACAGTGTGCAAGCCCGGCAACGGAGCATACAGCATTTGCTGCTCGCCGCAAGAGAGTAAGCCTGTTTGAGTGTGTGGCATGATGGATCACAGCTCCGTGCGATATGCTGCGGCAAGCCGGTGTTGGGGCCTGGATTTGTTTTGGAACACATTTGGCGAATGCAGTCCCACTGATGAAGCTTCTGTCGCTTGCCCACCCTTCTGCTTCCGTAGAAGTATGCACATCCACATGCTGTGCTGCCACAGACAAGTGCTACAAAGATGTCAATGGCACTGACGCCTGCTGTGCACAGAGTGGGTGGACCAGGGTGGTGAAATGTGGCTGGATGGGTGGGGAGGTGCGACGATGCCAACAGTGGGAAGGTGCACAGACCAACCCATTTGTGCTGATCCAAGCCACAAGCTTTCCGCGTCAGTGGTTCACCACGCTTGCTTCTCATGCTCAACCCCAACTGCAGACAACTTTGTGTGTGGCAACAAGTGCTGCACAGTCGGCTGCGACGCAACAGGGCAGGACTGCTGCCCAGGAAGTAAGTGCACCCGCCTACCTGTGTGGCTGGGAGTAGGAGCTGGAACAATAACCAGCAGGACGAAGTGTGTGCGGTACCCTTTGCTTGGTCGAGTACCCAGGCTGCACTAGGCAGCGCTAGGCAGCGCTAGGACACGAGATAGGCAGGCGGGTTGCTCGGCTGCCTACCTGCAGCTCTGACCTGGCACTCACCCACATACACCGCAGGAATGTGCGGCGCCACTTGCTGCGCCAACAGCACAGACAACTGCTACAAGGATGCCATCACCGGTGCCGATTCATGCTGCCCGTCCGACAGTGAGTGCCCTGACGTGTCCTGCCGCTGTGTAACTGGCCGAGTGTCCTGGGTAGTTTTAACACAAGCTGCTGTGCTGGCGCAGGCACTGTGAACCCCGAGACCGGCACCAAGCAAGTGTGCTGCGCCAACGGGACCACTCCCTACACCAACAGCTGGGGCGTACCAAAGTGCTGCGCAGCAGGTGGGCTTGTAGTGCGCCTGCAGGATGCGCCTGACAGTCATATGCACACCCTTCGGCTGGTGACTACGTGTGCTGTTACTCCTCCCCTCGTTCACCGCAGGACTCTGGAACGACAACCAGTGCTGCAGCACGGCCGAATGTGAGCTGGTTTTGTGTGGTGCTACGACGCTGGCCTCTTGGGTGTCAGCCTTGCAGCACTTGGAATTTCGCAGGGGTTTACAGTGGAACTATCAACACGGTATGGTCCCCAAAGCCCATTTGCTTTACCTGTCCGCTTCACTTATGTTTGCAGACAAGTGCCAGGTGGCATCTGGCAGCTACACATGCTGCAACCCGTGGAAGGAGACTTGCAGGAACCTGACGCAGGGACTTCAAAAGTGCTGTGCCAAAAGTGAGCTTGCTGGTCTGGTTAACACATTCTTGCCTTGTGGCAGCCTGTGGTAGCCAACTGCAGTGCGGGGGGATCTGCTGGTGGAGATGGAGCATTTGCTGGCCAACCGGCTGCTTTGTGTCTGTGGTGATAGTTATAGATCTCTTCTTGCAATAAGGCAGGCTCGTAGATAGGCGACACGGAACTAAACGCTCGCGCCAGAATCAGGTCCATCCAATTTTGCATCGCATCACCCAACACTGTTCGACTGCCCTCCTTGTGTATCTTGCAGCCGACCAAGTGTGCGGGGACGAATGCTGCAGCCAGTATGCAACCTGCTACAACAGTGATGGCACGAATGGAGTGGACTCCTGCTGCCCCCCTGGAGGTGAGTGCGTGCTGGTGCTCTGCCTCTGGCTCCCGCAAGGCTTAGGAATGTGCCAAGTCGTTACAACTGTGCCCAAACCTGCAGGCGAGCCGTTCCCGCTGAACACTACGGTCAGGCAAACATGCTGCCTGGCAGGGACAGAGGGCTACTTCAACGGCACAGAGCCAGCGTGCTGCCCAGATGGTGGGTACAGCCGCATGGCGGGCCTGGTGTGGAGCATGGCTGCCGACTCGGCAGCCGTGCATCGGATGAAGTGTTCGCAGTGACAATGCTCGGCCCCGATCCACGTATCTGTTGTTACCACTGTGTCCAACCGCCGGCCATTGCTGATAGTTTCCTCTATCTTCCTCCATCCTAAAATGACTGCAGAACAGTTTGATCGCTACCACCGGTGCTGCCCAAGTGGCGAAGGTTGGTGCCGCTGGGTGGTGGGTATCTGCACATCTAACATCACTGCTGTTGCTGCACAAGCCGCTCTGCTGCCATCCTGACTCTCGTTTTTCCTGAGCACACTGCTGCCTCAGATCTCTGCTCCACGACTGACGGCGAGGTGTGCTGCTCTCTGAAGGCGACTAACGAAACGTGCCAGATTGTTGGAAGCAAAGGTGGCAGCGATGACGTGTGCTGCACTGCAGGCAAGTGACAGGGCGTTGCTTCATCAGGGTGTCAGTGTCACGAGACACATTTTTGAGCTGGCAAGCTCAAGGCAAACCTGCTCGTTACCTCCCCTGTCTTGCCTGATGCAGACCGCTGGACTGGTACCGAGTGCTGCACCACTGGTGGGTGGCAGTTCAGCATGCCATGGTCGGTGGCACATTTGCTGTGGGATGCGACAGCTAAGGTTGTTCCATCTCATCTGTTCTTCTCCGATCCGACCATTTCCCCTACAGACCTGTGCCAGACCGCCAACGGAGCGGTGTGCTGCGGGCTTTCAATGGCTTGTGTGCCAACCGACAATGGCACCAGCACTTGCTGCATGGCTGGTGAGTTGACATGGGGTTGCAGGTGTCTGATGGCCCCCGCAACAACAACCAGCCGGCTGCCTGGGGTCCCATTGCGAGTTGCAAGACATGAGCAAAGCGTCTTATGAATTGCGCCCCTTTGCATTGCGCTCGCAGGAGAGGAGTGGTGTGCCGGGGCCTGCTGCAGGAAGGGAAAATGCTACAGCAGCACAGCAACCGGAGTCTTGGATACCTGCTGCCCAGATGGCAGTGAGTGCTGCGGGCTTCTGCAGAGGGTTATGAGCGCAGTTTGTCTGGCTATGAGAGGTCTGCAGTTGAAGCACTGCCAGCAGTCAACAGACTATTTTTCCTGATGCCATGCAGGCTATCTTTACCCCCAAAACACAACTGGCAAACAGGTTTGCTGCAACTGGAGGTCAGAAAAGGGCTACATGAATGGCACAGAACCGGCCTGCTGCGCAAAGAGTAAGTTCCCGCATGGCATGGGGCATTGCCGCTGCACACTAGGCCAGCCCCTGCTTGGCAGGGCTGCCATCGCACATGGATGAGTGGGGAGCCGCATCACAGCAATGCACGGCCAGGCATGGCATGACCAGGATGACCATGACATCGCCGCCGCCGCTCTGGCGTTCCCTTTATTAACATCTACTGAGGAGAAACTGTCTGCCTGTCTTGGTGCACTGCGTGCAGGCCAGCTTGATGTCTATGGGAAGTGCTGCCCGGACAGCGAAGGTCAGTGTCACTTGGGGTTTTCAGCGTCTGCAGCCCCGCTTGTAGAGTTGCTTTGCAAGGTGAAGGCCGCGCACACTCAGTCCTCCAAGGTCAAAATCAACGTGCACTGCGTCCATACACCTGCCCAACTGCAGCACTGTGCTCCACAGTCAACAAAGGCGTGTGCTGCTCCCTGTCATCTAAGGGAAGTTGCCGGCCCATCAACGGGACGGGTGGCAATGATGACGTTTGCTGCACAGATGGTGAGTGAGGATTATGCCTTGCTGGAAGCCTGCACGTTGGGTCTGCGTGATGCACAGCGTATGGCTGGAGACTGTGGTATTACATTATTTCGGCCTCGTTGGGCGTGCGCTGCTTGCGGCGCACTCGAGGCTTTTACAGAGACCAACCAGCAGCTGCCCTGCTACCCACCCTGCCGCAGACTACTGGGCCTCGGCTGACAACAAGTGCTGCGACTCCGATGGTGAATAGCCAGCTGGGCCTGAATGTTGTACATAATGGTGCATTGTCTTCAGCTGGCCAGTGCAAGCCTGATGGGTTCCTCCAGCAGCAGTGCCTCAGCAACCCACCTACCTGACGTGCTGCAGTGGCATGCGACACCCAGGACGGCAAAATTTGCTGCAAACCAGGCACCAAATGCTACAAGGGATACGGGACCAACAACACAGACGTATGCTGTGCAGAAGGCAAGATGGAGCTTCAGGCGAACATGCCTCGCATGGTTGATGCCAGAACAGCACAGCCATGATGCAGCGTCACTGCAGTGCCAGGACGCCCAGCAAGCAGACAAGCTGGGCCGCACAACCTTTCGCCTGCTGTCACTCGCATTTGAGAGACATTCCCGCCATTTGCTATGCTTGTTGCAGACCAGTGGGTGCAGGCCGACGGACAATGCTGCTCCATCTTCCCAGGTAGGTTGCTCTGGTTGTGCCTGCTAGCACTCCTGGCACCTGTAGCACAGCAAATGCCAGAGCCCGCTCGCAGCTACCACGCCTTCAGCAGTGCCTTGCATGCCCCCCGCCCCCCCCCCCC
>VFQQ010003246.1_pt1 | contig 16224 bp, 17 predicted proteins | sample 3512341 | NCBI WGS metagenome assembly VFQQ01 (sample SAMN10412373, study PRJNA504923) | tailings metagenome | isolation source: Relicate 2 Philex TSF1 revegetated site | place: Philippines: Tuba, Benguet | collected 2017-08-29 | reverse complement strand
GGCCGACCCGCGTGCGCTGCGCCTGGCGCTGGACGCCGCCGAGGTCTACGAACGCCTGGGCTCACCCGAAGGCGAGCTGACGCTCGCCCAGGCCGTGGTCTATCTGGCCGTCACGCCGAAGAGCAACGCTGTCTACACGGCCTGGAACGCCGTGCGCGAGCTGGTGCGCAGCGACGGCACGCGCCCCGTGCCCATGCACCTGCGCAACGCGCCCACACGCCTGATGAAGGACGTGGGCATGGGCGCGGGCTACCGCTACGCGCACGACGAGGCGCAGGGCTATGCCGCGGGCGAGAACTACCTGCCCGAGGGCCTGCAGGGGCGCCGCTGGTACGAGCCCACGGCGCGCGGGCTCGAGCAGCGCATCGCCGCGCGGCTGGCGGAGCTGCGTGCGCTGGACGAGGCTGCGCAAGCCGGAGCCGAGCCGGCGGCGAACAAGCCACGCTGAAGGCACCAAGGCACCGCCGAAAGCACGGCTGCCCAGGGGGAAAGTCCGGCCCTTTGCACTGAAAGGGGGCACCTAGAATGCCGCCGCACCGCGAAGCCCAGCGAGGCGCCGGTGCCGGCAAGGCCAGCTTCTTGCATAGGTGCTGGTCCGTCGCCTCCGCCAACGGGCTGGCGGCCACAACACGAGACGCGCCCGCATGGAAATCTTCTTCCAACAGATCATCAACGGCCTGGTGCTGGGCAGCATGTATGCCCTGGTGGCACTCGGCTACACGATGGTGTACGGCATCATCAACCTCATCAACTTCGCGCATGGCGAGGTGCTGATGTTCGGTGCCCTCACCAGTTGGACCGTCGTGGTGGCGCTGGCCGACACCGGCATGCCCGGCTGGGTGCTGATGCTGATTTCGCTGCTGTGCGCCGTGGTGGTCTGCGCGGCGCTGAACTTCACGATCGAGAAGCTCGCGTACCGGCCCTTGCGCAACGCGCCCCGGTTGGCGCCACTGATCACGGCCATGGGCATGAGCCTGCTGCTGCAGACGATTGCCATGATCATCTGGAAGCCCAACCCGAAGCCCTACCCGCTGCTGCTGCCCACCGAGCCCATCAACCTCGGCGGGCCCGTGATCTCGGTCACGCAGTGCCTGATCCTCGGCCTCACGGTGGCCATCCTCGCGGCGCTGATGTACCTGGTGAACAAGACCAAGCTCGGCCGCGCCATGCGCGCCACGGCCGAGAACCCCCGCGTGGCCGCGCTGATGGGCGTGAAGCCTGACGTGGTGATCAGCGCCACCTTCATCATCGGCGCCGTGCTCGCCGCCGTGGCCGGCATCATGTGGGCGGCCAACTACGGCACCGTGCAGCACTCGATGGGCTTCCTGCCCGGCCTGAAGGCCTTCACGGCCGCGGTGCTGGGCGGCATCGGCAACCTGGCCGGTGCGGTGGTGGGTGGCATCGTGCTCGGCCTCGTGGAGGCGCTGGGCGCGGGTTACCTCGGTGACCTCACCGGCGGCGTGCTGGGCAGCCACTACGCCGACATCTTCGCCTTCGTGGCGCTCATCCTCGTGCTCACGCTGCGGCCTCAGGGCCTGCTGGGCGAACGCGTGGCCGATCGCGCCTGAGGAGCCGCATGATGAAGAACAAGCTGGTTGTCTTCCTCATCTGCGCGCTGGCCCTGCTGGCACTGCCGCTGGTGATGCAGGCCGGGGGCCTGGGTGCGGGCTGGGTGCGCATCATCACGCTGGCGCTGCTGTACGTGCTGCTGGCACTGGGGCTGAACATCGTGGTCGGCTACGCCGGCCTGCTGGACCTGGGCTTCGTCGCGTTCTACGCGGTGGGGGCCTACATGTACGCGCTGCTGGCCAGCCCGCACCTGTTCGAGAACTTCCCCTGGATCGCCGAGCTGCTGCCCAATGGCTTGCACACGCCGATCTGGGTGGTGATCCCGCTCGCGGCGGGGCTGGCGGCCATTGCCGGCGTGCTGCTGGGCACACCGGTGCTGAAGCTGCGCGGCGACTACCTGGCCATCGTCACGCTCGGCTTCGGCGAGATCATCCGCGTGTTCATGAACAACCTCGAACACCCGGTCAACATCACCAACGGCCCGCGGGGACTGGACCGCATCGACCCGATGATCATCGGCCCGGTGTCGGACCCCTGGATCAACTTCGGCAAGAAGCTCGAGATCGGTGAGTTCACGATCCCCAGCGTCACGCTGTACTACTACCTGTTCCTGGCCCTCGTGGTCGTGAGCGTGGTGATCTGCCACCGGCTGGAGCTCAGCCGCATCGGCCGCGCCTGGATGGCGATCCGCGAGGACGAGATCGCCGCCAAGGCCATGGGCATCAACACGCGCAACATGAAGCTGCTGGCCTTCGGCATGGGCGCCACCTTCGGCGGCGTGGCCGGCGCCATGTTCGCGGCCTTCCAGGGCTTCGTCAGCCCCGAGAGCTTCAGCCTGATGGAAAGCGTGATGATCGTCGCCATGGTGGTGCTGGGCGGCATGGGGCACCTGCCGGGCGTGATCCTCGGTGCGATCCTGCTGGCCGCGCTGCCCGAGGTGCTGCGCTACGTGGCCGGGCCGCTGCAGCAGATGACCGGCGGCCGGCTCGATGCCTCCATCCTGCGCCAGCTGCTGATTGCGCTGGCCATGATCGTCATCATGCTGCTCAGGCCGCGCGGCCTGTGGCCCTCGCGGGAACACGGCAAGGCGGCGCCCACGCCGGTGCCGGCAGCGAAGTGAGGAGCAGGCCATGAGTGAAACCGTCCTCAAGGTGGCAGGTGTCAGCAAGCGCTTCGGCGGCCTGCAGGCGCTGTCGGACGTGGGCATCACCATCAACGCCGGGCAGGTGTACGGCCTCATCGGCCCCAACGGCGCCGGCAAGACGACCTTCTTCAACGTCATCACCGGCCTGTACACGCCCGATTCCGGCAGCTTCGAGCTCGGCGGCAAGCCCTACAAGCCCAGCGCCGTGCACGAGGTGGCCAAGCAGGGCATCGCGCGCACGTTCCAGAACATCCGCCTGTTTCCCGAGATGACGGCGCTGGAGAACGTGATGGTCGGGCGCCACGTGCGCTCGCACTCGGGCCTGTTCGGCGCCGTGTTCCGCACCGCCGGCTTCAAGGCCGAGGAAGCCGCCATCGCGGCCCGCGCCCAGGAACTGCTGGACTACGTGGGCATCGGGCGCTACGCCGAGTTCCGCGCCCGCACGCTGAGCTACGGCGACCAGCGCCGCCTGGAGATCGCCCGCGCGCTGGCCACCGACCCCAAGCTGATCGCGCTGGACGAACCCGCCGCCGGCATGAACGCCACCGAGAAGGTGGTGCTGCGCGAGCTGATCGACCGCATCCGCAAGGACGGCCGCACCATCCTGCTCATCGAGCACGACGTGAAGCTGGTGATGGGCCTGTGCGACCGCGTGACGGTGCTCGACTACGGCAAGCAGATCGCCGAAGGCAACCCCGCCGAGGTGCAGAAGAACGAGAAGGTGATCGAGGCCTACCTCGGCGCAGGACACAAGTAAGCCATGGCAGAGACACTCCTCAAGGTCAGCGGCCTCAAGGTCGCCTACGGTGGCATCCAGGCCGTCAAGGGCGTGAGCTTCGAGGTGCGCCAGGGCGAGCTCGTGAGCCTGATCGGCGCCAACGGCGCCGGCAAGACCACCACGCTGAAGGCGGTCACGGGCACGCTGCAGCCGGCGGCGGGTGAGATCGAATTCATGGGCCGCTCCATCAAGGGGCAGGGCGCCTGGGACCTCGTCAAGCAAGGCCTCGTGATGGTGCCGGAAGGGCGGGGCACCTTCACGCGCATGACCATCGTCGAGAACCTGCAGATGGGCGCCTTCGTGCGCAACGACAAGCCCGAGATCGAGGCCGACATCGAGAAGGTCTTCGGCATCTTCCCGCGCCTGAAGGAACGTGCCCAGCAGCTGGCCGGCACGATGAGCGGTGGCGAGCAGCAGATGCTCGCCATGGGCCGCGCGCTGATGGCGCGCCCCAAGGTGCTGCTGCTCGACGAGCCGAGCATGGGCCTGAGCCCCATCATGGTCGACAAGATCTTCGAGGTCGTGAACGACATCCACAGCCGCGGCACCACGGTGCTGCTGGTGGAGCAGAACGCCAGCCGCGCTTTGAGCCTGGCCAACCGCGGCTACGTCATGGATTCGGGCGAGGTCACGATGAGCGGCGAGGCCAAGGCGCTGCTGAACGATCCCAAGGTGCGCGCCGCGTACTTGGGCGAGTAGCCTGCCGCGGTCTCCCTCCTGCATGGGATGCCGCTGGCAGCCGCGGCCGGCGTAACATCGTCGGCTGTTCAGGGCACCGCCCTCATTCGTTGCAGGAGTTCGTGATGCGCACCCGTCACCTTCATCGGCCCGCCCTGAGCCTGGCCTTGCTGGCCACCTTGCTGGCGGGCTGCATCTCCACCGCACCCAAGATGGGCGGCGGCAACACCACCGTCACCGGTGCCGCTGGTGGCGCCACGTCGCAGGGGGCCAGCGGCAAGCTCGAGCAGTGCGAAGAGACGCTGGGCACGATGGCGCTGGAGGAGGACACCAACGCCAGCTGGTACCACCAGCTGCGCAGCTACCAGCTTGGCTCCACGCTGCCGGTGATCCGGCTGATGATCCAGCAGAGCAACTGCTTCGTCATCGTCGAGCGCGGTGCCGGCCTGCGGGCCATGGAACGCGAGCGCCAGCTGATGCGCGGCGACGAGGGCCGTGCCGGCAGCAACATGGGCGGTGGCCAGATGGTGGCGGCCGACTACCTGATGCGGCCCTCGGTGCAGTTCGCCGGCAAGACCGGCGGTGGTGGTGGTGGCCTGGGCGGGCTGCTGCCCGGCGTGGCCGGCGCGGCGCTGGGCGCGGTGGCCGGCAACGTGGGCGTGAACGAGGCCTCGACGACGCTGCTGCTGGTGGACATCCGTTCCGGCGTGCAGATCTCGGCCGCCGAAGGCAGCGCCAAGAACTTCGACTTCGGCCTCTTCGGCTCGGCCTTCACCGGCGGCCTGGCCGGTGCCGGCGGCGGCGACTCCAGCACGCCGCGGGGCAAGGTCGTGACGGCCTCGTTCGCCGACTCGTACAACCAGATGGTCAAGGCGCTGCGCAACTACAAGGCGCAGACCGTCAAGGGCGGCCTGGGCACCGGCGGGCGGCTGGGCGTGCAGGGCGGCCAGACCGAAGCGGGCCGCGCCACCGGCAAGTGAGCCCGATGGTGGCCCCGCTGCGACCCCTTTGCGGCCTGCTGCTGGCCGGCGCCTCGCTGGCAGCACAGGCGCAGATGTTCCATCTGATCCTGCAATGCGACGGCCAGCTCGCGGCTGGTCTGGTGTCCGGCGGCAAGCTGCCCGAGCCCGGCGCCACGCCGCGTGCCGTGGAAACGCCGGCCGCCGACAGCAGCGACAAAAACAGCGGCGACGAGAACCTCCAGGTTCGGGCCAAGGCCGTGCGCTCGGCCGCCAAGCGTGGCAACGCACACCTGGAGCTGGCGCTGCGCGACAACAACATGACGGCCTTCGTGCAGCGCTCCAACGTGCTGCCCACCGGCGAGCGCATGAAGTACGTGGCCACGCAGACGCACTACACCGCGGTGTATGCACCGGCCTCGGGGGCGATCTCGGTGCAGGGTCGCAACGATTGGCTGCTCAGTTTCCACCCGCCGTTCCAGAAGATGATGGGCGCGCGGTTTGCCATCGACCGCCAGACCGGCGCGCTCGAAGGCGATCTCGTCGGCCCGGGTGGCGAGGTGCTGGGCCTGCTGGACATGCAGTGCGAGCCCAAGAAGGATGGCCAGGGTCCGGCGCCGCGCTTCTGAGCTGAAGCGCTGGGCGCTCGCGCTGGTGCTGGCCGGCGCCACGCTGCAGGCCGGCGCGGCGCGCCTGGCGCTGGTGGTGGGCAACGACAACTACACGTCGGTGCCCAAGCTGCGCAATGCGCGCAACGACGCACAGAGCATCGCGCGGGAGCTCGAAGCCGCGGGCTTCCGCGTCACGCGCGTGCTCGACGCCACACGCAACGTGCTCAACAGCCAGCTCGACGGATTCCTCAGCCGCATCGAGAAGGGCGACGAGGTCGTGTTCTTCTTCTCCGGCCACGGTTCGCAGCCGCCGCAGTCGGGCCCTTTCCTGCTGCCGGTGGACATCCAGGTCAGCAGCGAACGTTCGATCCAGCGTGATGGCCTCTCGCTGGAACAGGTGGTGGACGACCTCAACCGGCGCGCGCGTTTCTCGCTGCTGATCATCGACGCCTGCCGCGACGACCCCTTCCGCGAGACCAGCGCCGGTCGGTCGCTGCCGCCGGGTTCGGCGCTGGGCCGCATCGAGCCGCCCAAGGGCACGATGATCATCATGGCCGCCAGCAAGGGCCAGCAGGCGCTGGACCGGCTGGGCAACAACGACACCGTGCCCAACGGCCTGTTCACGCGCGAGCTGATCAAGCAGATGCGCCAGCCGGGGCTTTCGGCGGGCGAGATGATGAAGAAGGTGCGTGCGAACGTCGAGACCGCGGCGCAGGCTGTCAACCACCAGCAGCGGCCGGCGCTGGTGGACGAGTCGTCGAGCGAGTTCTTCTTCTACCCCGGCCGCCCCGGCGCCGTGGCCGCCATGCCACCCGCCCCGGCGCCTGCGCCGGCGGCTGCCGCGGTGGCGGTACCCGCACCGGCCCAGGTGTCCTCGTACGGGCCGCAACGCGAGTTCGACGCCTGGGAAGTGGCGGCCCGGTCCGGCACGCGCGAGGCCTATGAGGACTTCGTGCGCCAGTTCCCCGCCGGCCGCTACACCGTGCACGCCCAGGCGCGCCTGGCCGCGCTGGCGCGCGGCGGCTCGGTGGCCCCAGCGCCGATGCCGCCCGCCACACAAAAACCTTCTGGCAAGTAGCCGCCCGACCGTGAAGCACACCCCCGCCTGGCTCCTGGGCGCCGCGCTGGCCCTGGCTTGCAGCAGCGGCGCACACGCGCAGACCTACACCCAGCAGCAACTGCAGGAGATCTTCTCCAGCCACCTCACCGCCGAGTCGCTGCGGCCCGAGATCAACGCCGCCGGCAACGTGCGCTTCCGGCGCGACGGCCGCAACTACGTGATCCACGTCGAAGACCGCGACGCGCTGTACTTCCGCATGACCATGGCCTTCGTGGCCGACGACAAGAGCCCGGCCATGCGGCAGCGCCGGCTGGAGGGCTGCAACGCCGCCACTTCCGAGGTCAAGGTGGTGAAGTGTTTCCTCGACGAAGACGGCGACCCCACCTTCGCGGCCGAGATGTTCCTCGTCGTGCCGGGTGACTTCAAGCTCTCGTTCGCGCGCACGCTGCGCGCGATGGACAGCGCCTACGACCGCTTCCAGCGCCGCATGAACGAACTGCGCTGATCCCGCCGACGGGCCGGTTCACCCCGTTTGCGGGGCCGCCCCGTTCAAGCGCTCGTCACCGACTTTGCGGACGAGCGCACCATGAGGATTCCATCCCTGCTGCTGGCGCTGGGCCTGCTGGCCCAGATGCCCTGCACCTTTGCGGCGGCGACGCTGCAACCCTACCGCGACGAGGCCGAACTGTCGGCCGCGCTGGAGCGCTGGCGTGGGGCCAGCGAGCGGCTGGCGCTGGCCGCCCGCCGCGCCAGGCCCGCCCCGGCCACGATGGCACCACCGGCTGGCGCGATCCTGTCGGCGGCAGCCCCGGCGGCCGAGGCCGCCAAGGCCGCCGACAGCAGCGCCGCCGCCGAGAGCGTCACCAACGTGCAGACCGCGGGCGTCGACGAAGGTGGCATCGTCAAGCGCGCCGGCGAGCACCTCGTCGTGCTGCGGCGCGGGCGCCTCTTCACCGTGCGCGTGGGCGGTGGTGATCTGCGCCCGGTGGCCATGGCCGACGCCTACGCGCCCGGCGCCGACCCGCGTGGCGCCTGGTACGACGAGCTGCTGGTGCACGGCAGCACCGCCGTCGTCATCGGCTACAGCTACGCGCGTGGCGGCACCGAGATCGGCCTCTTCGACCTGGGGCCTGACGGCAGCATCCGCCACCGCAGCACGCACCACCTGCGCAGCTTCGACTACTACTCGGCACGCAACTACGCCAGCCGGCTGGTGGGCAAGCAGCTCATCTTCTACACGCCGACGCTGCTGCAACCCTGGGGTGGCCAGCCCTGGGCACAGATGATGCCGGCGCAGCGGCGCTTCAGCGCCGTGCCGGGTGAGTTCGAGCGCATCCTGCCGGCCACGCGCATCCACCGCACCGACGACGAGTTCGTGTCCGGCGAGCCGCTGGCGCTGCACACCATCACCCGCTGCGAGCTGGGCCGCGACGAAACGCTGCCCTGCGAGAGCACGGCCGTGCTCGGGCCCGCCGGGCGCGTGTTCTACGTCTCGGCCGGCTCGGTGTACGTGTGGACGCAGGGCCGCCAGCGCGAAGGCAGCGGCGGCGCGCAGGCCGCGGTGTTCCGCCTGCCGCTGGACGGCAGCGCTCCCACGGGCCTGAAGACCGTGGGTGTGCCGACGGATCAGTTCAGCTTCCTCGAAGACGACAGCGGCCACCTCAACGTGCTCCTGCGCGAAGCCGGCCCGGGCGAGGGCATGGGGGGCAACCAGCGCAGCCAGGGCCGCAGCGCGCTGCTGCGCGTGCCGCTGGCGGCCTTTGGTGACGGCCGCGGCAGCGCGCAGCGTGAGCATTACCGGCGCGTGCCGGGGCCCGACACCTGGGGCCTGCAGAACCGCTTTGTCGGCCCCTGGCTGCTGTGGGGCGCCGGCCAGGCCGCCTGGGCGATGCGCTTTGCGGACAGTGCCACACCCACGGCGCTGGAGCCGGGCCATGCCGTGGAACGCATCGAGGCCCTGGGCGACCACGCGGTGCTGGTGGGCAACGGCGGCAGCGAGCTGGTGTTCTCGGCGGTGCGGCTGCACAGGCGTACGCCACGCATCGAAAGCCGCCTGGTGCAACCCGGTGCACGCCAGGGAGAAAGCCGCAGCCACGGCTTCTTCTACCGCGCCACCGGAAGCGACGAAGGCCTGCTCGGCCTGCCGGTGCTGCGCCAGGGCGCGAGCGGCGCGGCGGTGGTGGTGCTGCGCAACCGCGGCCTCAGCTTCACCGCGCTGGGCGAACTGGCGGCCGAAGCCGCGCCGCGCCGCGGTGACAACTGCAAGGCCTCCTGCGTGGACTGGTACGGCAACGCGCGCCCGATCTTCCTCGGCGACCGCGTGCTCGCGCTGCTGGGCTACGAGCTGGTGGAAGGGCGCGTGAGCCGCGACGGCTTCGGCGGCGTGTCCGCCGAGTCGATCGACGAAGTGCGCCGCATCGACTTCGGCCCGCGCCTGCGGCCGCAGTTCTCCAACCGGCCAACGCCGTTCGAATGACGCGGCTCAAGTCGGCCCGTGTTTGTCGGCCTCCGAGGTGAACGAGTCGGCGTAGAACTCGTCCTCGGGCAGGCCGCATCGGGCCACGAAATCGCGGTGCGCCGAATCGACCATGATCGGCGCACCGCAGGCATACACCTGGTGGCCGGAGAGATCGGGGACATCGGCCATCACCGCCTGGTGCACGAAGCCGGTGCGGCCGGTCCAGGCGTCTTCGGCCGTGGGCTCGGAGAGCACGGGAACGTAGCGCAGGTTCGGCATCTCGGCGGCGGCCTGTTCGCACCAGGCGTGCTGGTAGAGATCGCTCCTGCGCCGGCAACCCCAGTACAGCACCGCCTCGCGTGTGATGCCTTTGCCACGCAGGTGCTGGATCAGCGCCTTGATGGGCGCGAAGCCCGTGCCGCTGGCCAGCAGGATCATCGGCTTGCTGCTGTCCTCGCGCAGGAAGAAGCTGCCGAAGGGGCCCTCCATGCGCAGGATCTCCTTCTCCTTCATGGCGGAAAAGACATGGTCGGTGAACTTGCCGCCGGGCATGTGGCGGATGTGCAGCTCGATGGCGGGCGGGCTGCCCAGCTCGTGCGGCGCGTTGGCCATGCTGTAGCTGCGGCGTGAACCGTCACGCAGGATGAACTCCACGTACTGGCCGGCGCGGTACTGCAGGTTCTGGTTCGCGGGCAGCTGCAGCTTGAGCACGGCCACGTCGGGCGCGGCGCGTTCGATCGTCATCACGCGGCTGGGCATCTTCAGCACCGGGTGCTCGCCGGCGCCGGGCACGCTGCGCGCCTCGACCACGCAGTCGGTCTGCGGCGTGGCGCAGCAGGTGAGGATGAAGCCGGCTTCCTCCTCGGCGTGCGACAGGGCCTTCAGCTGGTGGGCGCCGTGGATGACGCGGCCCTCGATCAACTTGCTCTTGCAGGAGCCGCAGGCACCGTCGCGGCAGCCGTAGGGCAGGCCCACGCCCTGGCGGATGGCGGCGGGCAGGATGGCTTCGTCGCGCGCGACCTCGAAGCTGCGGTTGGCGGGGATCAGCGTGATCTGGAAGCTCATGACAAGGCGGCACGTAAACTCGGCTGCGATTGTGCCCCGGCCCACCATGACCCCATGAGCCTGCCCCAGGCGCGCGCGCGCCGGCCCACGCTGTTGATCGTGGGCTGCGGCGATGTCGGCATGCGGGTGCTGCCGCTGGTGCGCGGCGGCTGGCGCGTGCTGGCCCTGACCTCGTCACCCGGACGCGTGGCCACGCTGCGGGCCGCGGGCGCCGTGCCGCTGCTGGCCAACCTGGATGAACCCACCACGCTCGGCCGCCTCGGTGCCCTGGCCGACGCGGTGCTGCACCTCGCGCCGCCGCCGGCGTCCGGCAGCCGCGATGCACGCACGCGCGCGCTGCTGGCGGCACTGGCACGCGGTGGCCGTGTGCGGCGCATCGTCTACGCCAGCACCACCGGCGTCTACGGCGACTGCGGCGGCGCTCGTTTCGACGAAACCCGCGCCGTGAACCCGGCCACCGACCGCGCACGGCGGCGCGTGGATGCCGAAGCACAGCTGCGCTGGTTCGGCCGCAGGAGCGGCGCCGCCGTGACGATCCTGCGCGTGCCGGGCATCTACGCGCCGGACCGGGTGGGTGGCGACCCACGCGAGCGTGTGCGCCGCGGCGCGCCGGTGCTGGTGCCGGCCGACGACGTGCACACCAACCACATCCACGCCGACGACCTGGCGCGAGCCTGCGTGGCCGCACTCGTGCGCGGGCTGCCGCAGCGTGTGCTGCACGTCAACGACGACAGCGAGCTGACGATGGGTGCGCACTTCGAGCTCGTGGCGCAACTCGCGGGCCTGCCTCCACCGCCACGCATCACACGCGAACAGGCACTGCAGCAGCTGACCCCGGTGCAGCTGAGCTTCCTGAGCGAATCACGCCGCCTCGACAACCGGCGCATGAAGCACGAGCTGCGGCTCGTGCTGCGCCACCCCACCGTGGCGCAAGGCCTCACCCCAGCGCGCCAACCCAGCCCCCGCCGTGGAACCGGCTCTGCCGGGCCGCTGGCGGGCGGCCCCCTCGGGGGGTAGCGAGCGTCAGCGAGCTTGGGGGCTCACATCAAATGCCCTGAGCGCGGCGCATCACCTGCGCGCGGTCCACGGTCTGCAGTTCCAGCGTCTGCGGGCGGCCGCCCCGTTCGATCTCCAGCCGCACGCGGCGCTCGGGCGCGCCACCGGCCCACAGCTGCTTCCACAGCTGCGCCAGCTCGGACACCGCGGTGCCGTCGATGCGCAGGATGCGGTCGCCCGCGCGGACGCCGGCGGCTTCGGCCGGGCTGTCGTCGCTGACGCGCAGCACACGGAGTTCGCCTTCGTGTTCGGCGCAGTTCAGGCCCATCCACGCGCGGGTGCTGGCGCGCGAGGCGCCGCGTTCGCGCAACTCGGCCAGCACCGGCTTGAGCAGATCGACCGGCACGAACATGTTGCCGGCGCGGCGCGGCTGCCCGGGTGCCGCGGCGTTGGCCAGCACCAAGGAGCCGATGCCCACCAGCTCGCCCTGGGCATTGAAGAGTCCGGCGCCGCTGTGGTCGCCGCGTGGCGGGCTGGTGAAGAGTGCGCCCTCGATGTGGTACTCCCAGTAGCCGGCGAAGTCGCGCCGCGACACCAGCCGCGCCACGCTCACCGTGCCCTGGGTGCCGCCGCTGGTGATGACGAGCGCGTCGTCGTCGGCCAGCGAGCCCGAATCACCCAGCGGCACCGGCGCCAGCTTCAGCGGGGCCAGCGCCTGCACGAGGCCGAAGCCGGTGGCCAGGTCGTAGGCCAGGCGGCGCGCCGGCACGCGGCGGCCGTCGTCATGGATGAGCTCGATGGTCTCGGCTTCGAGCACCAGGTAGCCGATGGTCAGCACCAGGCCGTCGTTGCCGATGACCACGCCCGATCCCTGCCGGCGCATGCCCAAGGTGGACGCGGAGTTGGCCCCATCGACGGCGCGCACGTCCAGGCCGATGACGGCGTCGCTGGCGCGCTCCAGGGCACGCACCTGCGCTTCGGAAGGCTGCGCCTTCAACGGCGCCGTGAGCGCGAGACCGAGGATGAGAGCGAGAAGCCTTCGCACCATGCTGCACCTCCGTTGGAACGCAGCATGCCAAGCCCCGGCGACCTTGTCACCGGCAGGGGGTTGCGGCCCTCAGCGGCGCCTGCGGGAGCCGAACGGCGGGTGGCCGCGCCAGTAACGGATCATCAGCCAGCCGCCGACCATGCCACCCAGGTGCGCAAAGTGCGCGATGCCGCCCGATCCGGTGAGCCCGAGCACCAGCGAGATCACGCCGAACACGATGACGAAGGTGCGCGCCTTCATCGGGATCGGCGGGAACAGCGGCATGATCACCCGGTTGGGGAACAGCATGCCGTACGCCAGCAGCAGCGCGAAGATGCCACCCGAGGCGCCCAGCGTGGGCGCGCGCGAGCCGACGAGCGCCGTCACCAGCAGTTGCAGCGCCGCCGCCGCCAGCACGCCGGCCAGCAGGAACTGCGTGTAGCGCTTCCAGCCCCACAGCCGCTCCAGCTCCGAACCGAACATCCACAGGCCGAGCATGTTGAAGAACAGGTGCAGCACGTCGCCGTGCAGGAAGGCGTAGGTCAGCACCTGCCAGGGCATGAAGTTGCCGCTGGCCAGCGGGAACAGCGCAAACCACAGCGTGAGCCACTGTCCGAAGAAGTACTCGAGGCAGAACACCGCCGTGCAGGCCAGCATCAGGTTCTTGGTGATCTGCGGGATGGGCGGCATCAGCGGTGGTGCGGGTGGCTGGGGCTCAGCGGTGGATGGGAGCCCGGCTGGTGCCCCCGGCCAGACTCGAACTGGCACGCCTTGCGGCGGCGGATTTTGAATCCGCTACGTCTACCGATTTCGTCACGGGGGCCGGCGCGACCCGGGAATCACCGCAGGGTCTGGCGAGGCCGCGGGATTATCACATGCACCTTCTCCACACCGGGGGGCACGCCGGGGCGCGCTGCGACAATGCCTGCCAGCAAGGAGCACTCTCCATGACACAAACGGTGTCCTACAAGACCCTCGAAGACGCGATCGGCCACACGCCGCTGGTGCGGCTGCAGCGCCTTCCGGGTGCGGCCGGCGCGCCGCGCGGCAACGTCATCCTCGGCAAGCTCGAAGGCAACAACCCGGCGGGATCGGTGAAGGACCGGCCGGCCATCAGCATGATCAAGCGCGCCGAGGAACGTGGCGAGATCAAGCCCGGCGACACGCTGATCGAAGCCACCAGCGGCAACACCGGCATCGCGCTGGCGATGGCCGCGGCGATCCGCGGTTACCGCATGGTGCTGATCATGCCGGAGGACCTGTCGATCGAACGCGCGCAGACGATGAAGGCCTTCGGGGCGGAGCTGATCCTCACGCCGCGCAGCGGCGGCATGGAGTACGCGCGCGACTTGGCCGAGCAGATGCAGAAGGAAGGCAAGGGCAGGGTGCTGGACCAGTTTGCCAACGCTGACAACCCGCGTGTGCACTACGAGACCACGGGCCCCGAGATCTGGGCCGACACCGGTGGCCGCGTCACGCACTTCGTGAGTGCGATGGGCACCACCGGCACCATCACCGGTGTCTCGCGTTTCCTGAAGGAGAAGAACGCGGCGGTGCGCGTCGTCGGTGCGCAGCCGGCCGAGGGTTCGCGCATCCCCGGCATCCGCAAGTGGCCCGAGGCTTACCTGCCGAAGATCTACGACCCGAGTGGTGTCGATGAACTCGTGCTCGTGAGCCAGGCCGACGCGGAAGACATGGTGCGGCGTCTGGCACGCGAAGAGGGCCTCTTTGCCGGCATCTCGGCCGCGGGCGCCTGCTGGGTGGCGCTGCAGATCGCGCAGCGCGTGGAGAACGCCACCATCGTGTTCGTGGTCTGCGACCGTGGCGACCGCTACCTGTCCACGGGCGTGTTCCCGGCATGAGCTTCGCACCGCGCTTCTGCCTGAGCTGCGGCACCACGCTCGCACCGATCACGCTGGAAGAAGACGGCGGCGCCAAGGAGCGGCTGCGCTGCCCCGCCTGCGGCTGGACGCACTGGAACAACCCCACGCCGGTGCTGGCCGCGATCATCGAATGCGCCGACCGCGACAACCAGATCCTGCTGGCGCGCAACGCCGCGTGGCCGGGGAAGATGTTCGCGCTCATCACCGGCTTCATGGAAGCCGGCGAAACGCCGCAGGAAGGCATCACACGCGAGGTGAAGGAAGAGACCGCGCTCGAGGTGCTGGAACTGAACCTCGTGGGCGTGTACGACTTCCAGCGCATGAACCAGGTGATCATCGTCTACCACGCGCTGGCGCGGGGTGAGGTGAGGCTTTCGCCCGAACTGGCCGAGTACCGCCTCTACACGCCGCAAACGGTGCGCTGCTGGCGCGCCGGCACCGGCTATGGCCTGGCCGACTGGCTGCGTTCGCGTGGGCACGAGCCGCAGTTCGTGGAGCTGCCGCCGCGTTCGTAGGCGGTTTCCCGCTGCCGCCACGCCACGGTGGGCGGCACACTGCGCCGCGATGTCAGGCCAGCCCCTGTTCCCCGCCAGCCACGCCAGCCGCGTCGAACGCGCGCGCGAGCAGTTCTTCGCGCAGGGTCTGAGGCCCTCGGGGCTGGTGCCCGAGGCGGTGATCCAGTCGTGGATGCGCTGCCTGCAGCAGGGGCGCGGCGAGCGCGACACGATCGCCTTCGAACCGGTCACGCGCAGCCGCGTGCACGGCACGCTGCGCCGCCACGGCGGGCTGCTGCAGGCCGCTGCGCCCTCGCTCGAAAGGCTGGAAGCCGCACTCGGCGGCACCGGTTGCCGGCTGCTGCTGACCAGCGGCGACGGTGTCGTCATCCACGCCGGGCACGCACCTGCGCCCGAGGCCGACATGCCGGTGCTGCGTGCGGCGGCGCGTGTGGGCGTGGACCTGTCCGAGCGGGCTGCGGGCACCAATGCGCCGGCGCTGGTGGTGGCCACCGGGCGCTCGGTGGCGGTCAACGGCGGGGAACACTTCCACCACGTCATCCGCGGCGTGTCGTGCGCGGCCGCACCCATCCACGACCGGCGTGGCGAACTCGCGGGCGTGCTCGACCTGTCCATCGAGTCGCGACCCTTCGGGTTCGACGCGGCGGCGCTGATCGGCCCCTTTGCGCTGGCCATCGAGAACCGGTTGCTGCTGGCGCAGGCCCATGAGGAACTGGTGCTGGTGCTGCAGTCCGACCCGGGGCTGTTCGAGACGCCGCTGGCGGGGCTCGTGGGCGTGGGCGCAGACGGGCGCCTGGCCTGGTGCAACGGCATGGCGCGCCGCCTGCTGCAGGCGACACCCGGTGACGCTGCCGAGGCCTGCCTGGGCCAGACCGTGGTGCAGTTGGAGGCCCGCAGCGGCGCCCCGGCGCAACTGCTGCCGCTGCCCAGCGGCCTGGTGCTGTGGTGCGAGGTGCGTGCGCCGGGGCGCGCCCAGCCCGAGGTGCAGGCGCTCGCGGCCGAACAGCCGCCGCACGCCGGCGACGAGGCCGCCGACGCGGCGACATCATCGTCGGCGCTGAGCGACAGCCGCCGCGAGCTCATCCGCCGTGCACTGCAGGCGCATGGCGGCAACATCGCGCGCACGGCGCGGGCGCTGCAAGTGTCGCGTGGCCTCGTCTACAGGGCCCTGCGGGGCGACGCCTAGAATCGGGGCACCATGAGCGACATCGACCGCGAACTCGACACCCGGGGCCTGAACTGCCCGCTGCCTATCCTGAAGGCCAAGAAGACGCTGGCCGAGATGGCCAGCGGCCAGGTGCTGAAGGTGGTGTCCACCGATGCCGGCTCGGTGCGCGATTTCCAGGCCTTTTCGCGCCAGACCGGCAACGAGCTGGTGCAGCAGGACACTGCCGGCCCCGAATACGTGCACGTGCTGAGGCGGCGCTGAGAACGGGCGGCGCGCGCCGCCCGCCTTGGAGCCTCACTTCGGCCGCACCGCG
>VFQQ010003245.1_pt1 | contig 16228 bp, 15 predicted proteins | sample 3512341 | NCBI WGS metagenome assembly VFQQ01 (sample SAMN10412373, study PRJNA504923) | tailings metagenome | isolation source: Relicate 2 Philex TSF1 revegetated site | place: Philippines: Tuba, Benguet | collected 2017-08-29 | reverse complement strand
ACCTACCCGCTGCCCGAGGCGCAGGTCGACCGCTTCATGATGAAGGTGCTGGTCGGCTACCCGACCGAGGACGAAGAGTTCGTCATCGTTTCCCGCGTCACTGGCGCCATGCAGGCCGTTGGCAAGGTGGCGACCACTGCCCAGCTCATCGAACTGCAGCTGGAATCCCGCAAGCTTTATGTCGACCCCAGCCTGATCCAGTTCGCGGTGAAACTCGTCGGTGCCACCCGCAATCCCGATGCGGTGGGTCTCAAGGATGTCGGCCGTTTCATCACCTTCGGCGCCAGCCCGCGCGCTTCCATCGCCATGATCGAAGCGGGCAGGGCGCTCGCCTTCCTCCGCGGCCGCGACTACGTGCTGCCGCAGGACGTCATCGATATCGCGCCGGACGTGCTCCGCCACCGCCTGTCGCTGAGCTACGAGGCGCTGTCGGAGTCGGTCACGCCCGACGACATCATCACCAGAATCCTCCGCGCCGTGCCCGCTCCCGAGCAACCGTTGCAGAGTCATGTCCGTGTCGCACAAGCCAGCTAGCGCCACCACCAGCCGGGAGCCCAACCAGGCCGAAAAGCTGCTGTCGCGTCTCGAATGGACCGTCGTGCGCAAGCTCGACGGCCTGCTGCAGGGCGACTACCGCACGCTGTTCCGCGGCATGGGTCTGGATTTCGCCGACCTGCGCGAATACCAGCTGCACGACGACATCCGCCATATCGACTGGAACGTCACCGCCCGCACGCAGGTGACCCATGTGCGCGTCTACAACGAAGACCGTGACGTCACCGCCTGGTTCCTGCTCGATCTCAGCCCCTCGGTCGATGTCGGCTCGGGCGATCGCACCAAGCGCGAGGTGCTGACCGAGTTCGTCGGCGTCATGGCGCGGCTGCTGATCCATCATGGCAACAAGGTCGGCGCCATCCTCTTCGATGGCGTCAACGAGCTGATGATCCCGCCGCGCGCCGGCCGCCGGCAGGTGACCTATTTGCTCGACAAGGTCATGACCCATCCGCGGCGCCTGCGCGCGCCAGCCACCGATATCGGCCAGTTCCTCAAGCGCGCCGGCGGTGCGCTGAAGCGCCGCTCGGTGGTGTTCATGGTCTCCGATTTCGTTTCGCAGCCCGGCTGGGAGCAGATGCTCACCGGCATTTCGCAGCGCCACGAGGCGCTGGCGGTGCGGCTCGTCGATCCCATCGAGATGGGCCTGCCCGATATCGGCCTCCTCGCCTTCGAGGATGCCGAGACTGGCGAACAGCTCTTCGTCGACACCACCGACCCCGGCTTCCGCCGGCGCTTCGCGGCGCTGGCCGGCGAGTGGGAGGAGGCGATCGTCGGCGGCTTCATGAATGCCGGCGTGGATGCGCTCGAACTATCGACGGCGGACGATCTGCTCGACGCCATCCTGCGCTTCGCGGCGATGCGCGGCACTGGCGGCAAGAGACTGGGAGTGGTGGCATGACCTTCATCTGGACCGAAATGCTCTGGCTGCTGCTGCTCGTGCCGGCGCTGATCGTGCTCTATGTGTGGCTGATGCGGCGGAAGAAGAAGGCAGCGGTGCGCTTCGCCAACCTGCCGCTGGTCCGGGCCGCCGTCGGCAAGGGCATCGGCTGGCGCCGCCACGTGCCGCCCGCACTGCTGCTGCTCGCCATCACCGTACTGATCCTCGCCGTGGCGCGCCCGGCCGCCGTGGTGACGCTGGCCTCGTCCCGCGCCACCGTCATCCTCGCCATGGACGTCTCCGGTTCGATGCGGGCGCAGGACGTCTCGCCCTCGCGCATCGTCGCCGCGCAGGAGGCGGCGAAAACCTTCATCCAGAAGCAGCCTATCGAGGTGCAGATCGGCATCGTCGCCTTCGCCGCCAATGCGGCCCTCGTGCAGGCGCCGACGCTCGACCGCGACCTGCTGACCGCCGCCATCAACAGTTTTGACCTCAGGCGCGGCACCGCGGTGGGATCCGGCGTACTGATGTCGCTGGCCACCATTTTCCCCGAGGAAGAGTTCCAGCTCGATGGCTCCGATCCGCGCGACCAGCTCGGGCCGCAGAGTTTCGGTGGCGCCTTCTATCCCGACGCCAACCAGAGCCGCTCGCTCGACGAGCCAGTGAACGACAAGCCGGCGCATGTACCGGTCGAGCCCGGCTCGTATCAGAACGCCGTGGTGATCCTCCTCACCGACGGCGCCACCACCACGGGACCCGACCCGATCGAGGCCGGCCGGCTCGCGGCCGACTACGGCGTGCGCGTCTACACGGTGGGCTTCGGCTCCACCAGCGGCGACGTCGTCGATTTCGGCGGCCGCTCGATGCGCGCCATGCTCGACGCGACGACCCTCAAGGACATCGCCGACCGTACCGAGGCCGAGTATTTCGAGGCCCAGTCCTCCGAAGCGCTGACCGAGGTGTACAACTCGCTCTCGACCAAGCTGGTGGCGGAGAAAAAGCTCACCGAGATCGCCTTCATCTTCGCCGGCGTTGGTGCGGTTCTCGCCGCCGTCGCGGCCGGTCTCTCAATGCTCTGGCTCGGGCGCATAGCCTGAGCCGCATTCTCGCCGGAGGTCGCCACGGGTAGAAAGCGCGGATGCGCTTTCATCTCGTCGGCCTGCCGCATGCGCAGGTCACCTCCGAGTTCTCGGCCTGTGCCTATACCGACAAGCTGCGAAAATTCACCCTGATGATGACGGCCCGCGGTCATGAGGTGATCCTCTATGCCGGCGACCGCGCCGAGGTGCCGCCGACCGAACTGGTGACCTGTTTCACCGAAGCCGACCGCCTCGCCCATGTCGGCGACCGCCACTACACCGATACCGTCTGGAACAGCGATACGCCGGGCTGGCAGCAGCTCAATGCCAACGCCATCCGCGAGATCGGCAAGCGCTTGCGGCGCGACGACTTCATTCTGCTGAGCGGCGGCGTACCCCACCAACCGATCGCCGATGCATTTCCCGACGTGCTCTCGGTGGAATACGGCATCGGCTACAACCGCACTTTCGCGAAGTACCGGGTGTTCGAGAGCTACGCCTGGATGCACATGATCTATGGCGCGCAGTCGAACGGCAACCCGTTCACCGCCAATGGCCACTGGTTCGACGCCGTCATACCCGGCCCCGTCGATATGGCGCAGTTCCCCACTCGCGACGATGGCGAGGGCTACTATCTCTTCATCGGCCGGCTGGTCGGTCGCAAGGGCTACGAGATCGCGGTGGATGTCTGCCGCGAACTGGGCGAGCGGCTGGTGGTCGCCGGACCCGGCGAAGCGCCGTCGGGCGTTCGCCATGTCGGCGTCGTCGGGCCGAAGGTTCGCGCCCACCTCATGGCCGGCGCCAAAGCCGTGTTCGTACCCACCATCTATGTCGAGCCCTATGGCAACGTGCATGTCGAGGCCATGGCCACGGGCACGCCGGTGATCACCACCGACTGGGGCGTGTTCACCGAGACCGTGCAGCACGGCGTCACCGGCTTTCGCTGCCGCACCTTCGCCGAGTTCGTCGACGCCGCGCGGCGTGCGCCTGACCTGGACCGTGCCGCGATCCGCGACTACGCCACGCGGCGCTTCTCGCTCGAAACTGTCGCGACGATGTACGAGGACTATTTCAACCGCCTGGCGCTGATGCGCGGCGACGGCTGGTACACACGGCGCTGAGGGCGCCGGCACCGCCGACGCCCGTCTGGCATGCGGTCAGCTGCCGCCCGAGCCGCTGCCACCTGAACCGCCGCCGCCGGGGCCGCTCCCCGAGACGGGTGCTGCGGCCGGACCCGACGGGCTGCCCGGCGCCGCCAGCGATTCCAGCCTGACTTCCGGGGTGCCGGGATTGCAGTTGTCGACATGCGCCGCCGGGTCGGTCAGCATCCAGCCGAAGCACTCGATGAAGTGGCCGATCTCGTCGATGACATTGTTGGCCTGCACCGGCTGGCTCGCCGCCGCCGACAGGGCGATTGCTGCCGTCAGGGCAGCGCCGCCGCGCCTGAATGCGGAGTGTGTCTTGCGTCGCGTCATGAGTTCCCTTTCGCGCAATGCCCGCCCGTGCCCGCTTCAATAGGCAGTGGCGAAAGGGACCGTCGACGCCGACGGACTATGAGTGCCGGACAATGGCTATGCGTTCGGGCCACGGCGAGTGCATGACCTCCGCGCCATGATACTTATCTACGTCGCCAGATTGCCGATTTTACTTGCCGATCGTGGATTTAACGGCGGACCCGGTAGTTTTCGGCATGTCGTTAGCCGGCGAAATGTTCCACCCTGCAACCAACGGGTCGTGCAATACGCGATTTTTGATTTGCGCGGCCAAGCATGTTCGTATTGCATGAAGTACGGGGACGCAGACTCACAATGATGTTGTTCGCACGCAGCAGGGCGAGCGGCGTGCGAAAAAGAGAGTTGGCGATCTGTCATGATTGCAATCAGTGATGCAATCGACGTCATATCTGGCATCAATTCTGCGCAGGACTGGCCCGATCTTCTGGCCAAGTTTAAGGATTTGCTGTCCCGATACGACTGGGCCGGCTTCTCCGTCTCCGCCTTCACTGATAGCGGCAATGTCGTGGCGCCGATGTACCACACTCCACTCTGCGAAGAGTGGCTGAGGGTCTACACCGAGCACAATTACTTTCCCGACTGCCCGATGACGACGCACCTCATCCGCAGCCCGCATGCGGTGACCGTCGAAGCCGCCCAGGCCAAGGCTAGAACGCCTCGCGCCCACGAGGCCGTCAGGGTGTCGCATGAACTCGGACTGCGCCACGGACTGCTCGTGCCCGTTCACATGCGCAACGGCAGCAAGGGGAAGGTGGCGATCGGCACCTGGTCGGCGCTGCAGAGCGACGAGGACATACTCATCCTGCAGTCGGCGGCGCTGGTGTTCCACGCCCGCTTCGAGACGCTCTTCGGCCGCATCCAGCCTCTCGACCATGCACTCACCGAGCGCGAGCGCGATGTGCTGCGCTGGTTCGCCGAAGGCAAGCAGGCGAGTGACGTGGCCGACATCATCGGCATCGGCACGGCGACAGTGATGTTTCACTATCGCCAGGCGCAGGAGAAACTGGGCACCCTCAACCGCACCCACACCGTGGTTGAGGCGATGCGCAGGGAACTGCTACGGACTACCTGACGTCGACATACTTGCGGACGAGTTCCGCAGTATTGCGTGCATGCAGTTTGCGCATGGCCGAGTGCCGATGGACTTCCACCGTGCGCGGCGAGATGCCGAAGCGTTCGGCTGCCTCGCGCGTCGTCAGGCCCATCACCACAGCTTCCACCACTTCCCGCTCGCGCGGAGTCAGTGTGTCGGCTCCGTCATGCGGATGCTGCCAGTGCCGCACGTCGAGTGCGAACTCGTCGATGAGCGTGCGCACGATCTCGTCGGCATCGAACGGCTTGATGAAGACCGTCAGCGCGCCCGATCGAACCGCGCGGGCAAGTTCGGCCGCCTGCGGGTTGGTCTCCGCCAGCAGGCAGATGCGACTTCCTCGCGTCAGCTCCCGCAGGGTTTCGACCACTTCGAAGTGGCTGGTGGTCAGGCTGGTGTCGAGCAGGATGACGTCCGGGCGGCGCAAGGCCACGAGCGAACCGAGTGCGTCGACATTGCTCGCTGTCGACGATTTGAAGCCGCTGCGCGCGAAGCTTCGTGAGAGGCCTTCCGCGAGATCGATGTCCTTGTGCGCAACGTAGATGACTCTGTCACGCACCAGCGACGGAACGGCGAAGGCCGCAGCTGCGATACTGTTCATAAGATATCCTCTAGCTAGTCCTTAGGTAGTAACGCATGAAAACACTGAGGTGTTTCGGCCTACCTCGTCGACTAGCGAAAGCGATAGTATTTGGTCATAGGGACTGTCGAGACGCGCTAAGTAAATACGCTTAAACCGACTAAAATTGCCAAAACATCACCCGAAAAATCACCGGGTTGGCGTGTTTACGGAAATTTATCGACAACTACATGCGGCGCGTCAAATGACCAAAATGTGTCCGCGGATAGTACCGTGTATTGATCAGCAGTGCTGACATAGCTGGCCGGCGCCACATTTCTATCCGACGTACCAGACCTTGCGCACATCGTCTGCCGCGCGCCTGTAATCGAAGGCCGCATCGACCAGCCGACCGAGGTCGTAGGCCGGGTCCCATCCGAGCAGATGGCGCGCCTTGGCATTGTCGAGCGCATTCGAATGGAACGGCGTCACGATCTCGACTCCGGCCATGCCGCGCCCGCGCTCGAGATGCCGAGCCACCTCCAGGTAGTCGACCGGGCGGGTCATCGAGATGTTGAAGAGCTGCTGTCGTGCCGCCAGGTTGTCCAGGGCCGCCAGCATCGCGCTCACCAGGTCGTCGACATGCACGAAGTTGCGCTTGAGCGGCTTGCCGTCCGCGGCGATCAGCACCGGCACCCTGTTGTTGGCCGCATGGTCGCGCCGTGTGGCGTCGCTGATCAGCGTGTCCCAGCCCGGCCCGCCAAACTGGTCGTCGCCGAAACTTAGCACGTAGCGGAAATCGTCCTTCTCCATGATCCACGGCGCCCGCAGGATCGTGCCGTTGATGCCGTACTGCACCTGCGCCTGCTCGAGCATGACCTCCTCGAGCACTTTGGAGAGGGCGTAGACGCCGGGATAGGCGCGCCGCGGCGAGGCTTCGGTCACCGGCGCGTCATAGGGCACGAAGCAATGCCCCACCACGCAGTCGCCGCCGATCAGCATGAACTGTTCCGCCGTCGGGCTCTGGCGAAACTCCTCCAGCAGCCAGAACATGCCCTTGACCGACACGTCCATGGCCATCACCGGGTCTTCCTTGACCGTGGCCATGTGAACGACATGCGTGACGCCGGCCAGCGCCCGCGCCACCACATCCCGGTCCGAGATCGAGCCATGCACCGTTTCGAGCCGCGGCATCGGCGCCGGCGTGCGGTTGTGGCAGAGCGCCACCACCTCTGCGTCCGGCCAGCGCGCATCCGCCAGCAGGCGTGGAATGAAAGCCTGCCCGACCTTGCCGGTCGCACCAGTCACCAGTATCCGCACTTGGTCCCCTCCCATACGGCTCGGGCAGGCTAAGCCAGGGCAGGGGACGAGCCAAGCATTCAGTGCAGGCGGAAATCGATGGTCGGCACGCCGCCGTCCACCCTCACTTCGGCGAGCAGACCGTAGACGGCACTGATCCGCTCGCTGCTCAGCACCTCGAGCGGCGCGCCATGCGCCACCACGCGACCGTCCGCCAGCATGATCAGCCGGTCGCAGTGGCGGGCCGCCAGCTGCAGGTCGTGCAGCGCCGCGATGGTCGTCACGCCCAGCTGCCGCACCAGCGCCAGCAGTTCGAGCTGATGCCGGATGTCGAGGTGGTTTGTGGGTTCGTCCAGCACCAGCAGCTTCGCCTCCTGCGCCAGTGCGCGCGCCACCAGCACGCGCTGTTTCTCGCCGCCTGAAAGCGTCAGGAATGACCGCATCGCGCAGTGGCTCATGCCCACCTCGCCGAGGCACCGATCGACGATCTCGCGGTCGTTGCTGCTGTCGCCGTCGAGCAGGCCCTTGTGCGGCGTGCGCCCCATCAGCACCAGTTCGCGCACGGTGAAATCGAACTCGCCCATCCGCTCCTGCGCCACAACTGCGGTGCGCCGCGCCGCATCGCGCGCCGGCAGCGTCCAGACGTCGTCGCCCAGATGCAGGATGCGGCCGCTGCTCGGCTTCATCACTCGGTAGATTGTCCGCAGCAGCGATGATTTTCCCGCCCCGTTCGGCCCGACGAGACCGACGAATTCGCCGGGCTTGAGGTCGAACAGTACGTCGTCGACGAGCCGCCGGCCCTCGACTTCGACCGAGAGGTTTTCGACGCGCAACTGGCTCATGATGCCTCTCGCGATTTCCAGCGCTGCGCCAGCAGCATCCAGACGAAGAACGGACCGCCGAGCAGCGCGGTGATGACGCCGACCGGCAGCTCAATGGGAGCGAAGGCCATCCGCGCCACCACATCCACCCAGACGAGGAAGATCGCCCCGACCAGCACCGAGACGGGCAGCACGCGGCGGTGGTCGGTGCCGACCAGCATGCGCACGACATGCGGAATGACGAGGCCGACAAAGCCGATGGCGCCCGACACCGCCACCATCACGCCGGTCAGCAGCGACAGCACGATAAAGAGCGTCACGCGCAGCCGGCCGACATCGACGCCGAGCGTCCGCGCCGTGTCGTCGCCGACCAGCAGCGCATTGAGCGCGCGACCGCTCAGCGACAGCCACAGCGTGCCGATAAGCAGCACCGCGGCGGGCAGCCCGAGATCGGACCAGGCGGCGCCACCGAGGCTGCCCAGCATCCATTCCATCGCCGTCCGCGCCAGTTCGCGGTTCTCCGACGTCAGCACGATGAGACTGGTAAGGCCCGACAGCGAATAGCCGCAGGCCATGCCGGCCAGCACCAGCCGCAGCGGCGACAACTGGCCACCGGCGATGGCGATCAGGAAGACCAAAGTGAACGACAGGATCGCGCCGGCAAACGCGCCGGCCGAGACGGCGTAGAGTCCGAGAAAGGGCAGGGCGCCGGTGCCCAGCACGAGCACCGCGCCCACCGAAGCGCCCGACGAGATGCCGAGCACATAGGGATCGGCGAGCGGGTTGCGCACCACCGCCTGCATGGCGACGCCGACGGCTGCGAGTCCGCCGCCTACGATGGCCGCGAGCAGCACGCGTGGAAAGCGCAGCATCCAGACGATGTTCTCCTGCGCCATGTTCCAGTCGCCGCTCGTGCCGGTGAGCTTGGCGAAGGCGATCTGCCACACGGTCAGCATCGAGAGATCGACCGGCCCGATGGTCACCGCCAGCGTCAGCGACAGCAGCAGCGCAACGCCGAGCACCGCGCCGACGATCGGCAGCGGCAGGTCGCGGAGATGCTCCCGCCAGCTGGCGGGAGCATTGGGCGCGAGCGCCGTCACGGGAACAGGTCCGGGTAGAAACCGGCAGCCAGAGTGCGGACCGCATCGGGGTTGCGCACGCCCTCGAAGGCGGAGGGCAGCGGCAGCACGACAAAGCGGTCGTTCTGGATGGCGGGCACGCTGGCCAGTGCCGGATTGCCCTTGAGCAGCGCGATCTTGGCCTCGGCGCTGGTCTGGCCGTAATCGTTGATGACGATGACATCCGGAGCCCGAGCGACGGCCTCTTCCCAGCTGACATTGGACCAGGTCTCGTTGAGATCGGCGAAGACGTTCTCGCCGCCGGCCAGCTCGATCAGATGCGTCTGCAGCGCCTTGCCGGTGGTGTAGATCGCATCTTCGCCGCTGTCATAGACCAGCACCTTGACCTTGAGCTTGTCGGCTGCCGCGATCACGTCGGTGACGGCCGCGATCTCGCCCTTGATCTTCTCGATCAGCGCCGTGGCGGTCGGCTGGATGTCGAAGATCAGGCCGAGATTTTCGATGTCCTCGTAAACGTCCGCCATGGTGGCGCCCTTGATCAGCGTGCCCTTGACCGCATAGGCGTTGATGCCCAGCTCCTTGAGCTTGGCGACCGGCGCCACGGCCGTGTCGCGGAAGGCGCTGAGCCGGCCGAAGGCAAAGTCGGCATTGGTGCCCAGCACCACTTCGAGCGACGGCGAGCCGGTACCATCCGAGAGGATCGGGATGGTGTCGTAGTCGGCCTTCAGCTCGGGCAGGATCGGGTGGTTGAGATAGGCCGTGCCGACCATTTTCGGTGCGAGGCCGAGTGACAGCGCCAGCTCGGTGACGTGGCCGTTGAGGGTCACGGCGCGCTCCGGCGCCTTCTCGAACACCAGCGTGTTGTCGCCGTTCTGGATGGTCAGAGGATAGGTGGTCGACTGCGCGACGGCGACGGCCGGCAACGCCGCAAACAGCGCGGCGGCCAAGAGGGATCTGAGCTTCATTCTTCTTCTCCTGTTGAGTTGGGATCGTCGAGCGGTGCGACGCGATGGACGATGAGATCTGGGACGGCCTCGCCCCGGCCGATGACGCTCTCGACGAAGCGGGCAACGGCCTCGCGGTCGAGCAGCCGGTACCACTCGCCGCGCGGATAGGCGGCGAGCAGCGGGCCCTGGTTGCACGGGTAGAGGCAGCCGGATGTGGCCACGAGGCACTCGCCATTGAGGCCGGTGCGCGTGAGCTCGTCGCTGAGCGCCAGCTTGAGGTTGGGCGCACCGCGGAAATGGCAGCGCGGTCCGGTGCAGACGATCAGGTGATGCCGGAACGGCGGCGGCTGGTTCCAGCCGGGTTTCCCCAGACTCGGCTTCTGCGTCGCGGCGATCGGCTCGGCCAAATCGGCGCCAACGGCCGCACGGACGATGCCGCGAATGGTGTCGTCGGCGATGGCCTGGTCCGGCCCGAGCAGCAGCATCACGTCCGGCCGCTGCCGCTCCCGCCGCCAATGCGCCAGCACGCCCGGCAGCCAGGCCGCGAGGCTCTGCGAAAACGGCAGCCCGAGCGGCTGCACGAGAATGGTGCTGTGGCCTTCGGCCACCAGTTCGTCGAGCGCGTCGCCCAGATGCGGGCCAGTACCATCGAGCCGCACCAGCCGCGCCGGCACCGGCGAGGCTTCGGCCACGAGGGCCGCAAGCTCGCGCTGCCGCGCCGCGTTCAGATGCTGCTGGGAAATGCAGACGATAACGGCATCAGGTCGAGCCATCGCACCTTCTCCGCCGGGGAGAAGGCCAACATGTCGCCAATGCCACGGAATCCGTGCCTGGTTTCAATCGCGCCCCCTGCCGGGACACCTCGCCCGGCTACATGGTCTTGCGCTCTGGCAGGTCTCCTGGCTCGCGGCTCGATCGTTTCCGGCAGCCTTCCCAACCCGGTCGGGTCAGTGGCGATGTGCCGGTCACTTGCCGCTTACAGTTGCGAGGGCAGCCACGGTTTTGGCCCCTGATGGGTAATCCGCACCGTGTTCCCTTTTAATCCGCGCACTATGGCGGAACCGAAAGCGCCGCCAACCTCGGTGATTCGATTGCGGCGCGCAAGCGGACCGTCAGCCGCGATGGCGCAACATCTCGACCACGATGCCGAAGGCGGGCGAGTTCTGTCGCCGGCTCGGATAGTAGAGGTGAAAGCCCGCGAACGGCTTGCACCAGTCGTCCAGCACCTGCATCAGCTCGCCGTTCGCGAGGTACGGCGCCGCCTTCTCTTCGGGGATGAAGGCGATGCCGTAGCCGGCCAGCACTGCCGGCAGCATCGGTCCGGTGCTGCTGAAGGTCAGCTGCCCCTCTACCCGCACCCGCAGCGGCACGCCGTCCTTCTCGAACTCCCACGCATAGAGCGTGCCGCGCGAGGCCAGCCGCAGATTGATGCAGCGGTGATGCACCAGCTCTTCCGGATGCGTCGGCGGCGCGTGCTCGGCGAAATAGGACGGCGTCGCCACCGCGATCAGCCGCCAGTCGGCGCCGATCCGCACCGCGATCATGTCCTTCTCGATGCTCTCGCCCAGCCGCACGCCGGCGTCGAACCGCTCGGCCGCGATGTCGGTGAAGGCGTGGTCGACGAAGAGTTCGACATGCACGTCCGGATAGTCGCGCAGCCCGCGCTCCAGCTTGGGCCACATCACTGTCTCCATCGCCAGTTCGCTGCAGGTGATGCGCACCGTCCCCGCCGGCCGGTCGCGCAGTTCCGACAGCGCCGCCAGTTCCGTGCCGATCTCGTCGAGCCGCGGCCCGATCCGCTCCAGCAGCCGCTCGCCCGCTTCCGTCACCGACACGCTGCGCGTCGTCCGGGTGAGGAGGCGCAGCCCGAGCTGCTCTTCGAGCGTCCGTATCGTGCGGCTCAGGGCCGATTGCGACATGCCGAGCTGCGCCGAGGCGCGTGTGAAACTGCGCTCCTTGGCCACCGCCAGGAAGGCCAGCAGATGGTTGAGGTTCTCCGCCATCGATTATTGCTCCAGCCGCATAAGCCCATGTCGATTGCCTCACCTTATCGCATAGCCGATGGCGGACTAGCCTGAACCAAATCGAAACCGGGAGATCAGCATGAAGACGCGCACATTGGGCAGGAGCGGCCTCGAAGTCTCGGCCATTGGCCTCGGCTGCATGGGACTGACGCAGTCCTTCCCGCCCTTCCCGGAAAAGTCGGACTCCATCGCCTTCCTGCGCGCCGCCGCCGATCGCGGCGAAACCTTCTTCGACACCGCCGAGGTCTATGGTCCTTTCGGCAATGAAGAGCTGGTCGGCGAGGCGCTGCAGCCGGTCCGCGACCGCGTGGTGATCGCCACCAAGTTCGGTTTCCAGTTCGCCGATGGCAAGCAGACCGGCGTCAACAGCCGGCCCGAAAGCATCCGCGCCGCACTGGAGGGCTCGCTGAAGCGCCTCCGTACAGACTATGTCGACCTCTACTACCAGCACCGTGTCGACCCAACCGTGCCGATCGAGGATGTCGCCGGCACCGTTCGCGACCTCATCGCCGAAGGCAAGGTCCGCCATTTCGGCATGTCCGAAGCCGGCCTCGATACCGTCCGCCGCGCCCACGCCGCCCAGCCGCTGACGGCGCTGCAATACGAAATGTCGCTGTGGTTCCAACGCCCGCAGCTGCTTGCGCTGGCCGAAGAACTCGGCATCGGCGTCGTGCCCTACAGCCCCCTCGGCCGCGGCTTCCTTACCGGTACGGTGGAGCAGGGCAAAGGCTTCGCCAGCAACGACATCCGCGCCACCATGCCGCGCTTCACCCCCGAGGCGCAGCAGGCCAACCGGGCCGTGGTCGACCTCCTCGCCCGCATCGGCGCCCGCAAGAGCGCCACTCCCGGCCAGATCGCGCTCGCCTGGCTGCTCGCCCAACGCCCCTGGATCGTCCCCATCCCGGGCACCAAGCGCCTCTCCCGCCTCGACGAAAACATGTCCGCCGCCGACCTCGACCTGACCCCCGCCGACATCGCCGAAATCGACGCGGCCGCTGCCCAGATCGAGGTGGTCGGCGCCCGCTATCCCGAGCACATGGAGCGCATGACGGGGCTCTGAGCCGAGACCTCGACGCCGAGCGTCACCAGCTGTTCGCTTGCACGCGCTTCGGTCTTTGAACCGGAGCGCGTTGCCCCCGTTCACACCCCTCCCGCGTCCCCTTGCTCGCATCCATCCTTTCGTGCCACATTGCGGCACCGCTAACCGCCCCGACCTGCTTGTATTTCGGGCTGCCAAAACGTTTTGGGACCAAAACGTTTTGGGAATCAGGGGCGAAGCGGGCGCCATGGGCCGGAAAGGTCCGCGACGGGTGGGTTTCTGTCAGCGGTCAGTGCCGGCACCGGCGCCAAAAGACTATCCCCCGGCTCGAGCGGCCGGTGCGGACCAAGACATCTGTGCCATGGGAGGACTACATGCACAAATATCTACTGGCGGGCGTTTCCGTCATCGCTCTCTCGTTCTCGGCCGCGCAGGCCCAGGAACTGAAGTATCCCAAGGGCGAAGGCGCCTTCAGCTGGGATGCGCTGCAGACTTTTGCCGACGCCCACAAGGACCTGTCGGGCCAGAAGCTCACCGTCTGGGGCCCGTGGCGTGAAGGCGGCGACCAGGAGCAGTGGCTCACCGTGATCGCCTATTTCGAGGACGCCACTGGCGTCGACGTCGAATATGGCTCGTCGGAAAACTACGAGCAGCAGGCGCAGATCGACGCCGCCGCCGGCTCGTCGGCCAACATCACCATCCTGCCGCAGCCCGGCCTGCTCGCCGACATGGCGGCCAAGGGCTACCTCACCCCGCTCGGCGACGACGTGAAGGCCACCGTTGAGGAAATCAACGCTGCCGGTTCGTCGTTCGTGTCGCTGGGCACCTACAAGGACAAGGACGGCAACCCGCAGTTCTACGGCGTCCCGTACAAGGCCGACCTCAAGTCGCTGGTCTGGTATTCGCCCGACAACTTCGCCGATGCCGGCTACGAAGTCCCCACCACCTACGAAGACCTCAAGGCCCTGACCGAGAAGATGGTCGCCGACGGCAACACGCCGTGGTGCATCGGCCTCGGCTCGGGCGGCGCGACCGGCTGGCCGGCCACCGACTGGGTGGAAGACATCATGCTGCGCATGTACTCGGGCGAGGACTACGACAAGTGGGTCTCCAACGAGATGAAGTTCAACGACCCCAAGGTCGTTGCCGCCATCGAAGAGTTCGGCTGGTTTGCCAAGGACGACAAGAAGGTCGCCGGTGGCACTGCCGCTGTCGGCACCACCGACTTCCGTGAAAGCCCGCTCGGCCTCTTCTCGGTTCCCCCGGGCTGCTTCATGCACCACCAGGCCTCGTTCATCCCGTCCTTCTTCCCCGAAGGCACCGAGCTCGGCACCGACGCCGACTTCTTCTACTTCCCGGCTTCGTCCGAGAAGGATCTCGGCACCCCGGTTCTCGGCGCTGGCACCATCGCCACCATCACCAAGGACTCGCCGGCGGCTCACGCCTTCATCGACTTCCTGAACAACCCGATCTCCAACGAGATCTGGATGGCTCAGTCGGGCTTCCTGTCGACCAACAAGCTCGCCAATGTCGATACCTACGGCAACGAGACACTGAAGAAGGAAGGCCAGATCCTGCTCTCGGGCACGACCTTCCGCTTCGACGGTTCGGACCTGATGCCGGGCGCCGTTGGTGCCGGCTCGTTCTGGACCGGCATGGTCGATTTCGTCGGCGGCAAGTCCGCCCAGGAAGTCGCCGACGGCATCCAGGCCTCGTGGGACACCATCAAATAAGCTGACGGAGTTCAGCACCGGGCTGGCGTTCTTCGGCGCCGACCCAGCAAAACAAAGTGACCTCGCGCCGCTGGCGCGGGGTCAGCCAACAAGGCACATTGGCGGCAAACGCCATTCGGGTTATCCGGTTACCTTTGGGGAGGGGCGGCCTCGTGACCATCGACATCATTCAGCAGATCATTGGCGCTTTGATCGCCATCGTCATCGCGCTTGGCGGCTGCGTGGCGTACTTCTGGGGCACCAACTGGCTGCTCGACAAATTCCTGGCCTCGCCGGCCACGGCCAGCGGCCCGGAACAAACGCGGCGCGACAACCTGCGCAGCCAGATCCGGCCCTGGCTCTTCCTGGCCCCGGCGCTGCTGTTTCTCGCCGTGTATCTCGTCTACCCGGTGATCGAGACCTTCCGCCTAAGCTTCTTCGACAAGACTGGCCGCAACTTCATCGGCTTTTCGAACTATTTCTGGCTGCTCGGCGACGGCAATTTCCACCAGTCGATCTTCAACAACATCCTCTGGCTGATCATCGTGCCGAGCCTGGCGACGGCCTTCGGCCTGATCATCGCCGTGCTCGCCGACCGGCTCTGGTGGGGCAATATCGCCAAGTCGCTGGTGTTCATGCCGATGGCCATCAGCTTCGTCGGCGCCTCGGTCATCTGGAAATTCGTTTACGATTACCGCGGTGACGCCGACCAGCAGATCGGCGTGCTCAACGCGCTGGTCACCTTCTTCGGCCTGCCGCCGCAGGCCTGGATCACCATTCCGTTCTGGAACTCGATCCTGCTGATGATCATCCTGGTCTGGATCCAGACCGGCTTCGCCATGGTCATCCTCTCGGCCGCCCTGCGTGGCGTGCCCGAGGAAACGCTTGAGGCGGCCCGCATCGATGGCGCCAACGGCTTCCGCATCTTCTTCGACATCATGATCCCGCAGATCTGGGGCACCATCGTCGTGGTGTGGACCACCATCACCATCGTGGTGCTGAAGGTGTTCGACATCATCTTCGCCATGACCAACGGCCAGTGGAATACCGAAGTGCTGGCCAACCTCATGTTCAAGTGGATGTTCGTCAACTTCGACTACGGTCGAGGCTCGTCCATCGCCGTCATCATCATGCTGGCCGTGCTGCCGATCATGATCTGGAACATCCGCCGCGCCAACGCCGAAGAGGGGACCCGCTGATGACCGCCGCAGTCGATCGCATCGCCGACGTCCGGCCCGCCACCGGCAAGAACCGCAGCAAGGCCGGCATCGATGTCGGCAAGCTGATGACCCACCTGTCGCTGCTGCTGCTCGTCCTGATCTGGACGATCCCCACGGCGGGCCTCTTGATCTCGTCGCTGCGCGACAAGGACCAGCTGGCCGTTTCGGGCTGGTGGACCGCGCTCACCACGTCGACCAGCCAGGAAGTGGTGCGCCTGCCCCAGGGCAGCGCCGCCACCGCGGAAGACGGCAGTTTCGTGATCAGGGGCAATATCTTCGGCACCGGCACCAACAAGACCATGCAGAGCTTCGGTCTGCGCGCCAACGAACTGGGCGCCGCCCCGGCGGGCGGTTCGCTGCCGATGGCCGAGGGTGGCGAGATCACCATCGCGGCCGATGGCAATTACGAATGG
>VFQQ010003244.1_pt1 | contig 16229 bp, 13 predicted proteins | sample 3512341 | NCBI WGS metagenome assembly VFQQ01 (sample SAMN10412373, study PRJNA504923) | tailings metagenome | isolation source: Relicate 2 Philex TSF1 revegetated site | place: Philippines: Tuba, Benguet | collected 2017-08-29 | reverse complement strand
CCAGGACCGGCGCTACCACCACGTGCGCGTGGGCGTGAACAGCCGGCTCGACACGCTGCAAGCCGCGGTGCTGCTGCCCAAGCTGGCGGTGCTGGACGAAGAAATGGCGCTGCGCCAAAAGGTAGCAGCCCGCTACGAGCGCCTGCTGCGCGCCGCGGGCATCGACACGGTTCCACACGTCGAGCGCCACAACCTCAGTTCCTGGGCGCAATACACCATCCAGGTGGACAACCGCGAAGCGGTGCTGGCAGCGCTCAAGCAGGCCGGCGTGCCCACCGCGGTGCACTACCCGATTCCGCTCAACAAGCAACCTGCGGTGGCCGCCCCGTCGGCCCGCCTGCCCGTGGGTGACCTGATCGCCCAGCGCGTGATGAGCCTGCCCATGCATCCGGGCCTGGACGAAGCCACCCAGATCCGCGTGGTCAACGCGCTGCAGTCGGCCCTGTGCCCGGCCTGAAACAACACATTCGATTCAACGAGGAAATCACATGGACGTCAGAGGCAAGAAATTCGTGGTCGTGGGCGGCGCCGGCCTGATCGGCTCGCACACCGTGGACCGGCTGCTCAAGGAGGACATCGGCGAAGTCCTCATCTATGACAACTTCGTGCGCGGCACGCGCGAGAACCTGAACGAGGCGCTGAAGGACCCGCGCGTGCGCGTCTACGACGTGGGCGGCGACGTGATGCAGACCGACATCCTGCAATCGGCCTTTGAGGGTGCCGACGGCGTGTTCCACCTCGCCGCGCTGTGGCTGCTGCAATGCCACGAGTACCCGCGCACCGCATTCGACGTGAACGTGCGCGGTACCTTCAACGTGATGGAGGCCTGCGTGGCCAAGGGCGTCAAGCGCCTGGTGTGGTCGTCGTCAGCCTCGGTGTACGGCGACGCGGTGGAAGAACCGATGACCGAGAGCCACCCGTTCAACAACCAGAACTTCTACGGCGCAACGAAGATCGCCGGCGAAGCCATGATGCGCGCGTACCACCACCGCTACGGCCTGAACTTCGTGGGCCTGCGCTACATGAACGTCTATGGCCCGCGGCAGGACTACCACGGCGCCTACATCGCCGTGATCATGAAGATGCTCGACGCCATCGACAAAGGCGAGAGCCCGACCATCATGGGCGACGGCTCCGAGGCCTTCGACTTCGTGGCGGTGGAAGACTGCGGACTCGCCAACGTCTGCGCCATGAAAGCCGACGCGGTGGACAGCTTCTACAACGTGGGCACCGGCAAGCGCACCTCGCTGAAGGAACTCGCCGAGCGCCTGATCGTGCTTACCGGTTGCAAGCAACCGATCCGTTACGCCCCGCGCAGCCAGGCCACGCTGGTGCGCAACCGTATCGGATCGCCCAAGAAGGCCAGCCAGGAAATCGGCTTCACCGCCGAGATCGGGCTCGACGAAGGGCTGCGCCGTTTGATCGAGTGGCGTGCTTCGCACAAGGCCGAGGTGGCGGCGCGGCGTCGGTCGGTGGGACTCCCCGCATGAATGCCGACACGAAGCTGAGCGTGCCGATCGCGCGCACGTCGTTGCTTGAGCAGGAGATCCAGAGCGTGCTCGGCCCGCTGCGTTCAGGCTGGCTGGTGCAAGGCCCGAAGGTCAAAGAGTTCGAAGACAAGTGGTCGGCCTTCACCGGGGCAAAGAATTCCATCGCCGTTACCTCGTGCACCACAGCGCTGCACCTGTCGCTGGCTGCGCTGGGCTTCGGCCCGGGCGACGAGGCCATCGTGCCGGCCTTCACCTGGGTCGCCACCGCCAACGTGGTCGAACACCTGGGCGGAAAGGTGGTGTTCTGCGACATCGACCTCGACACCTTCAACCTGAACCTCGAGTCGCTGCGCCGCTGCATCACGCCCAAGACCAAGGCGATCCTGCCGGTTCACCTGTTCGGGCTGGCGGTCGACATGAAGCCCTTGATGGCGCTGGCGAAAGAGCATGGCCTGTGGGTCGTCGAAGACGCGGCCTGCGGCTTCGGCAGCACCTACCAGGGGCAGCACGTCGGCACCTTTGGCGACACCGGCTGCTTCAGCTTCCACCCGCGCAAGGCCATCACCACCGGTGAGGGCGGCATGATCACCACGCAAAGCGACGCACTGGCCGAAAAGCTGCGCCGCCTGCGCGACCACGGCGCCGCCATGACGGACCTGCAGCGCCACATGGGCGCACGCCCCTATCTGCTAGCCGACCACCCCGACGCCGGCTACAACCAGCGCATGACCGACCTGCAGGCCGCCCTGGGGTCGGCACAGATGGACCGTGCCACGGCCATCGTGACCGAGCGCCAGCGGCTCGCCGCGGTCTACGACGAGGCGTTTGCCCAGTTGCCGTGGCTCACCCCCCCCGCCCGGCTGAACGGTTTCGGCCACGGCTACCAGAGCTACCCCTGCCTGTTCCATCCCGAACCCTTGAACGCCGGCTCGGTCGAGCGCGTCAATGCGCAGCGCAACGAATGGATGGACCGCCTGCAACGCGCCGGCATCTCCACCCGGCCCGCCACGCACGCGGTGCACATGCTGTCCTTCTACCGCGAGAAATACGGCCTGAAGCCGCAGGACTTTCCCAACGCGCGTGCGGCCAACGACTGCAGCATCTCGCTGCCGCTGTTTCATGGCATGTCCGCAGAAGAACAAGCACATGTCATCGACGCAATACGAAGCGAGGAATTCCAATGACGCCTGATTGGCTGTTGAAGCTGCTGCGCCTGGAAAAGCTGGCGGAAGGCGAGAAGTACCCACTGGGCGGACGATCGTTCGTGGTGCGCGATGGCATCTTGAGAAGTGGCGATCTGATCACCGCCAGCCAGGCGCAGACACAAGAGTCGTTCGGATTCAAATGGAAAAAGGTAGACACCTTCGACTCACCGAAGTCCTTGGCGCGGATGAGGCAATGGCTGGTCGAGCGGTACGGAAATCTCGCCGAGGCGGCTTGGCTGAACGAGCACGGCGAGCAACCCTTGCTCATCGATGCAGGTTGCGGCGCAGGCATGTCGGGCCTGGAATTGCTGAGCCCGATACTGCATCGCATCCGCTACCTGGGTGTGGACGTCTCCGAGGCTGTCGATGTAGCCGCTCAACGATTCGAGAGCAAGGGGTTTAACGGCGGGTTCATGCAAGGTGACATCACAAACCTGCCCTTCGCGCCCTCCAGCATTGACATCATCCTGTCCGAGGGTGTGTTGCATCACACCGACTCCACAGAGAAGGCACTTAAAGCGCTGGCAAGTTTGCTCAAACCAGGCGGACGTTTTCTTTTTTACGTCTACAAGAAGAAAGGCCCCATCCGGGAGTTCACGGACGACTACATCCGCGACCGACTGCAAACGATGGCACCTCAAGATGCCTGGCTTGCGATGGAGCCGCTCACCCACCTGGGCGCCGAGCTGGGCAAGCTGGACATTGAGATCGACATACCTCAGGCCATCGACCTGCTTGGCATTCCAGCAGGGCGGGTCAATGTCCAGCGCCTGTTTTACTGGCATGTCGCCAAGGCGTTTTATCACCCTGACCTCAGTTTCGACGAGATGAACCACATCAACTTCGATTGGTATGCCCCGGTCAATGCAGCACGCCAGTCACCTGAGGAGGTCCGGGCCTGGTGCGCCGAAAGTGGTCTGGTGATCGAAAAGGAAGTGGTAGAGGACGCCGGCATCACCGTCATAGCACGCAAGGGTTGAGCCATGTGCGGAATTGCTGGCCTGATCCATCTCAACGGCGATCCCGTGTCGCCGATCGCGATCAAGCGGATGACGGATGCGATCGCGCATCGTGGACCAGACGGGGAAGGCCAATGGATAGAGAAGAATGTCGGCCTTGGCCATCGCCGACTAGCCATCATTGACCTCTCGCCTTTGGGGCACCAGCCCATGGTCAGCGCAGACCACCGCTTCGCGCTGGTCTATAACGGTGAAATCTACAACTACCGCGAACTGCGCGCCGAACTGGAAGCAGCCGGCTACTGGTTTCGCTCCAATACTGACAGTGAAGTTGTCCTGTATGCGCTAGCCCACTGGGGCACAGATGCCCTCTTGCGCTTCAACGGCATGTTCGCCCTGGCGCTTTGGGACCGTAAGCAACAACACATGCTGCTGGCCCGGGATCGATATGGGATCAAACCACTGTATGTGGCACAGCAAGGCAGCACCATCAGCTTCGGCTCGGAGCAAAAGGCAATCCTTGCCCTGCCAGAATTTCAACGTCAGCTGAACAAGGCGGCGTTGCTCGAGTACTTCACGTTCCAGAACATCTTCACCGATCAGACGTTGCTGCAGGATGTCCACCTCCTGCCAGCTGGGCACTGCGCGCACATTGATCTGACCCGGCCGCATGCGAAGTTGCAATGGACTCGGTATTGGGATTACCACTTCGCTGAACCAGCCACCAGAGGCGATCGCAGGGAGTATGTTGAAGAGTTGAACCGCTTGTTCCGCCAGGCAGTCAACCGGCAACTGGTCAGCGACGTCGAACTCGGGGCTTATCTCAGTGGGGGCATGGACAGCGGCTCGATCACCGCTATCGCGGCCCAGGCATTCCCCAATCTAAAGACCTTCACCTGTGGTTTCGACCTCAGCTCTGCGTCCGGCATCGAACTCGCGTTCGACGAACGTGAAAAGGCGGAGGCCATGTCGGCCCGGTTCAAGACAGAGCACTATGAGATGGTGCTCAAGGCCGGAGACATGGAGCGCTGTCTGCCAGCCGTTGCCTTTCATCTCGAAGAGCCTCGCGTCGGGCAAAGCTACCCCAACTACTACGCCGCCAAGCTCACAAGCAAGTTTGTGAAAGTGGTGCTTTCTGGCAGCGGTGGCGACGAATTGTTCGGCGGCTATCCGTGGCGGTACTACCGCGCGGCCAACAGCCAAGACTTCGAAAGCTATATCGACCAGTACTACGGGTACTGGCAACGGCTGGTGAGCAACACCGAACTCAAGGCGATGTTCACTCCCGTGTGGGGCGATGTGCAAGGCGTCTGGACACGCGACATCTTTCGCGACGTTTTTGCCACGCACGACAACAGCCTAGAACGCCCTGAGGACTACATCAATCACTCGCTCTACTTCGAAGCCAAGACCTTTCTGCACGGTCTATTCGTGGTCGAAGACAAACTGTCCATGGCCCATGGCCTTGAAAGCAGGGTTCCCTTCATGGACAACGACTTGGTGGATTTCGCCATGCGCTGCCCAGTGGGTTTCAAGATAAACAACCTCGCCGAAGCTTTGCGGGTCAATGAAAATGACTCTGGCAGCAAGACCAGCAAGTATTTTCAGAAGACCAACGACGGCAAGCAGATCTTGCGTGATGCGATGGCCCGCTACATCCCGGATGACATCGCCAAGGCGCAAAAGCAGGGCTTTTCGTCCCCGGATGCCAGTTGGTTCAAGGGAGAGAGCATTCAGTTTGTCAGACACAAACTCATGGACAAGCGTGCGTCGGTGTATTCGGTGCTCGACTTCGATGCCGTAAGCCCACTCATTCAGCAACACCTGAGCGGCACACAAAATCGCCGACTGCTGATCTGGTCACTGCTGAACTTCGACGCATGGATGTCGGAGACGCTATGAGGCTCGTCTTCATCGGTTCGAGCAAATTTGGCTTGCGCTGTCTAGATCTCTGCAGAACGCTCCCCGGGATTCACATCGCGGGTGTCGTCACCGCGCCCTCGAAATTTTCGATTTCGTATCGTCCCGAGGGCGTAACCAACGTATTGCACGCCGACTTTGAGAGCTATTGCCAGTTCCACAACCTGCCTTGCGTAACCCTAGAGCGATCCATGAAGGAGCCGGGGCTGATGGAGGCTGCGCACTCATGGAGGCCCGATGTGTTCCTGGTGGCAGGCTGGTATCACATGATTCCCAAGGACTGGCGTTTACTGGCGCCCGCCTATGGCCTGCACGCTTCGCTGTTGCCCGACTACAGCGGCGGAGCACCCTTGGTGTGGGCGATGATCAACGGCGAAACCCAAACAGGCATCACGCTGTTCCAGATGGACGACGGCGTCGACTCGGGTCCCATGCTGGGTCAAGCAGGCGAAGCAATACGCCCGGACGACACTATTCAAACGCTCTACGCTCGCATCGAAGACCGCGGACTTGAGCTGATAAAAGCGCATCTGCCAAGGCTGGCCAACGGAAGCGCTCATCTGCAGATGCAGGATGAGTCGCTGCGCCGCGTTTTCCCCCAACGCAAGCCGGACGACGGAAAAATCGATTGGAGCCAAGAGGCACCAGCACTTGATCGGTTCGTTCGAGCGCAAACCAAGCCTTACCCCGGTGCGTTCACGAACTTCGAAGACCACAAGCTCACCATCTGGAGCGCCTCGGCTTTGCAGGACGCATCCCTAACCCTCGAAACGGGAGAGCTGCGACTGTTCAACGGCAAGGTTGTCGTGGGCTGCGGTGCACATGGAGCGCTGGAGCTCGGCCAACTGCAGTGGCAAGGCGAGGACGTTCAGGCAACTGAATGGCTGCTCCAGATTCAGTCGAAGACGGCTGATCAGCAATCCTTCTACTTGCAAGGCTGAGCCAACGTGCAGACTTCCCCTCAGCCTCTGCGCGCTATAGGCGCCATGACAAGCGCTTTGATAAAGCGGTCCATCATTTTCCTGTTTGCGCCCCTGTTCATCCTGGTCGCACTGCTGATCATCTTCACGCAGCGCGGCGGGGTATCTGCATCATCCAAACCTCGGCTCTTCTTCGGCAGCGTCCCCATCATCAGCAACAGCTATTGGGCAAAAGCCATGAGGAACGCGGGCTATCCCGCAGAAGCGTTTGTCACCGACTACTACAGCGTCATCAACCGAAGAGACGATTGGGATCGCGTGCTGTCGGAGCAGTATTCGCATTGGCCCTCACGGCTATGGCCTTACCTGGGCTTCCTGTATGTGCTCAGGAACTTCGACGTGATGTTCATTTCATGTCAAGGCCTGTTTATCGGGGCCACGCCATTGTGGCGATTACAAGCTCCACTCCTGCGTCTAGCCGGCAAGAAGGTCGTCGTCCTCCCCTACGGGGCAGACAGCTACGTCTACCGCACCGTGAGGTCAACGGCACTGTTGCACGGCTTGCTGGCGTCCTATCCCGACGCGGCCCGAAAACAAGACGCAATACAAGCCCAGGTTGACTACTGGGTCGAGCGTGCCGATGTTTTCATCCCAGGGGTAATGAATCCGGACGGATACGGGCGCTGGGATGTCCTGGTTCCGTCCCACCTCTTCTTGGACACCAAAATCTGGCGTCGCAGCAGTGATCTGGGTAGCGGAGACGGGCACACCGGCCGCGTACTGGTGTGCCACGCGCCGAATCATCGAGGCTTCAAGGGCACCGAATTTGTCATCGAAGCCATCCGGCGACTTCAACAAGAGGGCTTGAAAGTCGAGTTGTGTCTGGTCGAACGGATGCAGAACTCCGAAGTGCGCAGAATCCTCACCGAGGAAGCTGACATCCTCGTCGAACAACTGGTCTGCACCGGACACGGGCTGAACGGGCTTGAGGGTCTTTCCAGCGGGCTGCCAGTGATCTGCAACCTGGAAGACGAAGCGTATGTGACGCCGCTGCGGCGCTGGTCTTACTTCGACGAGTGCCCGATGGTCTCGGCCACCCCCGAAAACATTACCGACGTGCTTCGGCAATTGGTTACACGCCCCGAACTTCGCCAACAGCTTGGGAGCGCCTCTCGCCAATATGCAGAAAAGTACCACGACCTGGACGCCGGGATATTCCTGTTTGAGGCCGTCATCGCCTACGCATATGGACAAAGAGACTCGCTGATCAACCTGTATCACCCGTTGAACAACGAGCGCAACAAGCATGCTCCGAAGGTAGCGCACCCGTTGATTCGCAACCGGATCGTCGACTAATGGTCTTTCGCCATCTGGCCAGAGATTCGGCCATCTACGGAGGCGCGGACTTCGCCTCCAAGGTGATTGTGTTTCTGACCTTTCCGTTGATTGCGACCGCCATTTCGCCGTCCGAGTTCGGGGCACTGGAGCTCTTGCTGACAGCAACAGCCCTTCTCGCAATCGCGACCAATTGCGGGCTGAACAACGCCTTGCACCGCTACTACTGGGACGCGCAGATTGCGCCCGAACAACGGCCCACGCTCGTGTCATCCGGGCTGGCTGCGCAGTCGATATTTCTTGTGATCGCAGCGATCTTGGCGCTGTTGGTGCTGTTTACCTATGGGCGCCAGCTCAGTGAATGGCTGACGCCCCTTGGTTGGGCCGGCATGTTGGCGGCCATTGTCCTGATGATCGCCAACCAGCTCGTGCAGTACCTGCTGGACGTCATCCGCCTGCAAATGGCGCCTTGGCGCTTTCTTGGCGTTGCGCTGGTGTCTCGCGTGCTGACGGCGATTGCCGGTGTGCTGGCGGTGACGTGGTTAGCCCTCGGCATCAATGGCCTGGTCGCGGCGCAGGCGTTGACCGCTTTGCTGGCGGTACCGCTGGCCTTGTACGCCGTTCGCAGGGATCTTCAATGGCGCTTCGACCCGCAACTTGCCCGGCTATTGGTGCGCTTTGGCCATCCTTTCATTTATGCGGGGCTCGCATTCTGGCTCTTCGGCTCCATGGACCGCTGGCTACTGGCCACGATGTCAACCGTCGAAGAGGTGGGGATCTATTCCGTCGCCTTTCGCTTCGCCACGGTGATGTTGTTTGTGTCTATGGCATTCGGCCAGGCCTGGAGCCCAGTGGCCATCAAGATACGGACCGATCATCCTCAAAGCTATCGCCAGATCTATGTGGACGTACTGCTCGCTCTATGCAGCGGAATGTTGATCTTTGGCAGTGCCATCGCGCTGTTTTCCAGCGAAATGATGGGTCTCCTCATGCCAGAGGAGTACCGAGGCGCGGCTTTGCCGCTGTCAGCTCTCGCGCTTGGCCTGGTGTTGCAAGCCTCCATGCAGGTGACCGCACTGGGAATCTCTCTTGAGAACAAGCCTCGGCTGTTCGCCAAATTGTCTTGGCTGGCCGCGGGTCTCAATTTGCTGCTCAACCTGGTCATGATCCCCTGGCTCGGGGCCATGGGGGCAGCGGTGGCCACATCGTTGTCCTACCTGTTTCTGACGGCCTCCTACCTCTACTACACACAGCGCCTGCACCCGTTGCCCCTGCCATGGCGCAAGATTCTTGTGCTGGCGGCGCTGTGGCTGGCCCTCGCCGGATGTCTAGCCGGGTTCTGGCTGGGGCATCCCTTGGCAAACTCCCTGGAGTGGCGGGCTTACCTCATGTTGATTTGCCTGCTGGTCTGTGCCAGCCTTATCCCGTGGCGCAGGGTGTTCCATGGCGCACTGTGACGCCCACACCCACGGCACGCCGGCAGGCGCCGTGCCCTTGATTTCATTTTCTTTGCGGAGCACCTGATGACAGGAAACACTTCCCAGAGCTTTCGGGACAAGTGGGAGAAGAACAGCAACGCCTTTCATGCGGAGGCCTTGAGGACCGGCTCTGACACCCAGCGCTGGATTCTCGAGCGCAACGGCATTACGGTCCGCGGGCGCAACCCGGCTTGAGCGAAGAAAGAGGTACGTTCATGCCCGTGGGAAAGCGCATTCTGGTGACGGGTGCCAACGGCCTGTTGGGACGCAGCGTGGTGGCCAGCCTCGCATCGACCAACGAGGTCTACGCCATGGTGCACACCATGCCGAGCGACCCGCTGCCCGGCATCCAATACCTGCCGGTGGACTTCGCAGCAGACTGGGCTGTCGATGCCCTGCCCTCCAAGGTGCACGCCATCGTGCACCTGGCCCAGTCAGCGCATTTTCGTGACGTGCCGGCGCGGGCGCTGGAGGTCTTTCAGGTCAACATCGCGTCGACCGCCCGCCTGCTCGACTTTGCCTGGCGGGCCGGCGCCGAACGCTTCGTCTATGCATCTTCGGGAGGCATCTACAGCGGCGGCATTCAGACCTTCCGCGAAACCTCCCCGGTCATTCAACCCGACACCCTGGGCTACTACCTGGGCAGCAAGGTCAGTTGCGAAGCGCTGGCGTCGAGCTACGCGCGCTTCATGAAGATCTTGGTCCTGCGGTTCTTCTTCATCTATGGAAGGGGGCAGAACCGCACCATGCTGATCCCCCGACTGATCGACAACATCCGGCACGGCCGACCCGTCACCATCCAGGGCGAGAGCGGCCTGCGCCTGAACCCCATCCACGTCAGCGACGCCGGCGCCGCCGTGGTGGCCGCATTGGGCAGTGAAAACAGCGCGATCTACAACGTCGCCGGCCCACAGGTGCTGTCCTTGCGCGAACTCTGCGGCGAGATCGAAGCGCTGGTCGGTCAGACCGCCAGCTTCGAAACGGTGCCGGGGCAAGCTTCCGATGTGGTCGGCGACATCTCCATGATGCGCACGCACCTGCATGCGCCGCTGGTCCATCCGGGCACCGGGCTGAAGGATCTGCTTTGAACCTGCCCTCTCTGCCGTTTCACCCGCCCAAGCGATGAAATCCATGCCGCGTGCTTATCGGGTGGTCCACCTCCCTACCTCGGTAGGGGGCAACCCGAGAGGGCTCAGTGCCCATTTGGAAAAGCTCGGGGTCAAGAGCGAGACCTGGATCTTCAGGCAGAACGTTTTCAACTACGCCAGCACGAAGGTGATCTGGTCGGAAAGTGATGGTGCGCTGCGCCGCGAAATGAAGCGCTGCCTGGCGATCGTTCGCGTGGCGCTGGGCTTTGACATCATTCATTTCAATTTCGGCTCGGGCTGGGCAGGGCCGATACCGATGTTCAGCCAGGCCGACAAAGGCATCCTGGCCAAAGTAAAGCGATTCTGCGCGGCCAGCTACCTGCAACTGCTCTCCCATGCCGAGCTCGGGCTGTACCGGCTGTTGCGCCGCCCCCTGTTTGTCCACTACCAGGGTGACGACGCACGGCAAGGGGACTTCTCCCTGTCCCGGTTCCAGCATTCGATCGCCCAGTACACCGACCCCGGCTACTACTCGGCCGAGTCAGACGCGCTCAAGCGCCGCATGATCCACCGCATGTCGCGTGTCTGCGCTCAGGTGTATGCAGTCAATCCGGACCTGATGCATGTGCTGGGGCCGGGCGCCCGCTTCGTGCCCTACTCGCATATCTCTCTGGACGAATGGCAGCCGGTCTACACCCAGCTGGAGCGCCGGCCGCTGCGCATCGGCCACGCACCGAGCCATCGCAAGGTCAAGGGCACGGACATCATCCTGGACGCACTGGAAGAGTTGGCGGCCGAGGGCCACGAGTTCGAACTGGAACTGATCGAGGGTCTACCCAATGATCTGGCGCGCCAGAAATACGAGCAGATCGATGTGCTGATCGACCAGTTGCATGCCGGGTGGTATGGCGGGCTGGCCGTGGAGGCCATGGCCTTGGGCAAACCGGTCATGGTCTACATTCGCGACGAAGATTTGCAGTTCATTCCGGCCGGGATGAAGGCCGAGCTTCCCTTTCTCCGGGTGACGATGGAGAGCGTGAAGGAAGACTTGCGCAGGCTTGTGAGCATGCCGCGCGATGAGCTGTTCGCCTTGGCGCAACGCAGTCGCCGCTATGTGGAGCGCTGGCATGACCCGCTGCGCATTGCCGAAGAGATATCGCAGGACTACGAAAAGGCATTGCGGGCCCGTGGTGGGTGGGGCGCAGATCGGTCCTAGTTCGTTGGCCCGGCGGCCGAACCATCGTCAACACGGCACGGAAAAGTAACCATGTGCGGAATTCTCGGGGCGTTCCACGCAGCGCCCAAGGCTGGCATTGAGCAACGCATCGAAGCCGCGATGCATGCCCTGCGGCATCGCGGGCCGGATGCCCGTGGCGTCGAAGCCTATCCGGTGGGGAGTGGTGCCGTTCACTTCGGTCACGCGCGCCTGTCCATCATCGACCTGAGCGAAGGCGGTCGCCAGCCCATGCAGCGGGACGATGGACGATACGCCATCGTGTTCAACGGCGAGATCTACAACTACAAGGAACTGCGCGAGGAGCTCCGGGCGCTGGGCTGCCCGTTCACGTCCGACTCGGACACGGAAGTGCTGCTGGCCGCCTGGGCCACCTGGGGGCACGCCTGCCTGGCGCGTCTGGTGGGCATGTTCGCGTTTGCCCTGCTCGACCGCCAGAAAGCCACGCTAACCTGCGTGCGCGATGCGTTCGGCATCAAGCCGTTCTTCTACGCACAGGAAGACGGAGGCTTCGTGTTCGCGTCGGAAGCACCGGCGCTGCTGGCCCTCAAGTCGACCGAGGCCCGCCCCAATTGGCAGCGCGCATATGACTACCTCGTCCATGGCACCTACGACACCCAGGAAGAGACGTTTCACGAAGGCGTGCTGCACCTGGCACCGGGACATCTGCTGGTGGTGAATCTGGCGACCGGCGCGATGGGTGCACCCACCGCTTGGTGGACGCCGTGCATCACCGAGAGAGCCGACCTGCGCTTCGAAGACGCGGTCGAGCAGGTTCGCGCGCTGTTCCTGCAAAGCATCCGGCTGCACCTGCGCAGCGACGTGCCGCTGGGAGCAGCACTTTCCGGCGGGGTGGATTCGTCGGCGGTGGTCTGTGCCATGCGTCATGTCGAGCCGGACCTTCCCATCCACACTTTCAGCTACATCGCGGCGGGCAGCGCCGTGAACGAGGAGAAATGGGTCGACCTCGTGAACCGGCACGTGGACGCGCGCGCCCACAAGGTCGTGGTGACCGCGCAGGAGATGACCCGAGACCTGGACGACATGATCCGGGCCCAGGGCGAGCCCTTTGGCAGCATGAGCATCTACGCGCAATACCGCGTGTACCAGTTGGCCAAGGAGCACGGCATCACCGTCACCCTGGACGGGCAAGGTGCGGACGAAATGCTGGGCGGGTATGTGGGCTTCCCGGGCGAGCGGGTGCGCAGCCTGCTCGACACGGGGCACCCGGGAGAAGCTTGGACCTTTCTGCGCCAATGGAGCCAATGGCCCGGGCGAAGCATGGGCATGGGCGTGCGGGCGGCGCTGGCGGAGTGGAGCACCGGGCCATTGCACGAAGCGATGCGCATGGCCGCGGGCATGAACAAGACACCCGACTGGATCGACGCGCAAGTGGTGCGCGACATGAAGCTGCGCGAGCGGGTCGGCCGCTTTCATTCCGGAGCGGACTCCAGTGGCAGGCGGATGGCCGCACAGATGGCGAACATGCTGACGCGCCATGGCCTGCCGGCCCTGCTGCGGCATGGCGACCGAAACTCCATGCGCTTCTCGATCGAGAGCCGGGTGCCGTTTCTGACGCTGGAACAGGTGGAGTTGATGCTGTCGCTGCCCGAGCGCTACCTGGTCTCGGACGCGGGCGAAACCAAGCACGTATTCCGCCGGGCCATGCAAGGCATCGTTCCGCAAGAGATCCTGTCGCGCAAGGACAAGATCGGCTTCGAGCCACCAGAAAAGGAGTGGGTCGTCTCCATCGCCGCACAGGCTCGGGCGTGGCTGAGCCAGGATATGCAGATTCCGTTCATCAACCAGAAGGCCCTGCTGGCGCAGTTCGAAGACGTGATCGCCGGGCGCGGCGCGTTTTCGTGGCAAGTGTGGCGCTGGATCAATTTCTATCGGTGGAAAGCCTGTGTTGGCGATTGACAGACGCGCCCGCGAGGAGAGGTGATTTGAGGGTATTGCACTTGACGCACACGGACATCAGGGTCGACAGCCGGATCCTGAAGGAGTTGCACGCATTGAGCGAAGCGGCGGCCTATGAGCTGCACGCCATCGGCATCGCCGAGCTGGGTGCCGCAGGGGGCGAAGCCACGCTGAATGCCGCGCGGGTCCAGTCGATCAAGCTGTTTTTCCGGTCGGTGCGTTGGTTGCCGAGTCTGTTGCGCCATACCTTGATTTATCTGGAAACCTTGGCGCGCGTGCTGGTGCGGGGCATTGCCGTGCGCCCGCGGCTGGTGCACTGCCACGACACGCCGCTGCTGCCGATGGCGGTCGTGATCGCATGGATCTGCCGCGCCAAGGTGATCTACGACGCGCACGAGCTGGAGTCGGACAAGAACGGGCAGTCCCGATGGATGTCGCGCGGCACGCTGGCCGTCGAAAGGCTTTGCTGGCGTGGCGTCGATGGGTTCGTGACGGTCAGCGCCTCCATCTTGCAGTGGTACAGGGACCGCTTCCCGGCGAAGGCATCGGCGCTCATCTATAACGCCCCGGTGTTCGACCCCGGCCTGGCCACCGCAGCCGCCCCTGGCGTGCAGGAGCGGTATTTCCATCGGAAGTACGGCATCCCCGAAGACCGCATGATCTTCGTGTACTTGGGCCTGTTCGTTCCCGGGCGCGGCGTCGAGAAGCTGCTGAAGGTCTTTGCCGCACACGGCGTGTCCGCGCATATCGTCTTTGTCGGACGAGGCCACCTGCGGGAGATGATCGAGCGCTGCGCGCAAGAGAATCCACGCGTGCATGTGCACGATGCCGTGCCGCACGAGCAGGTGGTGCCGCTGGTCAAAAGCGCCGATTGCGGCGTCTGCCTGGTGGAGAAGGTGTCCCTGAGCGACTACTACTCGCTTCCCAACAAGCTGTTCGAATACGCCTTCGCCGGCCTGCCGGTGCTGGCATCGGACTTTCCGGACATGCAGGCGCTGGTGGAGCAGTTTGGTCTGGGCACTTGCACCGCAGACGACGAAGCGTCCATCACGCGTGCGGTCGTGCGGCTGCAAGGGGAAGGCCGGCAACGCGTGACGGCGCATCTGGCCCCGCTGGGATGGACCGCCCAGGCAGACCATCTGCGGGGGCTCTACCAACGTGTGCTGCACCCCGCAACAGCAGCGGGTGCTGCATGAGGTGTCTCCATTGAGCGCCCGCTTGACCCGCATTGCGCACCTCACGTCCGCCCATCCGCGCGACGACACCCGGGTGTTCCTGAAGGAATGCCGCAGCCTGGCCGCGCACGGCCACGACGTCTCGTTGGTGGTGGCGGATGGACGGGGCGACGAAGTCCGTGACGGCGTCGCCATCGTCGACGTGGGCCGTTCCGCGGGACGGCTGGGGCGCATGTTCAAAGCGACCCGACGGGTCTATCAGAAGGCCGTCGAGCTGGATGCGGACATCTATCACCTCCATGACCCCGAGCTGTTGCCGCTGGGTTTGAGGCTCAAGCGCCGCGGCAAGCGGGTCGTGTTCGACGCCCATGAGGACGTGCCCAAGCAGTTGCTGGGAAAACACTACCTGCATCCCTGGGTGAGGCGCTTCCTGTCGTGGGGCTTCGCGCATTTCGAACACCACGCCTGCACCCGGTTTGATGGCGTGGTGACGGCAACGCCCTATATCCGCGACAAGTTTCTGGCGATCAATCCGCGCTCGGTGGACATCAACAACTTTCCGATGATTGGCGAGCTGGAGAGCCCCGTGGCGTGGCAGGACAAGGCCGACGAGGTCTGCTACGTCGGCAGCATCGCGGAGATCCGCGGGATCAAGCAGCTGGTGCGTGCCATGGAAGCCACGCGCCGGCCTGCGCGCCTGAATCTGGTAGGGGGATTTGCCGAGGCGCGGGTCGAAGCCGAGGTCCAGACCTACCCGGGCTGGAACCAAGTCAACGCCCTGGGCGTGCAGGATCGCCGGGGCGTGCGCGAGGTTCTTGGCCGCAGCGTGGCCGGGGTGGTGACGCTGCACCCCACGACCAACTACCTGGACTCGCTGCCGATCAAGATGTTCGAGTACATGTCCGCGAGCATCCCGGTCATTGCCTCGGATTTCGAGCTGTGGAGAACCATCGTCCAGGACAGCCATTGCGGCCTGTGCGTGGATCCCATGGACCCCGCCGCCATCGCCTCGGCCATCGACCACTTGCTGGGCCATCGCGCCGAGGCGGAGAAAATGGGGCACAACGGCCGGCAGGCGGTCCTGTCCCGCTACAACTGGGCACGCGAAGAGCGCAAGCTGATCGAGTTTTATGATCGACTTCTGTCCTCTTGAGCGCGGCCTGTCGCTTTCACATTCCTAATCCATCACATGTGCGGAATCTTCGGTGCCGTCAGCACCCAACCCATTGCGTCAAACGACCTGGACGCCCTCGTCAAGCACGCGCAGCAGCGCGGCAAGGACTCCAGCGGCCTGATGATCCTGGGCGGTGACCACTACCAGGTACACCGGGCCGACTACCGCATCACGCGGCTGCTGGCCGAGGTGGACTGCACCCGAAGCCAGGTGGTGTTCGGCCACAGCCGACTCATCACCAACGGCCTGGCCGACAACCAGCCCGTGGTGCGCGAAGACATCTGCGTGTTCCACAACGGCATCGTGGTGAACCACGACGCGCTGTGGCCCA